>WNFL01009263.1_pt3 | contig 24557 bp, 21 predicted proteins | sample 5400361 | NCBI WGS metagenome assembly WNFL01 (sample SAMN13153351, study PRJNA577476) | soil metagenome | isolation source: 40 cm soil on Douglas fir-dominated hillslope | place: USA:California | collected 2013-09-17
TCCGAGCTCGAGCGCGATGGCGCGCCCGATGCCCGAGCTCGCGCCGGTGACCAGCGCCGCACGGCCCTTGAGCTGGAGATCCATGGTGGGGATTCTAAACGTCATCCCCGGAATGACGATTCACCCCTGGCGCTTCTTCACCGCTTCCAGCAGCGGCGTGATCACATCCATCGGTATGGGAAAGACGATGGTCGACGTCTTGTCGCCCGCGATGTTGCTGAGCGTCTGCAGGTAGCGCAGCTGCATCGCCTCGGCCTGCCGCGAGAGGACTTCGGCCGCCTGCAGGAGCTTCTCAGAGGCCTGCAGCTCGCCCTCGGCGTGGATCACCTTCGCGCGGCGCTCGCGCTCGGCTTCCGCCTGTCGCGCGATGGCGCGCACCATCGAATCATTGAGGTCCACATGCTTGATCTCGACGATGGAGACCTTGATGCCCCAGGCGTCGGTCGCGGTGTCGAGAGTCTGCTGGATGTCGGCATTGAGCTTCTCGCGCTCCGAAAGCAGCGTGTCGAGCTCGTGCTTGCCGAGCACCGCGCGCAGCGTCGTCTGCCCGAGCTGGCTCGTCGCCTCGAGGAAGTTCACTACCTGGATGATCGCCTTCTCCGGATCGACCACGCGGAAATAGACCACGGCGTTCACCTTGACAGAGACGTTGTCGCGCGTGATCACATCCTGGGGCGGCACGTCGAGCACCACCGTGCGCAGGTCCACCTTCACCATCTGCTGGACGATGGGAATGAGGAAGAAGAGTCCCGGCCCCTTCACCGCCCAGAAGCGCCCGAGCTGGAACACCACGCCGCGCTGGTATTCGCGCAGGACGCGGATGGACATCACGAGAAGAATGACCAGCAGCAGGAAGATGCCGGTCGCGAAATTGATGATCATTGCGCAGCCTCCATATGGGGGACGACGTCCAGCGTGAGGCCCTGGATCGCGACCACGCGCACGCGTTGGTCGCGTGCGAGCGGCGAGCGGCTGCGGACGCGCCAGCGCTCCCCGTGCACGCGCGCCCAGCCTTCGCCTTCGAAATCCTCGAGCACGACGCCTTGCGCGCCCACGAGCTCCTCGCGGCCGCTCACGATCGGGCGGCGCCGCGATTTGAGCAGGACAGTTCCGACGAAAAGCAGGAATGCGAGGCTCGCCGCCGCGAACCCGCCGATGAGCGCATACGGAATTCCGTATCCGGGCACATCGGTATCGATGAGGATCACCGAGCCGATCACGAATGCGATGACGCCGCCGATGCCGAGCGATCCAAAAGCCGGCACGAAGACCTCGGCGATCATGAGCCCGATGCCCAGCACGATCAGCGCGAGCCCCGCGTAGTTGATCGGCAACAAGTGCAGCCCATAGAGCGCGATGAGGATGCCGATGGCGCCCACGACCCCGGGGAGGACGAGACCCGGATGGGTGAACTCGAAGACGAGCGCATAGATTCCGATGAGCAGCAGCACATAGGCGATGCTCGGGTGCGTGATGATCGAGAGGAATTCGGTGCGCCAATCGGGTGCCCAGGCGATCGTCGCGGCACCGCGCGTCTGCAGCACGCGTTCCGTCCCCGCGGCGATCAGCTTGCGCCCATCGAGCTTCTCGAGGAGGTGCGGCACATCGTTCGCGGTGAGGTCGATCACCTTCGCCTCCAGCGCCTCGTCCGCGCCAAGGCTCACCGCCTCCCGCACCGCACGCTCGGCCCACTCGCCGTTTCTCCCGCGGAGCTTCGCCAGGGCGCGAATGTACGCGGCCGCGTCGTGCACGGCTTTGCGGCCGAGCGCTCCCGCTTCGGGAAGATCGTCGCTTTTGCCGGCGCCCTTGCCTTCCTTGTCCTTTTCATCCTTGCTGCGCTCGGGCGTCGGCGTGGGCATTCCTCCGCCGAGCGCCACGGGCGTCGCCGCGCCGAGATTCGTTCCCGGCGCCATCGCGGCGATGTGGCAGGCATAAAGGATGAACGTGCCCGCGCTCGCGGCGCGCGCGCCGCCGGGGGCGACGAATCCTGCCACGGGAATCGGCGAAGCGAGGATGTCGCGGATGATCGCGCGCATCGACGTATCCAGGCCGCCGGGCGTATCCATGCGCAGCACGATGAGCTGCGCGCCCTGCTGCGTCGCGTGCGCGAGGCCGCGGCGCAGATAATCGGCGGAGGCGGGACCGACAGGACCGTCGATGGAGAGCACGACAACGGGGGCCGGCGCGGCGTGTGCATCGTCGGCGCAGAGGGAAAGCAGCAGGAGCAACGCGAGCCATCGCATCGAGGTCCGCTCCTTGGAAAAGCCCTTCAACTATAGGCCTTCGGCGGACGGCCCGCGATACACTCCCGTCACCATGCGCTCGATCGCTTTTCTCGCCGCGCTCCTCGCGGCCTTTCCCGCGCAGGCGATACTGATTCGCGCGGATCGCGACGACACGGAGTACATCGAGCTCGCGACGCGCTATCCGGCGTCCATCGAGCTCGCGCCCGGCGTCGAAGGCGTCCTCATCGCCCCGCGATGGGTCCTCACCTCGGCGCAGGCGGCGATGCTCCTCCAGGACGCGAAAGCGCGTCCACCGCTCGAGGTCGGCGGGACACGCAACGCCATCAAGGCCACGTTCATCCATCCCGACTGGCGCCAGGGCATCGATGCCGACCTCGCGCTCGTGCTCCTGCACGATGCGGTGACCGGGATCGAGCCGACTCCCATTTCCCGCGATCGTGACGAGATCGACGAAATCGTGCGCATCGCCGGGCACGGGGAAACCGGTCGTCTCGGCGACACGGCGCGCCAGCGCGACGGAAGGAAACGCGCCGCGATCAACACCATCGATCGCGTGACGCCGCTCACGCTGCGATTGCGCCTCAAGCCGGCGGACGAAGCCTCCGACCTCCAGGGCGCCGCGACCCCCGGCGAGCACGGCGCCCCCGCATTCATGGAAATCTCCGGGCGGATTTCCGTCGCCGGAATCTTCTCGGCGAATGACGGCGACTGGCAGGTCTTCGCGCGCGTCTTGACCTTCGCGCAGTGGATCGAGGACACGATGTTTCGCGCGGGTGTGGAAGAGGCGGCCATCAATCGTCATTCCGGACGCTCGCAACGCGAGCGATGATCCGGAATCCACGGACCCTCGCAATCGCGAGCGGACCGTACAGTCGGCGCGCGATTGCGCGCCTCTATGGATCCCGGATCATTGCCGCTGGCGCGGCGTCCGGGATGACATCAAGCGAGCGTCCGGGATGACATCAAGCGAGCGTCCGGATGACATCAAGCCAGCGCCTGGTCGAGGTCCCAGAGGATGTCGTCGAGGGTTTCGAGGCCGATGGAGAGCCGCACCATGTCGGGAGGGACGCCCGCCTTCACCTGGTCTTCCTCGGAGAGCTGGCGGTGCGTGGTCGACGCGGGGTGGATCACGAGCGACTTCGCGTCGCCGATGTTGGCGAGGTGGCTCACGAACTGCAGCCCTTCGATGAACTTGACGCCCGCGTCATACCCGCCCTTGATCCCGAACGACAACAGCGCTCCGGCGCCTTTCGGCATGTAGCGCTGCGTGAGCGCGTGGTACTTGTTCTCCTCGAGGCCCGGGTAGTTCACCCACGCGACCCGGGGATGATCGCGCAGGAACCGCGCGACACCCATCGCGTTGGCGCAATGCCGATCCATGCGCACGGGAAGCGTCTCGAGCCCCTGCAGCAGCATCCACGCGTTGAACGGCGAGATCGTCGGCCCGTAGACGCGCATCACCTCCATGCGCGCCTTCATGGTGTAGCCGAAGTCGCCGAAAGTCTCGTAGAAACGCACCCCGTGATAGCCCGCGGACGGCTCCGTCATCGAGGGGAATTTGCCGTTGTCCCACGGGAAGCGGCCGCTTTCGACCACCACGCCGCCCATCGTCGTGCCGTGGCCGCCGATGAATTTCGTCGCCGAATGCACGACGATGTCGGCGCCGTGCTTGAACGGCTGGCACAGATACGGCGAAGCCGCCGTGTTATCGACGATGAAGGGGATTCCCGCCTCGCGCGCGATCTTGCCCACCGCGGCGATGTCGATCATGTTGATCGCGGGATTGCCGAGCGTCTCGGAGAAGATCGCCTTCGTGTTGGGCCTGAGCGCGCGGCGGAAATTCTCCGGGTCGTCGGGATCGACCAGCGTCGCTTCGATCCCCAGCTTCTTGAAGTTGACGGCGAACATCGTGTACGTGCCGCCGTAGAGCTTGGTCGACGAGACGATGTGGTCGCCGCTCTCCATGATGTTGAGGAGCGCCACCATTTCCGCGGCCTGGCCCGACGCGGTGGCCACGGCCGCGCGTCCGCCTTCGATCGCCGCCATGCGCTCCTCGAACACCGCCGTCGTCGGATTCGAAAGCCGCGTATAGACGTTGCCGAACGTCTGCAGATTGAAGAGGCTCGCCGCGTGGTTGGTGTCGTCGAAGACGTACGACGTCGTCTGGTAGAGCGGCACCGCGCGCGAACCGGTCTCCTTGTCGGGGATCTGCCCGGCGTGCAGGCACAACGTCTCGAAGCCGAATTCGCGGTCAGCCATGGGGACAGACCACTTGTTCCAAATGAAAGAACGACCGAACCTGTCCCCAACGTTCTCTCATTTGGAACAAGTGGTCTGTCCCCGGTCTCATTTCTTCGCCGCGGCCTCGCCCGCCTTCGTGCGATCCATCACCGTCATCGCGGTCGCGACCATGCCCGCGACGTCGGAGACGTTGCCCGGGATGATCAGCGTGTTGTTGGTCCGCGCGAGGTTGGAGAACGCCTCGACGTATTGCTGCGCGACCCTGAGGTTCGCCGCATTCATGCCGCCCTCGGTCTCCATCGCCGCGGCGACCACGCGCACCGCGTTGGCGTTCGCGTTCGCGACGAGCTCGATCGCCTGCGCCTCGCCCGTCGCCTTGTTGACCTGCGCCTGCTTCTGGCCCTCGGATTCCAGGATCGCCGCCTGGCGCTGGCCGTCGGCGACGTTGATCTCCTGCTGGCGCTTGCCTTCGGAGGTCGCGATCACCGCGCGCTTCTCGCGCTCGGCGGTGATCTGCGCCTGCATCGAGCGCAGGATCGACTCGGGCGGCGTGAGGCTCTTGATCTCGTAGCGCAGCACCTTGATGCCCCAGGTGCGGCCCGCCTCGTCGAGCACTTCCACTACGTGATGGTTGATCTCGTCGCGGCTCTCGAAGGTTCGGTCGAGCTCCATCTTGCCGATGACCGAGCGCAGCGCCGTCTGCGCGAGCTGGGTAATCGCCTGGATGTAATCGGATGAGCCGTACGAAGCGAGCCGCGGGTCGATCACCTGGAAGTAGATGATCCCGTCCACCGACAGCTGCGTGTTGTCCTTGGTGATGCAGATCTGCTCGGGGACGTCGAGCGGCACTTCCTTGAGCGAATGCTTGTAGGCGACGCGGTCGAGGAAGGGCACGATGAGATTCAGGCCCGGCTCGAGCACGCGGAAGAACTTCCCGAGGCGCTCGATCACCCACGCGTTCTGCTGCGGCACGATACGCACGCCCTCGATGATGAGCACCACCATCATCGCGACCAGGAAGGTGGCGATGGTGGCGGCCGTGCTGTGCGTCGCGTACGCGGCGAGCACGGTGAGGGCGATGGCGACGGCGATTTTCCAGAACATAGAACCTCCTGTTGTTGTTGTCTCCCCGGCGAAGGCCGGGGCCCAATCATTGGATCCCGGCGTTCGCCGGGATGACACTACCGCGGCGGTGCCGCGACCACGACCAGCGTGGAACCTTCCTGCCCTTCGATGTAGAGCGTGCTGCCGGTTTCGGGACGCGCCGCGGCGTCGGCCAGGCGGGCGTCCCACGAGGCGCCGCGATAGCGCACGCGGGCGATGCCGGCGGGCTCGTTGGTCCAGCCCTCGAGCACGACCGCCTGGCCGCGGTCGAGGAGATTCGAACGTCCCGAATCCGCCTGCCGGTTCGCGGCATGCCAGTGGTGCACGGCCCAGGCGCCGATGAGCGCGACCGCGCTACCCACGACGGCCTGGATCACGAAATTCGCATCGAGCCACGCGCAGGCCGCGGCCGCGAAGAAGCCGACGCCGAGCACGAGCAGGTAGAACGTGCCGGTCACCAGCTCGGCGATGACCAGCGCGAAGCCGACGACGACCCAGATCAGCCAAGTTTCCATGTAAACCCTCCTATGCCGTGGGGCGTTTAGCGGAGATCACCTTCGTGTTGACCCCGGCCCAGCCGAGGCCACCGAAGAGGCGCGCATGCTCGATCTTCACGCAACGGTCTTCCACCACCTCGAGCCCGGCGGCCTCGGCCTTGCGCCGCGCCTCGGCATTCTGCACGCCGAGCTGCATCCACAGGACCTTCGCGCCGATGGCGATGGCGTCGCCTGCGAGCGACGCAATTTCCTCGCTCTTGCGGAAACAGTCGACCAGGTCCACTTTTTCGGGAATATCGGCGAGCGACTTGTAGCACTTTTCGCCGAGGACCTCGTCGTACATCGGGTTCACCGGAATCACCCGATATCCGTGCTCCTGCATGTACTTGGCGGCGAAATAGCTCGGCCGGTACCAGTTGGCCGAGAGGCCGACGACCGCGAGCGTCCGGGTGTTCCGAAGGATGCGTCGAAGCTTGGTCGAGTCGTCCATGAGCACCGCCGCGCACCTATAATTTGAGTTGATTCTACATTGCCCGCACCGATGACTCCCCCGTACCGATGGACGCTCGCGCTGGCGGCGCTTCTCGCCGCCGCCCCGTCTTTCGCGCTCAACCACGAAAACATCGTCGCCCCGATTCCGGCGGGGCCCTATGCGGTGGCGTGTTCGAACCTCGAGCAGGACACGAGCCTCCTCGCGCCGGGCACGTCGCCCTCCGATTACTGGGAAGGGCGACTGGTCAACGACCAGCTGCACTACATCACCCAGATCCTCTCCCATCCCGAAACGGCGATCCGTTTCGACCCGCTGGTGCCCGACAACCGCGAGATCTATCCGAACACCGCGAACACGCGCGTGCCGTTCGTGGCGATCGTCTGCCATCCCACCTCCAGCCGCAACACCGCGCCGGATTACGCGCTCCCCGGCGGCGCCGGCGTGATTCCGCATATGCAGCCCGCCGGCCAGCCGCCCTGGCTCATCGACCAAGCCGAATTCCGTCAATCGCCACTCACCTTCAACGAGGAACCGGCCCAGCGCCTGCCGCTGATCGTGTACTCGCACGGCCTCGGCGGAAGCCCGATCGGCAGGGGCTACATCGACACGATGGTGGCGCTCGCGGCGCACGGCTACATGGTGGCGGCCGTGTTCCACGCCGATGCGCGTTTCTCGCGGATTCGCGTCGAGAACCTGAGCGATTTCTTCTACCTGCTCACGCAATACGACCGCGTGGCGGAGATGGAATTGATGCGGCCGGTAGCGCTGCAGGCAATGACGGATGTGATGCTTGCGCATCCCTACTTCAAATTCGGCATCGACCCGGATCGCATCGCCGGCTTCGGCGCGAGCCTCGGCGGCCAGGCGATGTTGAACCTCATGGGCGCGAAGATGACGACGAGCATCGGGCTCGCCTGCCGCGAGACGGTGCGCGACCCGCGGATCAAGGTGGGCGTCGGCTTCGTGACCTACGCGGGGCAGACCTTCCTGCCGGCGTTCTGCAACGACCAGAGCGGCGCGGACCTGGTCGACCGGCCGTTCCTCACCCTTGCGGGAACAGCGGACACGACCGCGCCGCTCAAGATGACGCAACAGGCGATCAACCGGTTGAAAGGCTCGCGCTTCCTGGTCGAGATGGTCGACGGGCAACACGAGCTTCGCGTCGAGGACATCGGCGATCTCTTTACGTGGATGATCACGTTCTACCGCGCCTACCTGCAGGGTGACGCGGCGGCCATGGCATCGTTCATCAGGATGCGCGGCGTCACCGGCGGGCGCGACGACGACCTCAAGATCGACGCGCATGTTCCCGCCCAGCCAGCCGCCGGAGAAATGCTCGTGAGCGAGATGAGCAACAACGTCCGGTACTTCCTGGCGACGTCCAGCGCGGAAATCGATTCCCTCAAGGCCGCGGGCTGGTCCGCGACCGGTTATTCGTTCAAGGCGTGGATGGCGATTCCGGCTTCGGCGACGGCCAACTGCCACTTCGAATCGGCGTTCGTCACCAGCGCCGGCACCTATCGTCCCTGCGGCTTGGCGAAGCGGCTCGGCCGCTGGACGTTCGACGAACCGGGCGGATTTTTCATCGAGAAAGCCGACTCCTTCGGAAACTGCGCGGCCGGGTTGCTGCAGGTGAACCGCCTCTTCCAGCCGCGCTACGCGCTCAGCCGCACCGTCTCGAGCGAGCGGCTGGTCACCAGCGACTCGGCGGCGAAGGAGTCGGTCGCGAACGGCTGGATTCTCGTGCCGGCGACCATGTGCGCTCGGCCCTAGACCCCTAAAAACGGGGAACTTCGGGCTCGCGGGCGCGTCTTTCGGGGAGAAGAACGCCAATTGTCCCGGCCGCTTTCCGGGGGGCCGCCCTGACGGAGGCCCGTTGAGACTCTCGTTCCGATTCCTGGTACCGCTCGCGCTGGCCCTGTTCGCCGTGGCCTATGCCGTCACGCCCGTCGTCGACGGCCTGATGCGCCAGTGGCACACGCGCGACCTGGACATCCGCGCCACGCTCGTCGCGAGCTCGCTGCAGGACGCGCTCTACGAATCGCTCGGTGCGAGCACCGACCCGGCGCGCATCAGCGCAAAGTTGAACGACTTCATCCGCGACGAACGCCTCTTCGGGCTTGCGGTCTGCGATCCGTCCGGCAAGCGCATCGCGGTGAGCACGGGCTTCCCGAATGACATCGCGTGCGACCGCGTGGAGGACCCCGATCGCTCGCAGGTGCGCGAGCCGCCCCAGGGGATGTTGCACGTCGCCACGCGCGACCTCGTTCACGAGGGCCAAGCGTTCGCGAACCTCGTCGTCATCCACGACATGAGCTTCGCGCAGCGGCGCAGCGACGCCACCAAGCGCTACCTCTTCTACCTCATGGCCGCCATCGCCGCCATCGTGTCGCGTGCGCGCGCTCCTCAAGCATCGCGGCGCGCCGAGCGATGGGCCGGTCTCGCAGCGCCCGGAGCTCGCCCCCGTGGCACGCGACCTGCAGACGCTCATCCGCGACCTCGAAGGCGAGCGCCTGCTGCGCGACGAGGCGCAGATCAACTGGTCGCCGGAGTCGCTGCGCGGGATCCTCAAGGACGACCTGCAGGGCGAGGAGGTGCTGATCCTCTCCAACCGCGAGCCGTACATCCACCAGAAGCGCAACGGCAAGATCATCGTGAAGCGCCCGGCGAGCGGGCTGGTCACCGCGCTCGAGCCGGTGATGCGCGCGTGCTCGGGAACGTGGATCGCGCATGGCTCGGGCGATGCAGACCGGGATACCGTGGATCGGCACGATCACGTCAAGGTGCCGCCCGACAAACCCGCGTACGAGCTGCGCCGCATCTGGCTCACGCCCGAGATGGAGCGCGGCTATTACTACGGCTTCGCGAACAGCGGCCTCTGGCCGCTTTGCCACATCGCGCACGTGCGCCCGACATTCCGCAGCGAGGACTACGAGTGCTACGAGCACGTGAACGGCATGTTCGCCGACGCCGTGCTCGCCGAAGCCAAGAGGCGCGACCCCATCGTCCTCGTGCAGGACTACCACTTCGCGCTGGTGCCACGGCTCCTACGCGAGCGCCTTCCGGAAGCGACGGTCATCACCTTCTGGCACATCCCCTGGCCCAACCCGGAAACCTTCGGCATCTGCCCGTGGCGCAAGGAATTGCTCGAGGGCCTGCTCGGATCGAGCATCCTCGGTTTCCACACGCAGTTCCACTGCAACAACTTCCTCGACTGCGTCGACCGCTACCTCGAGGCGCGCGTCGATCGCGAGACCTTCACGGTGACGCTGCGCGGCAAGACCACGGCGGTGCGCCGCTACCCCATTTCGATCGACTGGCCGCTGCAGTCGCCGGCGATGGCCGAACCGATCGCCGCTTGCCGCAAGGCCGTGCGCCAGATCAACGGGCTGGCCGACGACGTGCTGCTCGGCGTGGGCGTGGACCGGCTCGATTACACCAAGGGCATCATCGAGCGCATCCAGGCGGTCGAGCGCCTGCTCGAGCTCAAGCCCGAATGGATCCGGCGCTTCACCTTCGTGCAGATCGCCGCGCCTTCGCGCACCGACATCGCCGAGTACAAGCGCTTCGAGGAGGACGTGAAGGCGCTGGTGGAGCGCGTGAACACCCGCTTCGCGCACGTCGACTGGAAACCGATCGTGCTCCTCATCGAGCACCACGAGCCCGACCAGGTGTACGAGTACTACCGCGGGAGCCAGGTCGCGGTGGTGTCGAGCCTGCACGACGGCATGAACCTGGTGGCGAAGGAATTCATCGCCGCCCGCGACGACGAGCGCGGCGTGCTCATCCTCTCGCAGTTCACCGGCGCCTCGCGCGAGCTGCCCGAGGCGCTCATCGTCAATCCCTACGACATCGACCAATGCGCCCTCGCGCTGCATACGGCGCTCACCATGCCCGACGCCGAGCAGCGGGCGCGCATGCGCAGCATGCGAGGGCTGGTGCAGGAGTTCAACGTCTACCGCTGGGCGGGCCGGATGCTGCTCGACGCCGCGCAGACCCGCATGCGCCAGCGCGTGCTCCGCCGGACGGCCGCATGATGCTGATGATGAACCCGCCGCGGCCGCTCAAGACGCCGGGCAAGGGACCGCGCGAGGGCCACCCGCCGTTCGCGAGAGATTGGTGCCTCTTCCTCGACATCGACGGCACGCTGCTCGAGCACATGGACAGGCCCGGGGACGTCGTCGTCGATTCCGCTTTGCGGGCGCTCATCGGCCGGCTCACGAAATCGCTGCATGGCGCCGTGGCGTTGATCTCGGGCCGCGCCATCGAGGACGTGGAGCGCCTGTTCTCGCCGCTCGTCGTTCCCGTGGCGGGCCTGCACGGCGTCGAGCATCGCGATGCGCGCGGCGCCGTGCATCGCCACGCGATGGACGAAGACGCGCTCCACTCGGCGCACGCCCACCTGCAACAAGTCGCGGCCCAGATTCCCGGGCTCTTCTTCGAGGACAAGGGACTCAACCTCGCGCTGCACTATCGCACCGCGCCCGAGGCCGCGCCGATCGCCGAGGAGGCGATCCGCGCCGTCGCCCGCGACCTCGGCATGCGCTTCGAGATCCAGAAGGGAAAGATGGTGTGGGAGGTGAAGCCGAGCGGCTACGACAAGGGCACGGCGATCGACGAGTATCTCGATGAGCCGCCCTTCGTCGGGCGCACTCCCGTCTTCCTCGGCGACGACCTCACCGACGAAGTCGGATTCGAGCTGGTGAACCAACGCCGCGGACACTCGATCAAGATCGGGCCCGGCAGGACGCGGGCGCATTGGCGGCTGAACGATGCGCGCGCGGTCCGCGGGTTCCTTTCGGCGCTCGCCGAATTCGCCGAAGAACGAGCGAACGGAGGCTGACATGGACCAATCCAGCCCCAAGCAGAAGCCGGCCAACGCAACACGGGACCAGAACCTCGACCTCGCCGTCATCGGCAACTCGACGGTCGCGGCGCTGCTCGATGCCGACGCGACCCTGGTATGGGCCTGCTTCCCGCGGTTCGACGGCGACGCCCTCTTCTGCTCGTTGCTGCGCCAGCGCGTCAAGGACGACGACTTCGGCTTCTTCGCGATCGACCTCGCCGATCACGACCACAGCGAGCAGCGCTACGACCCCGACACCGCGATCGTCCTCACGCGGCTCACCGACTCCCGCGGGGGCGTCGTGGAGATCTGCGATTTCGCGCCGCGCTTCGGGCGCTTCGGGCGCATGTTCTGCCCGACGGTGCTGGTGCGCCAGGTGCGGCGCGTTTCGGGCAGCCCGCGCATCACCGTGCGCCTGCGTCCCGCGAAGAACTACGGGCGCTCCCGCCCGGAATCGACGCAGGGCAGCAACCACATCCGCTTCGTCACCGACGAATTCGTGCTGCGCGCGACGATGGACTGCCCGGTGAGCGCCGTGGTCGAGGAACGCGCCTTCCTGCTGCGCGAGGACGTGAATTTCGTGCTCGGTCCCGACGAGACGCTGCAGGGCGCGGTGAGCGAGGTTTGCCGCTCGTTTCGCGAGAACACCACCGAGTACTGGCTCGAATGGGTGCGCGGCCTGTCGATCCCGTTCCAATGGCAGGAGGAGATCATCCGCGCCGCGATCACGCTGCATCTCGCGGTGTACCAGGACACCGGTGCGATCGTCGCCGCGGTGACGACGTCGCTCCCCGAGGCGCCCACGGGGGGACGCACCTGGGATTACCGGTTTTGCTGGCTGCGCGACGCATTCTTCGTCGTGAACGCGCTCAATCGCCTGAACACGACGCGCTCGATGGAGCGCTACATCGACTACATCATCAACATCGCGACCGGCAACGAGGCCGAGCACCTGCAGCCGATGTATCGCCTGAACGGCATGCCCGAGTGCAAGGAGTCGATCGTCGACACGCTGCCGGGCTATCGCGGGCTGGGGCCCGTGCGCATCGGCAACCAGGCGTACGAGCAGATCCAGCACGACACCTACGGCTCGGCGGTGCTCGCCGCGACCCACGTGTTCTTCGACCGGCGCATGGTGGGCCGCGCGAACGAGGCGCTTTTCCGCGAGCTCGAGCCGCTCGGCCGGCGCGCGCGCCGCTTCTGGGACCAGCCGGACGCGGGCCTGTGGGAATTGCGCGGCTCGAAGCGCGTGCACACCTATTCGTCGGTGATGTGCTGGGTGGCGTGCGATCAGCTTGCCAAGATCGCGACGCGGCTGAAGCTCGGCGACGACGCCGCGCGCTGGCGCGCCGACGCCGATCGCATCCACGCGGCCATCAGCGAGCGCGCCTGGAACGACAAGAAGAAGAGCTTCGTGTCCACGTTCGGCGGCGATCAGCTCGACGCGAGCCTGCTGCTCCTCAACGAGCTGCATTTCATCGACGCGCAGGACCCGCGCTTCGCCCAGACCGTCGCCGCGATCGAGCGCGAGCTCAAGCGCGGCGATTTCGTCTTCCGCTACATCGAGGAGGACGACTTCGGCGCGCCGGAGAACGCCTTCATCGTCTGCTCGTTCTGGCTGGTCGATGCCCTCGCGGCCCTGGGCCGGCGCGACGAGGCCCTGGCGCTCTTCGAGCGTCTGCTCGCCTTGCGCAATCCGCACGGGCTCCTCGCCGAGCATTGCGACCCGAAGACGGGCGAGCTATGGGGGAACTTCCCTCAGACCTACAGCCATGTGGGCATGATCAACTCGGCGATGCGGCTTTCGATCAGCTGGGACCAGGCTTACTGAATCGTCATCCTCGGCGCTCCGTCCGTGCCGATCATCATTTTACGTAAGATATAGCATGGACGTTATGCCTGATGCCGTCGATTCGGTCTCGTTTCTCCAGAGCAGAATGGGATCCAGGATTGACGATCTGTCGGCACGGCTGGACACGCTTGCCCGTGAGTTCCGCGGCGCAAAACCCTTCCCTCACCTCGTAGTAGACGACTTTCTGCCGACGGAAGTAGCCGAGGCGCTTGCAGATGGCTTTCCAGTCCCCCGGTCGCCGGTTTGGACAAAGCTCCCGACCGAGGACCAGAGGTTCAAGTTGGCAACGACCGATGAGGGCACGATCGTTCCTCTGCACAGATATGTCCTCTTCGTCCTGAACTCAGGGCGGTTCCTAAGATTCCTCGAGCAGCTCACCGGCATCGATGCGTTGATCGCGGATACCAAGCTCGTCGGTGGCGGGATGCATCAGGTGCTCCCGGGTGGGAAGCTCGCGGTGCATATCGATTACAGTCATCACCCTGAAAACCAGCTCTTTCGCCGCCTGAATCTTCTCTTGTATCTCAATCGTGACTGGAAACCAGAGTACAAGGGCGAGCTCGAGCTATGGGATACCGGCATCCACAAATGCGAGATAAGAGTGCAGCCGCTCTTCAATCGCGCAGCTCTGTTTGCAACATCGGACATTTCATACCACGGACATCCCGAGCCTTTGGCCTGCCCGGAAGGAATGACGCGAAAGTCCCTTTCGCTGTATTACTTCACCAAGGAGCCACCGCCCGGCAAGGAACTTGTGGCGCACAACACTCTTTTCCGTTCTCGACCGGGCGATCGATTCAATATCGGAAATTTCCTCGTGCGAGCGGCAAGCTCCGGTCTCGTGCGCGATCTTCTGCCCCCCATTTTTTACAACAGGTTGCGTCGGGCCTGGAATCGGAAATTCACCGGCAAGTAGTGTGGGCGATGGGGGCACACATCGGCGTGCCTCGCCTCGGTCGGAAAGGACCTGCGACTTGAGCGACGTCGAATATGGGGCACGCTATGCGGAGGAACAGCTCCGCAGGTCGCGGCATCCATTCCGTCGCTTCGTTCGAGGCTTCTATGTCCGCAATGTCGTGAAGGATGTGCTCGGTCCGACGATCGATCTTGGTTGTGGCGCGGGGCAAGTGCTGGCGCGGCTGCCGATGGGATCCATCGGACTGGAGGTCAATCCCCATTTGGTCGAGTCGCTCGCTGCGAAGGGAATGAATGTCCACGTCTACGACGCCCTGGCCGATGACTTTTCCCTCGGCTGCCTGCCTACGGGAAAGTACCAATCACTGCTCGCGTCGCACGTCCTCGAGCATTTCGACGATGCCGCCTCGGTGATTGGCAAACTCTGGAGCGCCGCCGCCCGCTTGGGGGTCGAGCGCATTGTCATGGTGGTTCCCGCAACTCGGGGTTATCTCGCCGATTCCACACACAGGACCTTCATCTCCCTGGACTACATTCGAAGTCATGGACTGCAAAACCTCCAGGGCTTCGTTCTCATCAAGGCGACGCACTTTCCAGTTGATGTGGCGTGGGCGGGGCGCTTCTTCAGGTACCAGGAGCTCAAGTGCGTGTATCAGCGAAGATCATGAGAGCATCCAGGCTGCGAAGTGGCGGCGGCATTCTCCGTCGGATAAGATGACCGTTGGTCATTGCGGCTGGCGCCCCGCGCCGGCGCGGCCGCTTCGAGGGAACGTGCCTTGCGAAATGAGATGATGCTCGAGCGCCTGCTGAGGTCGGCGCTACTCGTCCTCTGTCTCGCCCTGTTCCTCCTGATTCCCGCAAAGATCGTTTCGTACGGCTACTTGCCGCCCGACGACGCTCTACGCCACTCCGCATACGCGGTCACGGACCGCGGCTGGAGCGACATCATGCTGCTCAATCCCGAGCTGCGCCCGGAGAACGATGGACAGGCGGGATGGAATAGCTTTCTGCGCATTGTTCACAAAGTGACGGGTTGGTCGGCGACGCGAATCGCCGATTTTTCGGTGATCCTTGCTTTCCTCACTTTCACCGTGAGCGGCCTCGTGGCTTCCGGAAATCCTCCCGCGTGGCTTCTCGCCTGCACCCTCATGGCGGTCATTGAGCCCGGGCTAATGACCAAGCTGCTCCTTGGCCGGCCGCTCTTCCTAACCATGTCGACAGTCGTGATTCTCACTTTCATCTGGATGAGAGATCGGCCCGTTCCATGGCGGATCGAGCTGCCCATCGTCTTCGCCGTGCTTGCAATCGATATCACGGCCCATTCGTCGGCGTGGTACCTGTGGGCCATCGCAATTCCTCCGCTGGTCGTGTGCAGGCGCTGGAGCTCCCTGCGGATCTTCGTGGGTGCGTGGGCGGGGGCCATCGCGGTGGCGTGTCTCGTCAATGGCCCGTACAACGGTGTCGTCGCGCCAGTGCTGGGACTTCAGCTTGCCTTCTTGCACGCCGATACGTTCCGCTCGAACCTGGTGAGCGAGCTGCAACCTTCGGGAGCTCCCGTAATCACCTTGCTGATGGCTGCGATGTACCTCGGCCTCAAGGTCGTACGCGGCGCGTCATGGCGCTCGGAGATCCTTCGCGTCGATGTGTGCTTCGTCATCCTCGGGTGGACGCTCGGCCTCTATGTCGGGCGCTTCTGGATCGAATGGGGATTGCCGGCGCTCATCGTCTGGCTCACGAAGGAGATTCGAGACGGCCTCGACCTCAAAGCGAGCGGGTTGGCGCGGCCGCTGGAAACTCTCGGCGTCTTCGGACTCGCAGCCTGCATACTTTATCTCACACAAACAGTCGATCTTCGGGGCCGTTATACCAACAGCCTGCGGAATCCAATGCTTTGGGCACCGGTCACCGACCTCGAGGCAGAGCTTCCCGAGGAGGGCGGAATCCTGTACCTCACCGACATGGGAGCTTTCTACACGATCTTTCATCGGCTCCCTGATGCCCCTTTCAAGTTTGCCCTGGCGATGGAAGCCGGCGCCATGCGACCAGAAGACCTGAAGGTGTACAGGGCCGTGCAATCGACGGGCAAGCTCGAGGAATACAAGCCCTGGTTCGACAAGATGACACCGAAGGACCGGATCCTGATCCAGCAGGCGACGAAGCCCGAATGGTCGGGCATCGAGTTCCACAAGTTCTTCGCCGGCTGGATGGGCAGGAAGGGCTCGTGACGGCGGACGTTGCGGCCACGCCCGATGTTTCGGTCGTCATGCCGTGCCTGAACGAGGAGATCACCCTCCCGGATTGCATCGCGCAGGCGCGCACCCTCCTGGAGGAGCTCGAGCGCCGCCGCGGATTCCGCGGCGAGATCGTCATCGCGGACAATGGCAGTACGGATCGCAGCCGCGAGATCGCGGTGTCGCTGGGAGCGCGCATCGCGAACGTCAGTGGCAAGGGATACGGCAAGGCGTTGAGCGGAGGATTCGCCAGTGCGCGCGGACGGATCCTCGTGATGGGTGACGCGGATGGCTCTTACGATTTTCGCGAGGCCGTGCCCCTGGTGGAAAGGGTCGCGGGTGGGGACGACATCTGCCTCGGGACGCGCATCAAGGGGAAGATACTGCCGGGTGCCATGCCCTGGAAGAACCGCTGGATCGGCAATCCGGTCCTCACCGGGGTCCTCAACATTCTCTTCCGCGCCGGCATTTCCGACGCCCACTGCGGATTGCGCGCGCTCAGCAAGGTCGCCGCCGAGCGATTGCGTCTCACGTCAACAGGAATGGAATTCGCGAGCGAGATGGTGGTGAAAGCCGCGCTGCTGCGCATGAGGATTTCCGAATCGCCCATCACGCTGCATCCCGACGGACGTGACCGTCGGCCGCACCTTCGTCCCTGGCGAGATGGGTGGCGGCATCTGCGGTACTTGCTGATGCTGTCGCCAACATGGTTGTTCTTCGCCCCTGCATTCGCGCTTGCGCTCGTCGGTCTCACGATCTTCGTGGGACTGCTTTTCCATCGCGAACAAGAGATGGTCGATCTTTTCGGGTTCCGGTTCGGCGACCACTGGATGATCGTTGCCGGCGGTCTTCTAGCTGTCTCCCACCAGGCAGCGCTATTCGGCGTGGCGAGCCTCATCTACAGCCTGCGCGAAGGTTATCGGATGGCGAAGCCTGTCCATGCCGCGATCCTGAGGGCGGCGCGGCTCGAGTTCATGTTGATCGCGAGCCTCGTGCTGATCGGGGGCGGCGCGCTCCTCTTTTTCCACGTGCTTCGCCTTTGGGCGCAGAGCGGCTTCGGCGCCTTGAGCGCCGTACGCGAATTGGTGGGAGCCACGACGTTGCTCGTTCTGGGTACGCAGAACTTTCTCGGCGGATTCCTGCTTGCCATCGGTTCGGGCAACGAAGCGAAACCCGAGCGCTCCATCCTCGAACCCCCTGGCCGAGCCAGCGAGTGAATCCCTGGCTGTGCGTCTTGATGCCGACGCTGGATGGCGCGGCTTTCGTCGCCGATGCCCTCGAATCGGTCGCACGCGAGAATGATCCCGGGATCCATTGCATCGTTGTGGACGGCGGCTCGAAGGACGCCACCGTGTCCGTCGTTCGGTCATTCGCGGCGCGCCTCCCGATGACAATCCTCGAAAGGTCCGACAGCACGGGGTGGGTCTGGAGCACGAATCTCGCGCTGAACAGCGCGCAGGCACCAAATTGTTGTTTCCTGCACCAGGATGACTTGTGGCTCAGCGGTCGAGCGGCGGTGATGAAGCGCGTGCTCAATGAGGCTCCCGAGGTGGCAATGGTGGCGCACGCGGTGCGATACGTGGATCGCGCCGGAAAGAATGTCGGTCGCCTTTCCTGTCCCTGGCGGCCGTGGCCAACGCGATTGAACCCGGCGGAAACGATGCCGCGCCTGCTGGTGCAGAACTTCATCGCCGTGCCGGGAGCTGTCTTCCGAACCGATCTCGCCAAGTCGTGTGGCGGGCTCGATGAATCGTTGTGGTACACCGCGGATTGGGATTTCTGGCTCAAGCTCTCGTCCGCGGGACCGGTCGCCTATTGTCCGACGGAGCTCGCCGCGTTCCGGTTGCATGCCGGCTCGCAAACCGCGCGAGGTAGTGCGGATCAATCCGGATTCGAGCAGCAATTGGAAATCGTGCTCGAGCGTCACCTCGAGCGGGTCCACGAATTGCCTCCCGCGGTGCGGAAGGCGGCGCGACTATCGGCGCGCGTGAATGCCGCTCTCGCCTATGAAAGCCACGGCGGCGCGGCCGATTGGGAATCGCTCGCGGCGCAGGCACTGCGTGCCGGACCGGCAGCCTGGCTCCGCTACTTGCGTGACTCCCGTATAACGGGACGCATCATCTCGCGCATTCGTGCGGGAAGCGCGACGCCGGAAGGCGAAAATCTGCTGGCCGCCGCCTTCACGCGGCATCGCATGCTTCGATTCCTCGTCGTGGGCGTGGTGAACACCGCTTTCAGCTATGCCGTCTACGCCCTGTTCGTCTTCCTCGGCGCGGGCGTGCGGTGGGCATCCTTGATCTCCCTCGTGGCGGGTATTCTCTTCGGCTTCCTTTCGCAGGGAATGATCGTGTTTCCGGGGTTCGGGCGATGGGCCTTCGCAAGATTCCTTGTCGTTTCTGCGTTGCTCTACCACTTCTTCATCGCACTTGTGTTCGTCGCAGAAAGCGTGGGCATCAACAACTACGTCGGCGGCGCACTCGCCGCGCCGGTCGTTGCCGCTTTCTCCTATTTCCTTCAGAGCCGATTCGTGTTTCCCGGGCGCAAAGGACCCTAAAGGCTCGCCAGCAGTTGACGCGGGAATCGCGGATGACTAGCCTGCGTATAGGAGGGGAAGCGCGCAAGCTAAGCGCGTTCAGAATATCCGCGATGTTCGATTGGCTGACGAAGCTCACGCAGAAGGCGGCCCACCAGCGTGCCGAGGAGCGTACCCCGACCCGTTTGCCCGTAAAGATCGACAACAAGCCCGCGGGCATGACCCGGGACTTGAGCGCGAACGGGGCCTATTTCGAGACCGATCTCGAATACCGGGTCGGCTCGGCAATCGAGATGTCCATCCAGTTCGAGGATGCCAACGGCACGACGAACCTCGACTGCTTCGGCAGGATCGTCCGCGTCGAGCCGCGCGGCGGGGGGAAAGTGGGCGTGGCCGTCAAGATCACGCAGCGGAACCTGAAGGTCCCCCCACGGTAGCTTGTTCGAATTGCCCTTTTTTTGGGTGATCGAGAGTCGATTCGAGCGCGGGCCGAGCGGTATTACCGCCGGCATTTCCGATCGGGCTGATGGTAGTGACGTGCGTTATCATTTGCCCTGAATTCCCAAATATGCTGAGACGAGGCCGGGAGGCGCGCATTAGATGAGTCTCATCAACAAGATGCTGCAGGACCTCGACAAGCGCGGCGCCACCCCTCATCGCCCCGGCGGCACGATTTCCGAGGTCGAGGCCCTCGACCAGGAGATCGAAGAGGGCGGCGGCGGTAGAAGGAAGATCATCGTCGGCGTGATCGTGGTTGCGCTGGTTTCCATTCTGGCTGCCGGCTGGTTCACGCTCGGTCCCGGCTCGCAACGCGACGAGCGCGTCGCGGTGGTTGCGAAACCGGCACCCGCGCCGCCGGCGGCTCAGCCCGCAAAGCCGGCGCCGCCACCAAGCGAACAGAAGGCGCCTGAAATCGTGGTGGCAACCGTTCCGGCGCCTGCAACACAGCCGCCGGTGACGCCGGTATTGCCTCCGAAGGCCTCACCGGCGCCATCCGAGGCCGTCGTGGCCAAGGCGCCCGCTACGCCATCCGCATCGATTGAATTGGCGGCAAAACCCTCCACGATGGCGATACCGGCACCGCAACCTCCCGTGGCGGACCGTTCCACCAAGTCGGCCATCAAGGCAGAGGAACCCAAACCGCAACCTGCGCTTGCAGCGGTCACCGAAGTACCGAAGGCTGCTGCGCCCAAGCCCGATGTGGTTGCCGTCGCGGAAGCGCCAAAGACCGTCTCGCCGCCCCCGATGGCGGTCGCGAAGCGCGAACCTGCGGCCTCGCCCGTCGCGTCAGCCACCCCAGGCGTATCGATAACCGCGGCGAATGCTTCCAAGGGCAACATTTCGATCGAGCGCAAGGGCCGGACCGTGACTCCGCGCGAGCGCGCGGCCGCGGAATACCGCAATGCGCTCGACCTGATGAACCAGGGCCGGATCGATCAGGCGATCGCCGCATTCAGCAACGTCCTGGCCCAGGAGCCGGGGCATTACGCGGCACGCCAGACCAACGTGACGCTCATGTTGGAACGCGGGCGGACTGCCGACGCGCAACGATCCCTGCGCGAGGGGCTCGTGGCATTACCGGACAACTCGGCCTGGGCGATGCTGCTCGCAAGGTTGCAGGTGGAAGACGGTGATGCTGCCGGCGCCATCGATACCCTCGAAAAGAACCTGCCACCCGCCCAGAACCGTGCGGACTATCAGGCGTTTCTGGGAACCGTGCTGCAGATGCAGGGCCGTCACAAGGAGGCGATCGAGCACTATCAGGTCGCCACACGCCTTTCCCCCAGCTCCGGTTCCTGGCTTGCGGGCCTGGCAATCTCGCTCGAGGAGGAAAAACGGCTGCCTGAAGCGATCGAGAGCTACCAACGGGCATCGGCAACCACCACACTGGCTCCGAGCGTGAGGTCGTTCGTGGAGAGCAAGCTGAAGCAACTGCAATGACCCCGCGTCTCCTGATGCCGGGAAGCGCAACAAGGGAATGAATTGATGAATACCACGGTCAAGAAAATCCAACTGGGCCAGGCATTGGTCGAACAGGGATTTCTCAAGCAGGAGAAGCTGGACGACGCGCTGGCGCAACAGGCGAGGACGGGGCGCCAGCTCGGACGCGTCCTGCTCGACAATCGCTACGTCACCGAAGAGCAGGTCGCGAGGACTCTATCCGTCCAATTGGACGTGCCCTTTGTCGACCTCAGGCGTTTCGACGTCGTTCCCGATACGGTTCGCAAGATTTCAGAGCTGCAGGCGCGCCGCTTCCGAGCCATCGTTCTCGAAGATCGATCGGATTCATTCCTCGTGGGCTTCGTGGACCCGCTGGATCTTCGTGCGCAGGACGACCTGTCGGTGTTGCTGAAGCGGCACGTTGACGTGGCGATCGTGACCAACGAGCAGCTGGTGTTGACAGTCGACAGGATCTACCGCAAGACCGAGCTCATCAGCGAATTCGCCAAGGAGGTCGAGCGCGACATCGAGCGCGACGATCGCGACACCGAGGTCGTCGACTTGAATGCGATGGGGGCGACCGTCGCGCCGGAGGACGCCCCGGTCATCAGGCTATTGCAGACGGTGCTCGACGACGCCGCCCAGATTCGCGCCTCCGACATCCACATCGAGCCCCAGGAGAGCAAGCTCGTCGTGCGCTTCAGGATCGACGGCGTGCTGCACACGCAGGCCGAGACCGACCCGAGCATCGCATCCGCGCTGCTCGTGCGCCTGAAGCTCCTCGCGTCACTCGACATCGCCGAAAAGCGGCTGCCGCAGGACGGGCGCATGACGGTCAAGTCTGGGCAGCACCGGATCGATGTGCGCATGTCGACAGTGCCCACGCAATATGGAGAGTCGGTGGTGCTTCGCTTGCTCAGACAGGATACGGGGCCGATCGACCTGGAAGCGACCGGCATGCCGCCGGATGTGTACGCAAAATTCTCGAAGGTGATCACGGAACCGCACGGGATCATTCTCGTGACCGGCCCTACCGGAAGCGGGAAGACGACCACCCTTTACGGCGCGCTCCAAAAGATCAACGAGCCCGGCGTGAAGATCCTCACCTGCGAGGATCCCGTGGAATACCGCATCGGCGGCATCAACCAGGTGCAGATTAACGAGAAGATCGAGCTCACCTTCGCGCGCGTCCTGCGCTCGTTCCTGCGCCAGGATCCGGACATCATTCTGGTCGGCGAGATTCGCGACCAGGAAACCGCGCAGATCGCGACTCGCGCCGCCATGACAGGTCACTTGGTGTTGAGCACCCTTCACACCAACGACGCCGCCTCCACTCCGGGCCGCCTTCTCGACATGGGGGTGCCCGGATACATGATCGGATCGACCCTTTTGGCGGTCGTATCCCAGAGGCTGGTGCGAGTGATTTGCCGTTACTGCACGAAACCGCACACGCCCACGACCGAGGAAATGGCCTGGGTGAAGCATTTCGTGGGTGACGACACGAGCGAGGCGAAGTTCCGCCGTGGCAAGGGATGCACGCGTTGCAATGGCGTCGGATACTCGGGGCGCGTCGGAATCTACGAGATGTTGGAGATGGATTCGGAGCTGGCCGCCGCGATCCACGACGGCAATCCGACGGTTTTCGAGCGCGCGGCGCGCAAGGCCCTCGGCCGCAACACCATGGAGCGCCGCGCGGTGGCGTTGGTCCTGGCCGGCGAAACCACGGTGTCCGAAGCGATGAGCGTCGTGACCTCGACCGAAGTCTAACGAGCAGATTCCAGAGAGACGCCTGATGCCGATCTTCGACTACAAGGGCCGGAACAAGCAGGGCGACCTGATGGGCGGCAAGATCGACTCGATGAATATCCAGTCGGTAGCGGGGTGGCTCATGTCGGTGGGAATCACGCCGATCGTCATCAAGCCACAGTCCGAGCCTAGACGGCTTCCGAAGTGGATTCGTACGCTGGGAGGCGGAACCACCGTATCGGACGTCGAGATACTGCTGTTCACCAAGCAGATGGGTACGATGGTGCGAGCCGGAGTGCCCATCATGCAGGCGCTTGCCGGAATCCAAAAATCCACGAGCAGGGAGCGCTTCGCGGATGTCATCCAGATGCTGCGTAACGATCTCGACAAGGGCCTCGAGTTGAGCGGCGCGATGGCGCGCCATCCGAAGTACTTCAGCGAGTATTACGTGAGCATGGTCCGGCTCGGGGAAGGTACGGGGAGACTCGACGAGGCATTCCAGCGCATGTTCGCGCAGCTCGAGTTCGAAAAGCACATGAAGCAGAAGATGAAGGGGGCCCTGAGGTATCCGACATTCGTCTTCGTCGCCATTTCCATCGCGATTGCCATCCTGAGCCTTTGGGTAATTCCCGTGTTCGCAAAGGTGTATGCAGGGATGAAGGTAACGCTGCCGCTTCTCACCCGGATTCTGATTGGCGTCTCCGATTTCGCCGTGAACTATTGGTGGGCGGTGCTTGCCTTCGGCGTGTTAGCCATATTCGGATTTCGAGCCTACACGTCGACGACTGTCGGGCGGTATCGATGGGACAAGATGAAGCTGGAGCTTCCCGTCTTCGGGCCGATCATCATCAAGGGGACCATTGCGCGCTTTGCATTCACCTTCGCATCGGCGACAAGGAGTGGGATGCCGCTCGTTTCCGCGTTCTCGTTGGTATCCAGGGTTGTGGAAAATGCGTTCTACGAGAAGCGCATCCTGCAGATGCGCGACGGCGTCGAGCGCGGCGATAGTATCCTGCGGGTCGCGACAAGCGCCGGGATTTTCTCGCCGCTCGAGCTGCAGATGATGGCCGTGGGCGAGGACACGGGCAACATGGACGAGATGGTCGAAGAGGTTGCCAAGATGTACCAGGAGGAAGTCGACTACGAGGTGGGGCGCCTCAGCGAGACCATCGAGCCGATCCTGCTCGCCGCGATGGGGGTGCTGGTTACGATCCTGATGCTGGGAATCTTCCTGCCGTTGTGGGACCTGGGATCCGCCGCCCGGCATAAGTGATGGCCGGGAGCGCTCACGTCCGCTAATTCACTGTCTCTGACCAGGTCCTCGGGCTCGCCCTCACGCTCGTGATCGGCACGGGCGTGATGTCGGCTCCGCTGAGGCAAACGAACCCGGCGGCCCACTGGGCAGTATTGGCGGTCAAGTAAGCAATCGAGAACGCCTGCCCGGTGTTATCCGTGGCAGTCGCGGTATGGTCAAAGAAGGCGCATGCGCCGCCGCAAATCTTCGCTGCCACCAACCGGGTGGTGGGTATGCGCGCGGCTGAAGCGCTACTCACAGCGGTGAATGACGTCGCCGTTGGGCTCGCACCCACATAGGTTGAAGACTGGAACAAGCCAGTCCCGCTCTGAACCGCCAATAATGTTCCCGCTGTTGGGGCGGTAGTCCCTGAGGGAACGCGAATGGTGTTGCCGTTCGCAGTTATCGTTGCCGCTGCTGCGAGCGTCTGCGAGACGCTGACCCCATAGTCGCCCGCCACATTGCCTGGGCTGGTGATTGACGTAACGGTAGTGCCAGCAGTCACGCCAGTCCCGCTGATTCCATCGCCCACCGTCAAGTAGCCATTAAGGGCGGACGCGCTGACCCGGAGAATGCTGCTCGCCGCCGAAAAATTGCGGCTGCCGTTTATCCCGGCGG
>WNFL01328599.1_pt1 | contig 24541 bp, 22 predicted proteins | sample 5400361 | NCBI WGS metagenome assembly WNFL01 (sample SAMN13153351, study PRJNA577476) | soil metagenome | isolation source: 40 cm soil on Douglas fir-dominated hillslope | place: USA:California | collected 2013-09-17
AAATGCGAAAGCGGTTGCTGCGAGTGCGCCGAGCCAGCACCGCGGGTATCGCCAGGAGTGCGGCGCGGTCGAGAAGAGGGTGCCGAGGGCACTGATGCGCTTTCCGGAGGCCGCCTGGCTCTTCGCCAGTCCGGCGGACATCTCGGCGCGTAGCTTGCGCAGAATGGAGTCGAGATGACCGCTGCTGCTCGCGCGCAGCCTCTTCTCGAATACGCGCCTGCGGTCCTGCCACGCGATGATGTCGTTTCCGGAATGCTGCCCGTGACGACGTATCAGCGTGAGCGGTTCATCGACGCCGTCGATCTCACTGTGTGCGGCCAACCGAAACCACATCTCGTCGTCTTCGCACATGACCAGTTCTTCGTCGAAAGCCCCCAGCTGCTCGATCAGCTGTCTGGAAACCACCACGCTGGGCAGAGCAATGACGGTCGTCCCAATCAGCAGGTCTTCCAATATCCATCCGGACGGGACCGGCCAGCAACGGGTGCGGGCCGGGGGAGTCGGATTGCCGGATCGATCCACCACAGCAAACCTCGTGTAGCTCCATTTGCGCGCCGCATGGCGACGCAGCGACGCGATCTGGATCTCGAGTTTCCTCGGCAGCCAGAGATCGTCGGAGTCCAGAAAGGCGACATATTCGCCTTGCGCTTCGCGCAGCGCGGCATTGCGTACTACAGAGGGTCTTCCGGTGTGCGGCAACCAGATCACTTTGACGCGCGGTGGACTCTCGAGGCTTTCCAGGTAAGCCCTGGTGTCGGCGCTCGAGCCGTCATCCGCGATGACGAGTTCCCAGTCCTCGAAGGTCTGGGCGAATAGCGATTCGATCGCAGGGCGGAGAAACTCCAGGCGATTGTACGTCGGTAGGACCACCGAGACGACCGGCGATCTTATGGCAGGCGTTGTCAAGATTGTCCCCGCAGGATCACGGCGGGCCTCCGCTTTGCGCGCGGTGGCCGTTTCGATATCTGCGGGCGGCGTTGCGCACCGCTTGCGGCGCAAATGCGCGAGCGGTCGCCTGCAGTGCGCCGAACCACCATAGCGGGTATCGCCAACAGAATCGGGCGCTCGAGAGAAGTGTACGCAGCGCGGCGCCGCGGTCGCCGCACGACGCGTGGCTTCGGGCAAGGCCGGCGGCAGCCTCGGCACGTTTCTCGCGCAGAATCGAATGGAGGTGCTCGGTGCCGCCCGAACGCATCACCTTCTCGAATACCTGCACGCAGTCCTGAAATGAAATGATTTCGCTTCCGGAATGCTCTGCGTGACGGGTTACGAGCGTGAGCGCTTCATCGATGGTGTCGACTTCACTCCGGGCCGCCAACCGCAGCCACAGATCGTAGTCTTCGCACATAACCAGCCCCTCGTCGAAACCCGCCACCTGCTCCAGCAGCTCTCGGGATACGACGACGCTCGGCATCGCGATGACGGTTTCCGACTTCACCAGCTTGTCCAGAATCCAGCCATCGGGGACAGGCCAGCTTCTGGCGCGCTGCCAGGCGGTCGGATTGCCGGATCGATCCACCAGGGAAAACCTCGTGTAGCTCCATTGGCGGGCTGCATGACAACGCAGCGATGCGATCTGGATCTCGAGTTTCCTCGGCAGCCAGACATCGTCGGAGTCCAGAAAAGCCACATACTCGCCTTGCGCCTCGCGCAGCGCGGCATTGCGTACTACAGAGGGCCTTCCCGTGTGCCGCAGCCAGATCACTTTGACGCGCGGCGGATCATGGAGGGTTTCGAGGTATGCCCTGGTGTCGGCGCTCGAGCCGTCATCCGCGATGATGAGTTCCCAGTCCTCGAAGGTCTGGGCGAATACCGATTCGACCGCGGGACGGAGAAACTCCAGGCGATTGTACGTCGGTAGAACGATCGACACGGCTGACGACATGGTCGCTTTCCCCTCAAGACGTCCGTATCGCCCCGTGTTCTCGAGACCGCCTCGTCGCAGCCACCGTGTCGCGCTTGCGTCCGAGCACGTCCTCGTACATTGCCGCAAGCTTCAGGCCCACCGAATCTATCGACAGCTCGAGGTCGAAGTGCGCGCGTACTGCGGCGCGCATCTTGGAATCCGCATACGCGGCAACCGACCGTATCGCGTCGCGCAGAGCATATGGATCGTCGCACGGCCATAACCGTCCCACCGTTCCTGCGCCGGTGAGCGAACGAAAGGACGGAATGTCGGTGACGACCGGGGGCAATCCGCAGGCAAGCGCCTCGATCAAGGAGTAGCCGCTGCCTTCGCGATGACTGCCGAGTACGAATAAGTCCGCCGCCCGCATCAATTGCTCGATTCTTTCATGGGGTACTCGTCCCAGCAGGTGCACTCTGTCGCGCAGGCCGGGGTCCGTCGCGATTCGCGATTGAACGTCGCGCAGCAGCGGCGCCGCACCGAAGCAACAGAACAACTGCAATCGCGGCAGCTCTCGTGCAGCGGCACTGATACCTTCCAGGACCGTGAGCGGGTCTTTGTTGGCGTTCAGGTGTCCGACCCAAAGAACGGCAGGATCGCCTTTGACGTCAGTCGCGCGGCGCGCCTCCTGCCTGTCCCCGGGTGCAAAGCGACTCGTCGATTCCGGGACTTCATACAGCTGCGTTTCCGGGTAAACGAGGCCGGCATCCGCAAACGGGCGCGCCTGCTCCAAGGCGCAAAACGCGAGCCCAGCGGCGACCGACATCTGACGCCGCCACAACGCTCGCCGCCAGATGCGCGGAGGTCCGTTCGCATGATCCTGCAAGATGATTGGAACGCCCGGAGCCAGCGAGGCCAGAGACAGCACGTCGCGAGGAAAGCCAAGACCGTGCACATGAAGGACGTCCGGGGCGAGACTGCCGAGCAGCTCGCCGAGGGCTGCATTCTCCCGATAGGCCGGCTGTCCCTCGCCGAACGGCAGAAAATAGCAGTGCACACCCCGGCGCATGAGGCGCTCCGAATGCGAGCTCGCCTGGACGACGGAGACGCGGTTGCCGGACCGGCAGGCGGCTTCCGCGATGTCCACCAGAGTGGGCCACGCATCCAGAAGCTGAGAGGGCGAGCGTTCTTCAGGGTCGCTGAAGAAGCTGATCTGTACGACGTGCAGCAACCGGCGCGGCTTAATCGTCATAGGCTCATGACACGCGGATCCCAATGACGGATGAGTTTTCTCGAAACACGGAGCTCCCATGGGTCATCGTATCTTTGAAATCGATACCGCCATGACGCCAACGCTCGCAGAGCAGACTTTCCCCAGGCGGATGCGCGGATGTCCATGATCGTCGGGTATCTGCATCCCAATACCGTCGTGAAATCCACGATTCGCCGGCGAAGCCGCTCGGAGAGCCAGGGCGCATCCTGGTGACACCAGTAGTCCACCCACTGCGGCTCGGCCCATTCATCCGCCGTTCGGGGAAACACGACAGGCCGGCCGTCGCGATCGCGAAATTCGCTCGACATTCGTGCCGATGCGGCGTTCGTGTCTTGCCGTCGAGGCAGCGGAGTGTAGATGTAAATCATGACCTCGGTTGCCGGATGCAGGCGCTTGATCAGACGGATGAACTCGAACGTCTTCTCCGTTTCTCCCTCAGGATCTTGCGGAGGCGCCAGCATGAAGGACAGCTCCGGAATCACGCCATGGCTGCGGCATTTCTCTACAGCCTCCAAAGTCTGATCACGGTTGGTGCCTTTGCGGATATCGTGGAGCAGCCAATCGCTGGGAGACTCCGCTCCGATGTAAGCCATGCGCAGCCGACTCTTTCTGACCAGCGCCCAGGAACGCTCCGACAGATTCACCAACGCGTCGGATCGCGCAAAACACCACCAGGGCAACTGGAATTTCGCCATTATTTCCAGGAGCGGTACCATGTCGACTTCGCGATCGAAGAAATTGTGGTCATAGAACTGGATTCCGTTCACGCCGAACCGGTCCTTCATGAACCCGAGATCCTGCTCCAGTCTTGCGGCCGTGGGCAACGCCATCTTGCCGCGAAACATCGTCGCGACTCCGCAGAAGGTGCAGCGAAACCGACATCCCAATGCGGCCTGATAGCCCATCGTGCGCGATCCGAGATAGGTCTTGGTCAGATATTGCCGTGGATTGTCCAATCTCTCGTAAGGCAGCATCCGGCCGAGGCTTGCGGCGGAGAACATGCGATCCTTGTTGTGCACGATCTGACCGCGTCGTCGCCAAGTCAATCCGGGAATCGCATCCAACGCCTCGCCCCGGCCATCGGCGAGCGCATCCAGAAGCTCAATGAGCGTGTCCTCCCCCTGCGCCCTGACGGCGTAGTCGACGTAAGGCGAGTTCAGAGCAGCGTCCGGACAGACCGTCGGGAAAGCGCCGCCCCAGATGATGGGCACCGTGGGCAGCCTCTCGCGAATTGCCTTGGACACGGCGATTGCGGAAAGCAACTGCGGTCCTCCCATGACGGTAACGCCGGCGGCGCAGACAGAGCCGTCACTGACCGCGCGCACGGCAGTCGAGATGAAGTCGGGATCGACGTTGCCGTCGATGATCGTCGATGCGTACTTTCCGTCGAGCGCCGCCGACAAGCTCAGGACGGCGAGAGGGAACCGCGCGTGGCGATGCGATGTGATCGTCGGGTTGATGAGAAGAATACGTTGCGAAATCATGTCTTGCTCTTTGGGTTCGATGGCACCAGCCTGAATATCGTCAACCGCTCATTGACGAACCGGCGCTCCGCCAGTACTGAAATTTCAAAATTCTGCCTGCGAAATTCTTCGAGAAAAACGTACCCGTCGCCGAAAGTCGACAGCAGCACGAGCGCGGAACCGGCGGGTTTCAAGTGGACGCCGAGACCGGCCGCGAATCGCTCCGCGACGTCATTCGAGCGCCACGCGCGGTCGCGGTCGTCTCGAGGTGGGCCTTGCACGAAGGGTGGGTTGAACAGGACCAGATCGAAGCGCTCTTCGAGCACAGGAGCGAAAAGATCTCCGTGCCGCAGGTCGATCTTGTGCTCCACGTGATTCAGAAGCGCATTGATGCCGGCGCAGCGGACCGCGGCCAAGTTGATGTCCACTGCCACGACGCGCCGTGCATGCTTGGCCGCAAACACCGCGCAGATGCCGGAACCCGTGCCCATGTCCAGGACTTCGCAATCGCGCGGCACCAGCCGCGAATCGATCTGGGACGCGAGGAACTCGCCGGTGCGAGGCACTTTGGGATTGAACACGCTGGGCGTCACGACAAAGGGCATGCCATGCACCCGCTCCAAGCGGAAATCGTCGTATCGATCCTTGCCCATGAGTCTGTAGCCCAGGGCCATCGCCTTGCCGAGTAGCCGCGTCATCAAAGGCAGCCGGGCAATCCTCAGGGAATGACGAGCGAACGTCATGACAGGGTCTGCACGGGAACCAGCCAGCGGGTGAACAGCATCTCGACGGGCCACCGATAGTTGTCCTGTTCGCAGCGGTAGCGTGCGATCTTCTGCAGAAGCCTTTTGCCGCGGGACACTCTCTTCCACGCCAATTCGTGAAAGAACTTGAATCGTTCGATGCGCTCGAATTTCTCGGGCGACACCCACGGACCGGGTTCGCCGGCCACGTAATCGAATTCCGCCCATGCTTCGAGGGTCTCCGGCAGACGAAATCCGCGGGCGACGGCTTCGATGACCAGCGCGCTGCCGGGGTACGGCTTGAAGTAGTAGATCGGCGTCAAGAAGTCAGGACTCATCGAGCGCAATCTCTTCGCACAATCGAGACTTGCCTGAATATTCTCATCGCTCTCGTCCGGGAATCCGACGATGAACGGAAAATGGCCCGCAATGCCGTACTTGAGCATCTTCTGCGCGGTCTCGAATACCTGCTCGATCTTGATGTCCTTGCGAATGCGCTTCAGGACCTCGTTGGAACCCGATTCCACCCCGACGAGCAGCCGGCGCAGGCCGGATTGCTTGCAGCGTGCCCATACCGTCTCCGGAAGTCGAATGCCCTGATCGGCACGCATGGTGGCGGCCCAGGTGATCTTCATCCCGGACTCGACGATTCGATCGGCCAACGCCTCTACGCGGCCGGCCTTGGTGAAGAATGTCTCGTCCTGAAAATTGACGTCGTCGAAATGGTACCGGTCCCACAGCTCCTTCAATCTCATCGCCATCCGTACCGGCTCGAGTCCGACCCATTTGCGTCCATAGACGAACGGGTCCGAGCAGAACGCGCAACGGAAATTGCAACCTTGCGATGAGATGTAGTCGAGCTGCCGCTTGCCCTTGAGATCGAAATAGCGTTCGACCGGAATCAGCCCATAATCATGCGCCTTAAATTTCTCGACCTGCGCCAGCGGCCGTGCCGGGTTCTCTTGAATGGTGCCGTCGCTGAGACGTACCGTGCACCCGGCGCAATCATCCAGCGGCCGGCCTTGCGCAAGGCGCTCTACGATCTCGGCGAATGACTCCTCTCCTTGTCCGCGCACCGTCACGTCGACCGAGCTCTCCAACAGGCATTCGCGAGAAAACATGGACGGGTGCCAGCCTCCCCAGACGACGGTCAGATCAGGCCGCGCTCGTTTCGCCGCACGGGAGATGCGCAGGGCATCTGAAATCGGCGCGCCGGTGAGGACGGTAACTCCAAGGCACAAGGCCTCATCGAGGTGTGCGAGCAGCGTATTTTCCGCGTCGGGGTCGAGACGGGCGTCGACGATGACGACCTCGTAGACATCCGGGTCGAGTTCGGAGCCGATCGCGAGCAAGGCCAGCGGCATCGTAAAGAAGACCGCCCGGGGATTGTACAGGACGACTTTCAGTCGCTTGCGGCTTGGTTGAGTCATGCCGATGCAAACACCGTAGGATGAGTAGTCGACGCGCACACGACATCCAGATCTCGCCACATGGAACAGACGCAGGTCTTGCATTCCGAGCGTACGCCGGCGCGAATGTCCGCACGCAACGCCGCCATTTCGCGGCTGTTGAGGGTGCTCGGAAAGTCCGCCCGTATCTGCGCATCCGACGGCCCCGAAATGAAAAAGCACGGTTGCACGCGGCCGGTTGCGCCGATGACGGCGGAGAACTCCGGTGCGTTGCAGCGTACCGGCGGGTAGGGACCCAGGCCGTGGATGGCGGCGAAATATCGCAGAATGCGCCGCAGCTTGTCGGGACTCTCGGCGATGAAGCCGGAGCGGAAGTCCTCGCGGTAGTCCTGATTCATGGAATCCAAGATTCGTTCGAGTTGCGGCAAATCCTCCGGCCGCAGGGCCAGATCGGAGACAAAATCATCGGTACGGCCGAAGGCATGGGGGTTGGCGACGTCGACGGCGAGAAACGAGACGCGCTGTGCGCCCAGGTCCTTGGCGAGATCGACGAATGCCGGCAATTGCCGGTAGTTGGCGCGCTGCAAAGTGACTCGGATGACGGGCGGGACTCCTTGGGCGGCGGCGGCTTGGATGCCTTCGCAGACTTTATGAAAGGCGTCCAAGCCGCGAATCGCGGCGTAGGTCCCGGGGTCGGTGCCGTCCAGCGACACGGTGATGGTCTCGAACAGCGCCGCCGCGCGGCGTGCATGCTTCGCGAGTGCCAGACCCGACGTGAGCAGCCATACTTTGAGGCCGTTGCTGCGCAATGCCTGGGCAATCGCCTCCCAGTCGGGGTTGAGGAGTGGTTCGCCGCCCGACAGGAGCACCACCTGAGTACGCAGTTGCGCAAGACTGGGCAGCAGGCTCGTCACCGCCGCGAGGTCCATGTCGTCCCGGCCATGACGCCAGTAGTCGCAGGTGACGCAACGCGAATTGCAGCGGTCGGTAACATAGAGAGTAACCAGCGGCAGTTGGGCTAGGGACGGGTCAACTGCGAAGCGTTCTGCGGGCAATTGGCGACTCTCACGAGCGATAGCAGTGGGACGCCCAGCGAATAGGCGCGGTATGTCATCGTGAGTACCGGGTTCGTGCCAAACGGTTGCCATCGACCGTCGGGGGAGCGGCACCCCCCGGTCGTCATAGACGGAAGCTATCGGCGGTACAGAAATAAACGATTGGATTCTCTGGGTTCCCTCGCATGTAATCGCCCCCCGGGCGGGAGGCGATGAGCGAGCGACCATGACGTTACGGGAATTACGCTATTTGGTGGCTCTGGCGAACCGTGCGCATTTCGGGCGAGCTGCCGACGACTGCCATGTCTCCCAACCCACCTTGAGCACTCAGATCAGGAAGCTGGAGGAATATCTCGGGCTGACGCTGATCGAGCGCAACGCCAAATCGTTCGCGCTGACGGCGATCGGGCAGGATGTAGTCGAGAAGGCACGCCGGATCGTGACCGAGGTCGATGCGCTCCTGTCCTCGACGCGGGCTCCGCGGGGACCTTTGACCGGCCCGCTCAATTTGGGCGTGATTCCGACACTGGCGCCTTATTTCTTGCCGCGGCTATTGCCGCTCGTCAAGAGTCACTACCCACAGTTGCAACTGGTGGTGCATGAGGACCTTACAGGACACCTGTTGGAGCGGCTGCGCGGCTATCAGATCGACGCGGCCTTGCTGGCGCTGCCGTTGGACGGCGAAGATTTCGAGGAATTTCCGCTGTTCGATGAACCATTCTGGTTTGCCTGTCCACCGCAACATCCATTGGCCCGATCGAAGGGCGTCACCGAAGCCGATTTGATCGGGGAGCCCATGCTGCTGCTGGCCGATGGACACTGCCTGCGGGGTCAGGCGCTGGCGGCCTGCGGGCGCGGCGCATCGGACGAGGAGGGGAATGATGATTTCCGCGCTGCCAGTCTGGAGACGATCTGCCAATTGGTTGCGGCGGGCTTCGGCTGCACCTTGTTGCCCGCGCTGGCGGCGCGTCCGTCCCAGGGGCCGGAGCCGTCATTCGTCGTCCGGCCCTTGCAGTCCACCAACGCCAGCCGGCGCATCGGTCTCGCGTGGCGCCGCGGTTATCCAAAAGCGCAAGATCTTGCGCTGCTCGGCGAGCTGATCAGGGACAATCCGCCGAGCGGAACGCGTGGCGTCTTGGCAGAAGAACCCGCATTTGCGGGCCGCCGCGCCTTCGTAGTCCAGCGCCACACCCTTGCGTTGCGCAATGATGTAGGCCTCCAGCGCCCGCATCTTGGGATCGTCGGGGGCCAACACCTTGCCGCGCACCGGGTGCTCGATGCACCAGTTGATCATGTCGCGCAGCAGCGCGACGCGGCCGAGCTGCGGTTGGAACTTGGGGTAGGATTCGGGATGCGTGTTGGCCGCCCGGGGATGACACATATCGCAAGACACGGCGATCTCGCTGCCCAACTCGTCGCCGCTGTGGAACACTTTGGAGCCGTACACCGCTGTCTTGTAGGTTTCGTTCTTCCAAACCTGCACGTCTTGCTGCGTCACGACGCCGTAGGTAGAGGATTGGCCGGTACCGACCAATTTGGAATTGTCCGCCGGAGTCACGACCTGGTGGGCTTCAACCTCGCCCTTTATCCAGTTGCTGTCCGGATTGGCTGCCTTCCACTGCGCCATCAGGGCGTCGGAAATCTTCTGGCCCTCGGCGTGGGTTTTGGGCGCGCCGTTCGCCACCTGCACCGTGGTTTTGTTGTCGCACAGCTTGACGGTTTTGCTGCCGGAGGCGGCTGGCGCCGCCGGGGGCTGCTGCGCGGGCGCACTTTGGCTGTCGGCTTTGGCGGCCAGCGTCGACGCCAGCAGGATCAGTCCTAGAAGACGGGATTTATTCATGGGATTGCTCCGGTCGAGTCCGATCAGTAACTGGCGAGGGTCGGCGCGACGGGGATATCGCTCTTTCCGCCGCTGCTCAGGTAGCTCGCTTTCACCTGCATGGGATTGCGATTCCACAGGTTGTAGAGCTTGTCGACGAGGCCGTCCGGGTGAACCGTGACCGAACCATCGCCGAGGCCGTCATTCGAGTCGAAGGGATTCGGCCGGTTCATCTGCACGGTCAGGGGCGGCAAACCTTGCGGGGCATAGGGCCAGGGCCAGGCGGTGGACAACATGCCATGGAACTGAATATTGCCGATGCGATTGGTCAGCACCTGATGAGTGTGCCCGTGCAGGACCGTGACGCGATCAAAGCGCTGCAACAGCGCTTGCACGTTCTCCGCGTCGTCGGTCCAGAAGTTCCAAGGACGATACAGCTTGTAGAGCGGCGAGTGCGAGAACACGATCAGCGGCGTCGACTTCGCTACCTTGTCCAGGTCCTTCCTCAGCCACTCGCGCTGCGTTGCTCCGACTTCGAACGCACTCTGCACGGCGTTGTCGAGGCCCGCCACGGTGTGCATGCGTTCCGCCGGGCTCATGCCGCGAGCGCTCCAGAAGTCTTTTTCCTGCACGCTCATGAGCACCACGAAATGCACGCCCTTGTGGTCGAAGCTGTAGTGCTCCGGCCCGAACAATTCATTCCAGCGGTGGCCCATGTCGAAATACCAGTCGTGTTCGCCCACCATCATGTGTACCGGCGCCTTGAGGCTCTTCAAAATCTGCGCACCCAAATCAAGTTCTTCTTTGCGGCCAAGCTGCGCCAGGTCGCCGCCGTAGAACACGAAGTCGGGTTGAGGATCGAGCTTGTTGACGTCGTCGACCGCGCGCAGCAGCTGCCGCACGAATCGCTCATTGGTTTTTTTGACGTATAGATGGGAATCCGAGATATACGCGAAGGTGAAGCCCTGGGTGCCGGCGCCCTCCGCGGCATAAGCCACGTTGACCGGCAGGAAACTGTGGAAGTGATGGGACGCCCCTGCCGCCAGCGCCGCGGCCGCCGCGCCCGTGGATACCTTGAGAAAGCTCCGCCGGTCGAGATTGTGCAGACCGCGGAACAGCGTCTCGCGCTCCTCCAGATGGCGCGTCTCGACGCTCCTGATGTGGGGTATTTTCGCTTTGTCGTTCATGATGTGCTCCGTATTACTTCAGGTTCGCCGGCAGGCTCGCCGGCAGGCCCGCCGGGCCCATCACCCGCTGCTCGAAAGGCAGCATGTCGCGATGCGCCAGTGCGTTGTCGCGGAACGGCCGGCTTTTGGCCGCAAGCGACTGCTGCTCGCGGAACGCCGTTTCGTTCTGTGCGGTGAATCGCTCGTCGGTCAAAGCGAATAGAAAAGCCACCACATCGTTGATCTCGTTCTCGCTCAAGTTGAGCGGTTCGATGCCTCCGTCCAGGTAAGCATTGGTCTCGCCGCCCTTGTTGTAGTGGTCCATCACGTCCCACAGGGTATGCAGGGAGCCGTCATGCATGTACGGCGCGGTGAGTCCCACGTTGCGCAGCTGTTCCGTCTTGAAGCTGCCGATGTCTTGGCGCTGCTTGGTGACGAGAAATCGCCCCAGCTCCGACATGTCGGTTTGAATGGCCAACTTGTCGAGCGCCTCGGTATTGTTGTTTTGATTCAGTATGCCGAGCGCCTGGGCCGCCAGCGCCTCGAAATTCTGTTTGCGTGCCGACACGCCGATGTTGTGGAAACGATTGTCGGTGCCGAGCGGATTCGACGAATTGATCATGTGGCAGCTGACGCAGCGCGCCTTGCCGTTGAACAGCGCAAGGCCGCGCTGCGCGGCGGCCGACAGCGCCGTGCCGTCGCCGGCGGCAAAGCGGTCGAACGGGGCGTCAAGAAAGATCAAACGCCTTCTGGAACAGGCCTTGATAAGCGTGATCGGTGTTGACGGCAGCCATGGCGCCGGCGGCGTCCGGGTGGCCCATCTCGATGGGATTGAGAATCGGCAGCTTGGCCTGCTCCTCGAGCGATGGCGCACGGCCGTCCCAGAACTGGCTTTGCAGCAGCGCCGCGTTCATGGTCGTCGGTGCACTGCGTTTGCCGAGGTGATCGCCGATCCCTTCCGATACGCTGCGGTGGTCGGTGAAGCCGCGGCTGACGTCGTGGCAGGTGGCGCAAGCCAGAGTGCCGTCCTTCGACAGGCGTGTATCGAAATAGAGCTTCCGGCCCAGGGCGATGCGCTCCGCGGTCACTTCATTGCCCGCAGGCACATAGATCGTCGCCCAGGCCGTCGGGTCGACGCCCGGCGGGGGTGTGGTAAGGCCAGTGATCAGCTGATCCAGGCGCTGCTGCTGCGCTTGCATGGGCATCGCCCCATGCGGAGCAGTTGCCGGCTCTGCAGCAACGCTCAGCGCACTTCCGGCACCGATGACAAGACAGAGCAGCACCGCCCGGTGAGACCGACGTACCCAGTCTGCTGTGTTCATACTCCCCTCCGACATTGAGTGCGGAGCCAGACAATGCGCGACGGTCTCAACCGTTCCCAATTGAATGTCTGAATGACGGCGATAGGATTTGGCTATCCCTGGCGCTGGTTGAGCGTGAAAAGGTAGCTTCAACTCTTTGATTTAGTTAAGCTCGCCGCCTCATGAATATGGCAGACGAAGGTCTTGGGGTCGATCAGGTCCATGTCTGGCGCGGTGACCGCCATGTACTCAAGGGCGTAAGTCTGTCGCTGCGGCCCCGGCAGCTGTTGCACATCTCCGGGCCCAACGGGACCGGCAAGACCACTCTGCTCCGCGTGGTTTGCGGCTTACTGCGGCCGGAACAGGGAGGCGTGTCGTGGCTGGGAAAGCCGATCGCGAGTGTCCGGTCCGAATACCAGGCAGCGCTCGCCTTTGCCTCTCACGAACCGGCGCTCAAGGCCGATCTGACTGCGTTGGAGAACCTGCACTTCGCGGTCGGACTGAAACGCCGGGTTACCGCGGACGAGTTGCGCGCCAGTTTGGAGCGGACCGGAGTCGCGGCCTGCGCCGATTTGCCTGCGCGCGTGCTGTCGGCGGGTCAGCGCCGCCGTGTTGCGATGGCGCGGGTTTTGGCGATGGGGGCATCTCTCTGGTTATTGGATGAGCCGTTCACCAATCTGGACGCGGCGGGTACGGATTTGATGTCGAGCCTGCTGCAATCGCACGTGGAGCGGGGCGGGGCGGCGCTGGTGGTCGCGCACCACGATCTCGCGATCGACGTCGATATGCGCCGCCTGGATTTGGGGCCATGAACGTCGGCACCTTCGAGGCCTTCGCACTGTTGGTACGGCGTGAACTGTGTCTCAGTTTCCGGCGCCCCGATCAATTGTTGCAACCTTTGGTGTTCTTTTTGATCGTAACTACATTGTTTCCTTTAGGTTTGAGCCTGCAGTTGTCGCTGCTGCGAGACATGGCGCCGGGTGTGCTTTGGGTCGCGGCACTGCTATCGTCTCTGCTGTCGCTGGATGCGCTCTTCAAGAGCGATGCAGATGACGGCACTTTGGAGCAGCTGGCGCTCTCCGGACAGGGACTAACGCTGATCGTGATTGCGAAAACCTTTGCGCATTGGTTGGTCACGGGGGTGGCGCTGGTCTTAGTATCGCCGGTCGTCGCGACCGCGCTCGGCATTCCCGGCAGTGCGTTTGCGACCATGATGCTGAGCTTGGGCCTGGGTACGCTGACCTTGAGTTGGCTGGGGGCCATCGGAGCGGGTCTCACGGTCGGATTGCGGCGCGGCAATGTGCTCTTGTCTTTGATCGTGCTGCCGCTGGCGATGCCGTTGTTGATCTTCGGCGCCGGCGCAACGGACAGAGAGCTGTCGGGCGTCAGCCCGATGGGAGCATTGTATTTTTTGGCGGCACTGTGCGTGTTCACCTGCACACTGGCGCCGTTTGCTGCAACTGCGGCGTTGCGCATTTCGCTCGAATGAGGCATTGAAATCGACCATGTGGACCTGGTTTTACAAGCTCGCGTCTCCGCCCTATGTCTACGGCGTTGCGGCAGCCCTTGCGCCGTGGTTCTTGGGGTTGGCCGCGCTCACCATCGGCTATGGGCTCGTGGCCGGATTGGTGTTTGCGCCCCCCGATTATCAGCAGGGCGATGCGTTTCGCATCATTTACGTTCATGCACCGAGCGCGTGGATGTCTCTCTTCTCCTATACCAGCATGGCGATTGCGGGGGCGATCGCGCTCATCTGGCGCATCAAGATGGGTCATGCGGTGGCGGCCGCGTCGGCGCCCATCGGCGCCTCCTTCACCTTGCTGGCATTGCTCACCGGTTCGCTCTGGGGCCGGCCGATGTGGGGTACTTATTGGGCATGGGATCCGCGGCTCACCTCGGAACTGATCCTGTTGTTTCTCTATGTGGGCGTGATGTCCCTGCGGCCGGCATTCGAGGACCCCGCCCGGGGCGACCGGGCCGCCGCGCTCTTAGGTGTAGTCGGGGCGGTAAACGTGCCCATCATTCACTATTCGGTCCAATGGTGGAACTCACTCCACCAGGGCGCCACGGTCGCCAAGCTGGGCAAACCCGAGATGCCGGGCAGCATGCTGTGGCCCTTGCTATCGATGCTGCTCGGGTTCATGTTGTTCTATGGGGCGGTGTTGTGCATGCGCCTGCAAGGCGAAGTCCTCAACCGAGAGCGGCAGGCCAAGTGGGTGCGGGAGGCGATCAAATCGTGACAGGCAATGGCTTCTGGTCGATGGGCGGCTACGCGGGCTACGTGTGGCCGTGCTACGCGTTTGCGTGCCTGGTGCTCGCGTGGAACCTCTGGGCCGCGCGCCGCTTTCACGCGGCGGCGCGCTTGCGGGCGGGGCGCGCGCTGGCAATGGCGGCGGGGGCGGAATCATGACTCCTCGGCGCAAACGCCTGCTCGTCGTGCTCGGCATTTTGGGCGGCGTCGCTGCCTCGGTGTCGCTGGCGGTCATGGCCTCTCGCGAGAACATCATGTTTTATTACGACCCCAGCCAAGTCGTTCAGGGGAAAGCGCCGCTCGCCAAGCGATTCCGCATCGGCGGGATGGTGGTCAAGGGCAGCGTGGCGCGCCATCCCGGCGATTTGCAAGTTCGCTTCGTGCTGACCGACTTCGCGCACCAGGTCCCGGTGGAATACACCGGCGTTTTGCCGGATCTGTTCCGTGAAGGGCAGGGTATCATTGCCCACGGCACGATGAACGGGAACGGCGCCTTCGTCGCCGACGAGGTGCTGGCGAAGCATGATGAGAAATACATGCCGCCCGAAGTGGCCGCTTCGCTCAAGAACAAGGCCGCAGCCGGCCCAACGGCCAAAGGGCCGACAACTTAGCGCGGGAGTATCGCAATGGCACCGGAGTTAGGGGTTTTTTCACTCATTCTGGCATTCGTGCTGAGTCTGTCGCAGGCCTTCTTCGGTCTCACGGGCGCCTGGCGCGGCAAGGCGGTTTGGATGGCCGTGGCGCGTCCGGCCGTGACCGGGCAATTCGTGTTCGTCATCATGGCCTTCGCCTGCCTCGTATATTCCTTCGTCAATAACGATTTCTCGGTCATGTATGTGGCGCGCAATTCGAATTCTCAACTGCCGCTGTTCTACAAGGTGGCGGCCTTGTGGGGCGCGCATGAGGGTTCGCTGCTGCTGTGGATTTTGATTCTCTCCATATGGAGCGTGGCGGTCGCCGCCTTCAGCCGCCAACTTCCCTTGACCTTTTCCAGCCGCGTGCTGGGCGTGATGGGCCTGGTCAGCGGCGGCTTCATGTTGTTCACCTTGTGGACCTCCAATCCCTTCCTGCGCTTGATTCCGGCCGCGTCGGACGGCGCCGATTTGAACCCCGTCCTGCAGGATTTCGCGCTCGCCATCCATCCCCCGATGCTCTACACCGGCTATGTGGGCTTTTCGGTGGCCTTCGCCTTTGCCATTGCCGCGATGCTGGAAGGCCGTCTCGATCAGACCTGGGCCAAATGGACCCGGCCGTGGACCATTTTCGCGTGGATGTTCCAAACGATCGGCATCGCGCTCGGCAGTTGGTGGGCCTACTACGAGCTCGGCTGGGGCGGATGGTGGTTCTGGGATCCGGTGGAGAACGCCTCGTTCATGCCTTGGCTGGTGGGAACCGCGCTGATCCACTCGCTCAGCGTCACCGAGAAGCGCGGCATCTTCAAGAGTTGGACCTTGCTGCTGGCAATCTTCGCCTTCTCGCTGAGTCTGGTAGGAACCTTCTTGGTGCGCTCGGGCGTGCTGGTGTCGGTGCACTCGTTCGCGACCGACCCGACCCGCGGGCTCTACATTCTCGCCTTCCTGGTATTGACGATCGGCGGTTCGCTCACCCTGTATGCATGGCGGGCTCCGAAGCTGTACGTGCCCGGCGGATTCGAGCTGTTCTCGCGCGAGTTCTTTCTGCTGGTGAACAACGTGATTCTGGTGAGCGTCGCCGGACTCGTGCTCTGGGGCACCTTGTCTCCCCTGGTGTACGAGCTGCTCGGAATCGGCAAGATCTCGGTCGGGCCGCCGGTGTTCGCGGTGATGTTCTTGGTGCCCGTGCTGCCCTTGATGGTGTTTCTGGCGATTGGAATGCATTCGGTCTGGCGCCGCGGCAAGCTGACCGCGACCGCCAATCCGCTCTGGTGGTTGCTGGGGGTAGCGACGGCGCTCGCGATCCTGATCCAGGGCTTGGTGTTCAGAGAATTCCACCCGGTGGGATTGCTCGGCTCGAGCTTCGGCTTCTGGATCTCATATTTTCCGCATTGCTCGAGCCGCTGCGCCGCTGGGGTCAGAAGCAGACCGTGACCGCCGCATTGCTCGGCATGTGCATCGCTCATTTCGGCGTCGGCATGTTTGCAATCGGCGCCAGCGGCGTCGAGAGCTACAAGATCGAGAAGGACGTTGCCATGAAGCCGGGCGGCACCTTCGCCATCGCCGGATATGATTTTAGGTTCGTGAACGCCGTGAATGTGCGCGGGCCGAACTACGACGCGGTCGAGGCGTTGGTGGAGGTCACGCGTCAGGGTAAGCCGGTGGCGACCTTGAAGCCGCAAAAGCGGCATTTCTGGGTGCAGCAGACCGACAACAGTCAGGCCGCCATCTCGGTCAACTGGGCGCGCGATTTGTTCGTCGCCATGGGCAACCCGCTCGGCGAGGACGCCTGGAGCCTGCGCATTCAGTACAAACCGCTGGTGCGCTACATATGGCTCGGCGCGTTGGTGATGGCCATCGGCGGTCTGACTGCCGCAACGGATCGCCGTTACCGGCTCAAGGTACCGGTCGAGTCGCAGGCCATGGCGCCTGCGCCGCCCGGACCCGAAGCGGAACCCAGGTCGGCCTGATGTGGAAGTTCCTACTGCCGTTTGCGGCGTTCGTCGGGCTCGTGGTGCTATTCGCGTTTGGACTCAACCCGAAGCGCGACATACACGCATTGCCGTCGCCGCTGATCGGTAAGGCGGCACCGGCATTCACGCTCACGGATGTGCTCGATCCGTCGCGGCCCGTCAGCAATGCGGCGTTCAAGGGCCAGGTCTACATATTGAACGTGTGGGGTACCTGGTGCGCCGCATGCCGCGAGGAACACGAGGCGCTGCTGGCCATTGCGCAACAACACGTGGTTCCCATGATCGGACTCGTGTACATGGACGATCGCGACAAGGCGAAGCTGTGGTTGGAACAGCTCGGCAATCCGTACCAGGCGGTGGCGTTCGACACCGACGGACGCACGGCGATCGACTGGGGCGTCTACGGCGCGCCGGAGACCTTCTTGGTGGATGGGCAGGGCCGCGTGATTTACAAATTCATCTCGCCGATGACCGAGCAAATCTGGCAACGCGATTTCTTGCCGCGAATCGCCGCGGCGCGCCGAGGCGGCGCATGAAGCGCCCGCCGCGGAGAATGTCCGCGTGCATCGGCGCATTCGCGCTTGCGCTGTCGGGCGTCGTGGGCGCGCTCGCCTGCTCGGCGGCGGTGCAAGCGGTGGATGACAATGGTCAGTTGCAAGATCAGGGCTTGCAGGCGCGCTTCGAACGCATCACGAAGGAGCTTCGCTGTCTCGTCTGTCAAAACGAATCCATCGCCGACTCGAATGTGGAGCTGGCGAGCGATCTTCGCCGGCAAGTTCGCGAAATGCTGGTGGTCGGAAAGAGCGATGACGCCATATTCGATTTCATGACGGACCGCTACGGCGAGTTCGTGCGCTTCAGTCCTCCGCTGGAACCTAAAACCGTGTTCATCTGGGGCGCTCCATTCGTCATGCTGCTGCTGGGCGGCTTTATTATCTATCGCGTCGCGCGCCAACGCTCCCGCATGCCGCTCGACGATGAGTCCGCCACGGGACCTTAGAGAAAACCCAAGTAAAAAATGAATACATTCCTCGTCATCGCCGCCGTCATGGCCGCGATCGCTGCGGGCGCGGTTGCGTTACCGCTGCTTCGCCATAAACAAAGCCGGTTGCTCGGCGCGTTTGCGGCGGTGCTGGTGATCGGCGCAGCGGCCGGTCTTTACCCGCTGTGGTCGAATTGGAATTGGCACCCCGCGCCATCCGAGGCCGCCGCGGGACCGGACGTGGCCGCCATGGTCGCCCAGCTGGAGAAGCGCTTGCAGGACCAGCCCAACGACCTGAAGGGCTGGTTGATGCTCGGGCGCTCGTATCTGACGTTGAATCGCCTGGACGATGCCATCGTCGCCTATGATCATGCACATCAGCTGGACTCGAAGAATGCCGATGCCTCCATGGGGCTGGGCGAGGCCATGAGTCTGCGGGCGGGCGGTGAAATCACGCCGCAGGCCGCGCAACTGTTCGAGGAGGCTCTGGCCTTGGCACCGGACAATCCGAAGGCCCTGTTGTACGGCGGCTTCGCTGCTGCGGTGCGCGGCGACCGCACGCTCGCACGTACGCGCTGGCAGGCACTCAAGGATTTACATCCGCCGCCGCAGATCGCGCAGATGCTCGATGCTCGCATAGCGGAGCTGGGGCCGCCGGAGGGCAGCTCGGCCACCGGCAGCGCGGCGGCCGGCAGTGCGGCGAACGCGGCGACAGCGGGGACGAGTGCGTCATCGGCGGGGACGAGCACGTCGGCGCAGGACTCAAACGGAGCGGTGGTTACTGTCAATATCAGTATTGCACCCGCCCTGAAGTCACGACTGGTATCGGAGGCCCCTTTGTTCGTCTTTGCACGTGAGCCCGGGAGCGGTGGACCCCCGTTGGCCGCCAAGCGACTGACGAGCGCCGCCATCGGCAGCCGAGTGCAGCTGTCGCCGGCTGACTCGATGTTGCCGGGGCGCGTTCTGGTGAAGGGCCGGCAGGTAGCCATCACGGCGCGCGTGTCCTTCAGCGGTCAACCCGTGCAGGCGGCAGGGGATTTGTACGGCGAACTCTCCTATGATGTGGGCCGCGACGGAGTACGGAATCTCGTGATTGATCGCGTCGCCGAGTAGGATCGATGAGCGTTGCGAAAAATCTCATGGCGGGAAGGATCCTCGAAGATCGACTCTTTCCTTATCCGAGCCTGCGCGAGAAAGACCAAGAGGTACTGGGGATGATGGTCGATGCCATCGACCAATTCCTGGGTCCCAAGCACCAAGACTTCAAGCGCTGGGACCTCGCGGCCGAGCAGCCGGCCGAGTTCATTCAAGGCCTGCGCGACCTGGGGCTGTTCGGTCTCATCATCCCCGAGGAATACGGCGGCATCGGTTTGTCGAATGCCGGGTATGCCCGCGTGCTGAGCCAGAGCAGCTCACACGACAGTTCGGTATCGCTCACCATCGGCGCGCACAGTTCCATCGGCATGAAGGGCATCTTGCTGTTCGGCACCGCCGAACAGAAGGCGCGCTACCTGCCGAAGCTCGCAAGCGGGGAAATGATTGCGGCGTTTTGCCTGACCGAGTCCGGCGCGGGCTCGGACGCGGCCTCGATTCGTACCCAAGCGGTCAAGAACGCCGACGGCAGTTGGGTACTCAACGGTGAGAAGATCTGGATTACCAACGGCGGTATCGCGGACCTGTACACGGTGTTCGCCCGCACCGCATCGGCAGCGGGCAAGATCACGGCATTCGTGGTCGAGGCGGCGTGGCCCGGCGTGAGCCATGGCCGGCACGAGGATAAAATGGGCATCCGCGCCTCCTCGACGACCGCCGTGAGTTTTGCCGACGTGCGGGTTCCGGTTGCCAATGTGCTGGACACCGAGGGCAAGGGGTTCAAGGTCGCCATGGCGATATTGAACAACGGGCGCACCGGCCTTGGCGGCGGGGCGGTCGGGGGCATGAAGGCGCTCATTGCTCATGCGACGCAACAGGCGCAGTCGCGCAAGCAGTTCGACACTCCCATTGCCCGCTTCGGTCTGGTCCGCGAAAAAATCGCGCAAATGACGATCGATTGTTTTGCGGCCGAAAGCGTCGTGTGGATGGTCGCCCACTACATCGATTCCGGGGATGAGGACTATTCGGTGGAAGCGGCGATGAGCAAGGTCTTTGCCAGCGAAGCCTTGCAGCGCAGCGCCTACGAGGCTTTGCAGATTGCGGCCGGCAGCGGCTACATGCGCGAAGCCCCCTATGAGCAGATCACGCGCGATTGCCGCATTCTGACGATATTCGAGGGAACCAACGAGGTGCTCAGGCTGTATATCGCTCTATCCGGCCTCAAGGACCTCGGCCGGTCGCTGGGAGAACTGAAAGCCGCGGTGGATGACATTTTCAATAATTTCATCAAAGGCTTCGGCGTTTTGACCGACTATGCGGAAAAGCGGCTGACGCAGGCGACCGGGGTGGGGCGGGACAAGATTCTGACTCAAATGCCCGAAGCGCTGCGTGAGGCGGCGGAGGTCTATGAGCGATATACTGTCGAACTCGCCAAGGCGTCCGATTACTTGCTGCGCAAGCATGGCAAGTCGATTGCCGATCGGCAGCACGACTTGAAGCGCATCGCCGACATCGGCATCGATCTCTACGTCGGCCTGTGCGTATTGTCGAGGGCGGCGGCCTTGAGTCAAGGGCCCGGCGAGCAAGGCGAGCACGCCGTTCGGATCGCGCGCGTCTTCGCTCAACAGGCCAAGCGGCGGATGGCGAACGCCGTGCGGCGAATCACGCGCAATGAGGATGGCGAGATGAACGCGTTGGCCGGGTTCATCTTGGACAAAGGAAGTTATCCCTGGGATGTCTTGTCATGAATGCATCGAGTGAATTTCCGCAAACCGTCGCTCCCGAATTCTCGGGCCGGCGCAACCTGTGGGCGGCGATAGCGATCGGGACCGTCATCGTCGCCGTGGTGGCTTTATTGGCGATGCGGCTGACCCAGGCATTGGGCGTGAAGAATGTTGCCAATAAGGTCCCCATTCCGACGGTGTCGGTGACCGAAGCCGGGGTGAGCACCGTGCCGACGACCGTGAGCATCATCGGCACCATTGCGGCACGATACGACATGCCCATCGGCGTCGAAGGCGACGCCGGACGCGTCGCGGCGATTTACGTCGAGGCCGGCGACCATGTGAAGCGCGGCCAGCTGCTGGCTCGCCTGAATGTCTCGGTTTTGGAACCCCAGGTGGCCAATCTCGAGGCGGCGCTCGAGCAGGCGCGCGCCGAAGCGGAACTCGCCGATGCGGAATATCGCCGCGCTCAGGCCGTGGGCGCCTCGGGCGCTCTGTCGATCGAGGAAACACAGCGGCGCAAGTCCGCCGGGCTGACCGCCGCCGCCAAGGTCAAAGTTGCCGCCGCGCAGTTGGCCGAGGCGCAAGCGCGTCTGGCTCGCGCGGCCGTTCGCGCGCCGGCGGACGGCATCATATTGACCCGCAACGTCGAAGTGGGACAAACCGCGACGCCGGGCGGCGAGGCCCTGTTTCGTCTGTCGGAGCGCGGTGAAGTCGAGCTGCGAGGCCAGGTCGCCGAGCAGGATTTGCCCCTGCTCAAGGTCGGCCAATCCGTCAATGTACGGCTGACCGGCACCAACCGCGTCTACGAAGGCCACATCCGTCTCCTCAGCGCCGTCATCGATCCGCAGACCCGTTTGGGAATGGCTCGAGTGGCCCTGACGCCGGACGTGAATCTGCGGCCCGGCGCCTTTGCGCGCGCCGACGTGACGGTGAGCAACGCCGATCGCGCGGTTCTGCCGCAGACCGCCGTACTGACCGACGATAGGGGCAGCTATGTCCTGATCGTGAATGCGCAGCACAAGATCGAGCGGCGCGCCGTGCGCGTGTCGGGGATGGTGCAGAACGGAGTGACCATCGCCGAAGGCATCAGCGGCAAGGAACAGGTCGTCGCGACCGCGGGCGCGTTCCTGCAGGAGGGCGAACTGGTCAATCCGGTCTTGAAAGATTCGGAGCGGTCATGAGAAATATTTCGGCTTGGGCGATTCGTCATCCCGTCACGCCCATCGTCTTGTTCGTAGTGCTGTTTTTCCTGGGCGTCGTCGCGTTCGTCCGCCTGCCCATCAATCTCGATCCTGACGTGTCTTTTCCGGTGGTCAACGTCAACGTTACGCAACCCGGCGCCGCGCCCACGGAGCTGGAAACTCAGATCGCGCAGAAAGTGGAAGGCTCGATCTCGAACATCGGCAATGTGCGCAACATCACGACCTTCATCGTCGAGGGTCAAGTCAATATGTTTACCGAGTTCTTGATCGGCACGCCGATCGACCGCGCCGTGACGGACGTGCGCGATGCGGTGGCCAAAGTCCGCAACGACCTGCCGCAGGGCATTATCGAACCTCTCGTGACGCGGGTAAACGTCGACGGCGGCGCATTCGCATATTACGCGGTGACGACCACCAACCTGACGCCCGAACAGCTCAGCTGGTTCATCGACAATACCGTGACCAAGCGGCTGCTTGCGCTTCCCGGCGTCGCGCAGGTGACGCGCAGCGGCGGCGTCGACCGCGAAATCCGGGTCGAACTGGATCCCGGCCGGCTTCAGGCTCTCGGCCTGACCGCCGTCGAAGTCAATCAACAATTGCGGGCGCTCAACATGGATGCCGCCGGCGGCCGCGCCCAGGTCGGCGGCGGCGAACAGGCGATTCGCGTGCTGGGCGGCGCGAAATCGGCGGAGGCGCTCGGGGATACCCAGGTCATCGTTCCCGGCGGAAAATCGGTACGCCTGCGCGAAATCGCCGACGTGCATGACGGCATCGCCGAGGTGCGCTCCGCCGCAAGGCTCAACGGCCGCTCGGCCACGACGTTCGGCGTATTCAAGGCCAAGGGAGCTTCGGACGTGGCCGTGGCGAAAGCGGTGCAGACCCAACTCGACAAGATCAAGGCCGAGAATCCCGCGGTGCAGATGACGTCCATTTACACCACCGTCGATCATACGATGCGTACCTACCACTCGGCCATGAGCGCGCTGGTCGAGGGGTCGATACTCGCGGTCGTCGTCGTATGGTTTTTCCTGCGCAATGCGCGTGCGACCCTGATCTCCGCGTTGGCCATTCCGCTGTCGGCCATACCCACCTTCGTCTTCATGCAATGGATGGGCTTCACGCTCAATCAGATCACCTTGCTGGGGCTTTCCCTGGTCGCCGGCATACTCGTGGACGACGCCATCGTCGAAATTGAAAACATCGTTCGCCACATGCGCATGGGCAAGAGTTGCTTTCAAGCGGCCATCGATGCGGCCGACGAGATCGGTCTCGCGGTGGTGGCGACATCCTTCACCATCATCGCGGTATTCCTGCCGGTGAGTTTCATGGGCGGCGTGAGCGGCCAATATTTCAAACAGTTCGGCCTGACTATCGCGACGGCCGTGTTCATTTCGCTCATGGTCGCCCGGCTCATCACGCCGGTATTGGCGGCCTACGCGCTTGGCGGCGATTCCATTGCCGTACACACGGCCGACGGGCCGATCATGACGCGCTATTTGAAGTTGTTGCGCTGGTGCGTAGCGAACCGCTGGAAGACCATCGCGGCGGGCGCCGTATTTTTCTTCTTGTCGGTGGCGTGTATGGGCATTATTCCGACGGCCTTCATCCCGCCGGAGGATTTCGCTAGCGCGGAGCTGGATATCGAACTGCCGCCGGGCGGTAAATTGGAGGATACGTCGCGGGTGTCGGCGGCGGCGGCGGCGATCTTGAGAAAATCGCCCGACGTAACCAACATCGTCGAATTCGTGGGCGGCGGCGACTACGGCGAGATTCGCAATGCCACCATTTATGTAAGCCTCGTGCCGCGATCTCAGCGGAGTCTCAGCCAAAAGCAGTGGGAGCAGTCGATGATGCCGCTGCTCAGTCAAGTACCGGACGGACACTTGAATTTTTCGGAGGGCGGCGGCGGGCGCGATATCCAGCTGTATTTGACCGGCGACGATCCGCCGTTGGTGGAACGCACGGGGCGTCAGGTCCTGGCGGAAATGCGTGCGCTGCGCGAGCTTCGCGACACGCGCATCAGGGGCGATTTGCCGCGGCCGGAAATCGTCGTGCACCCGCGGCTGGACATCGCGGCGCAGCTGGGCGTCAGCGTGCAAAGCATCAGTGAAACGATTCGGATTGCGACGCTCGGCGACTTGCCGCAAAACACGGCGAAGTTTTCTCTGAGCGATCGGCAGATTCCCATCCGGGTCAGTCTGATCGAAAGCGCGCGGCGCGATCTGACGACGCTGGAGGATCTCCCGGTGCCGACGGCGTCGGGCGCCAGCGTACCGCTCAAATCCGTCGCCTTCCTGAGCTTTGGCCAGGGACCTTCCGCCTTGCGCCGCTATAACCAAAGCCGGCGGGTCTTCCTTGAGAGCGACTTGAGCCCGGGCGTCGAACTCGGCACCGCCCTCAAGAAGATATATGCGCTGCCCACGTTGAAGCATTTGCCCGAAGGCGTGCACTTGGTCGAGACCCAAAATATCGAGTTCATGAACGAGCTGTACCAGAATTTCCTTCTGGCCGTCGGCGCCGGCATCCTCATGGTCTTCGCCGTACTGGTCCTGCTGTTCGTGCGTGTGCTTCAGCCCATCACGATTTTATCCGCCTTGCCGCTGTCCT
>WNFL01209090.1_pt2 | contig 24504 bp, 22 predicted proteins | sample 5400361 | NCBI WGS metagenome assembly WNFL01 (sample SAMN13153351, study PRJNA577476) | soil metagenome | isolation source: 40 cm soil on Douglas fir-dominated hillslope | place: USA:California | collected 2013-09-17
GTCTCGAAGAGGTCCGCGGCCATGCCGGCGCAGTCGCCCACGTTGTCGCCCACGTTGTCGGCGATGACGGCGGGGTTGCGCGGGTCATCCTCGGGGATGCCGGCCTCGACCTTCCCGACCAGGTCCGCGCCCACGTCGGCGCCCTTGGTGAAGATGCCGCCGCCCAGGCGCGCGAAGATCGAGATGAGCGAGGAGCCGAACGCGAGGCCGATGAGCGGCTTCACGATCTCGGACATCTTCGCATCGTGCGCGCCGCCGCCCTGCAGGAACATGAAGAAGCCCGCGACCGAGATGAGGCCCAGGCCCACGACCAGGAGGCCGGTGATCGCGCCGCCCTTGAAGGCGATGTTCAGCGCCGGGCCGATGCCGTGGCGCGCCGCTTCCGCGGTGCGAACGTTGGACCGGACCGAGACGTTCATGCCGATGTAGCCGGCCGCGCCGGAGGCGATCGCCCCGATCGCGAAGCCGCACGCCGTGACCCATCCCAGCACGAAGCCGATGACCACGAACAGGATCGCGCCCACGATGCCGATGGTCGTGTACTGGCGGTTCAGGTACGCCTTGGCGCCCGTCTGGATGGCCGCGGCGATCTCCCGCATGCGGTCGTTGCCGTCCGGTTGCCTGAGGATCCATTGCGCGGTGAATCCTCCGTAAAGCAGGGCGACCACGCCACAGGCGAGCGCGATCACGATTGCGTTGTTCAACATCTCACTTCTCCCAGGTTTTTTGTATTGACGAGCGGTTGCGGCATCACGGCCTGTATTCGCCGGTCTTCTTGCGGACCGGTACGTTTTTGAGCCGGACGTATTTTGGCAGCCCGCCTTCGAACGGTGGAAACGCTTCGCCGGCGATGAGGGGCTGGAGGTAATTGCGGCATTTCTGCGTGATATGGAAGCCGTCGGCCGTGATGAAGTCGCGAGGCATTTTCTTCTCAACGTTCGCCACGTCGGAGAGCCTGGCCACGCCGATCTTCCAGCGATAGGGCCGGCTGGAGATGCGCACGATGGTGGGCATCACGCTGTTCATGCCTTTCACGGCGATCTCCACCGCGGCCTTGCCGACGGCATACGACTGCTCGAGGTCGGCCTTCGACGCGATGTGGCGCGCGGCCCGCTGCAGGTAGTCGGCCACGGCCCAGTGCTGCTTGAGCTTCAGCTTCGATTGCACGAGGCCGGCGAGCATGGGCGCCACTCCGCCCAGCTGCGCGTGCCCGAACGCGTCCTTCAATCCGGATTCGGAGAGGAACCTGCCGTTGGCGTCCTGGAGCCCTTCGGATGCGCCGATGGCGCAATAGCCGCACTGTCTCACCGTTGCCTCCACGCGCGCGAGGAACGCTTCCTCGTTCCACGGCACCTCGGGGAAGAGAAGGATGTGCGGGCCTTCGGCAGCGCGGCGCGAGGCGAGGCCCGTCGCGGCGGTGATCCAGCCCGCGTGGCGGCCCATCACCTCGAGGATGAAGACCTTGGTGGAAGTCTTGGCCATCGACTCGACGTCGAGTACCGCCTCCATCATCGAGGTCGCGACGTACTTCGCGACGGAGCCGAAGCCGGGACACGTATCGGTGATCGGCAGATCGTTGTCCACCGTCTTGGGCACATGCACCGCGACGATGGGATAGCCCAGGGTCGCGCTCATCTGCGAGACCTTCAGGCACGTGTCGGCCGAGTCGTTGCCACCGTTGTAGAAGAAATAGCCGATGTCGTGCGCCTTGAACACCTCGATCAGGCGCTCGTATTCGTGGCCGCCCTTCTCCACACCCTTCAGCTTGTAGCGCGCGCTGCCGAAGGCGCCGCCGGGCGTATTCTTGAGCGCGCGAATGTTCGCCACGCTCTCCCGGCTGGTGTCGATCAGGTCCTCGGTGAGCGCGCCGATGATGCCGTTGCGGCCCGCGTAGACCTTGCCGATGTGCTTCTTATGCTTGCGCGCGGTTTCGATGACACCGGCGGCGCTCGCGTTGATGACCGCGGTCACTCCGCCGGACTGCGCATAAAAGGCATTTCTGGCCATTCGAAAACTCTGTGCCTACGAATCCAGCGCGGCGAAGATCCGGTCGCGGACTTCGTCCACCGTCCCCACACCGTCGATTCGGTGCAGCATCGGCGCGTGCTCGTCGCCGGAGGAGGCCCACTCTGCGTAGTAGCTCACCAGCGGCTCGGTCTGCTGGTGATACACCTTGAGCCGCTTCTTCACCGTGTCTTCCTTGTCGTCGTCGCGCTGCACGAGCGGCTCGCCCGTGACGTCGTCCTTCCCGGCGACCTTGGGCGGGTTGTACTTCACGTGGTAGGTGCGTCCCGACGATATGTGCACGCGCCGGCCGGACATGCGCTCGACGATGAGCTCGTCGGGCACGACGATCTCGACCACGTTGTCGATGTCCGCGAGCGCGTCGGCGACGGCTGCGGCCTGCGGAATCGTCCGGGGAAAGCCGTCGAAGAGGAAGCCCTTCTGGCAATCGTCCTGCTGGATGCGCTCCTTCACGAGACCGATGATGATGTCATCGGACACGAGCGCGCCTTTGTCCATGATCTTCTTGGCTTCCTTGCCGAGCGGCGTGCCGGCCTTCACGGCCGCGCGCAGCATGTCGCCGGTGGAGATCTGGGGAATGTTGTAGCGCTGGGTGATGAACCCCGCCTGGGTGCCCTTGCCCGCCCCGGGGCCGCCCAGCAAGATGAGACGCATGCGCCGACCCTCCGAGGGTTTTCTTGTCAGCCCTCGATTATAGCGGAGCGACGAGCCTCGACCGGACCCTTTCCAGGTCTTCCTTCGTGTCCACGCCCGCTTCCATGGGCGCATGCCAGAGGGCGACGGCGATGCGATGCCCATGTCCCAGCGCCCGCAGCTGCTCTAGGGCCTCGAAGCGTTCGGCGGCGGTGGGCTGGAGCGAGGCGTACTCCCGCAAGAAGCGCACGCGGTAGGCGTAGATCCCGATGTGGCGAAGGGCCGGGAAACCCGGCGGAAGCGCATCGCGCGATTTCGCGAACGAATCGCGCGCAAAGGGGATGGGCGCGCGCGAGAAGTACTGCGCGAAGCCAGCGGCATCCGTGACGACCTTCACTACGTTGGGATCGAAGAACGCGGCGGCCGAATCGATCGGGTGCGCCGCGGTGGCGATGGAGGCCTCGGGCCTGGCGGCCAGCGCCGCGGCCACCTCGCGGATCAGGCGCGGATCGATGAGCGGCTCATCGCCCTGCACGTTCACGACGATCTCATCGGGAGCAAGCCCGAGCAGCGCCGCGGCTTCCGCCAGGCGATCGGTCCCGGTCTCGTGCGCCTCGGATGTCTTCAATGCCTGCCAACCGAGGGACGTCACCGCCCTGGCGATGTCGTCGTGGTCGGTGGCGATGCAAACGGCCTTCGCGCCCGAGGCCTTCGCGCGCTCGGCGACCCAGGCCACGAGCGGCTTGCCCCCGATGTCGGCGAGCATTTTCCCGGGCAGGCGCGTCGAGCGCATGCGCGCGGGAATGACGACCTTGAACTCGGGCTCCACCCGTTGGCCGCGCGCTAGGGCTCTTCGTCGGCGCGCAGCGCCCGCGCCTCGTCCTCGAGCATCACCGGAATGTCGTCCTTCACCGGGAACGCGAGGCGGTCGGCCTTGCAGATGAGCTCCCGCGCGTCCTTCTTCCAGACGAGCGGCCCCTTGCACAGCGGGCAAACCAGGATTTCAAGCAGCTTGGGATCCATCGATGCGTGCGAGGAGGAAGTCGTCGAATTCGGGGGGGAGCATCGCCTCGACGCGCAGGAACCACATGCGCGAATCGGCGAATGCGCCGCATTTTACGGCATCCTTTTCGGTCATGACGACCAGGTCGGCCCCGGGAAGGCGAAGCTCGGCCGGCTGGTAGGCGTGGTGGTCGGGAAACGCGATGCGGCGCGCGACGATGCCGAGCGCCGCGAGATGGTCGAAGAAGCGGCCCGGATTGCCGATGCCCGCGATCGCGACCACCTGCGCGCCGCGCGCGGCGCCGGCGAATTCCTCCACGGAGGCCTCGCGATTGCCCGACACCATGGCGAAGCGCTCGCGCCCGAAACGCATCGCGAAGCGCTGCTTCGCGGGAATCGAATCGTCGTGGCCGCCGTTCACGACGACCGCATCGACCTCGCGCAGGCGCGACACGGGCTCGCGCAGTGGCCCGGCGGGCAAAGGCAACCCGTTGCCGAACCGGCGCTCGCCGTCGACCACCGCGATCTCGACGTCGCGCGCGAGCGCGTAGTGCTGCAGCCCGTCGTCGCTCACGAGGACGTCGACCTCGCGATGCGCTTCGAGCAGCGCGCGGGCCGCGGCCGGCCGGTCCGCGCCGATGAACACCGGCACGCGCGCACGCCGTGCGATGAGCACCGGCTCGTCGCCGAAGTGCTCCGGTGTCGCGACATCGGGATAGACGGCGACCACGCCCAGGGGGTCGGCCTCGCGGCGCGGCACGCGCCCGTAGCCGCGAGCGACGACACCGGGATTCCAGCCGTGCGCCTGCAGCAGCTCGACGATGGCGAGCACGACCGGCGTCTTTCCCGTACCGCCCACGCTCACGTTGCCGACGACGATCACGGGAACGCGCGCCTTCCACTGCGGCAGGGCTTTCGAGCGGTAGAGGAAGCGCCGGGTCGCCACGGCAATGCGGAAGACGATCGCGAAGGGAAGCAGCAGCAAGGCACCCCCGCCCAGCTTCTGCCACTCGCCATGCAACCACTCGCTCATGGCGGGAGTGCTATCGCCGCGTCTGCGTCGTGAACGAGATGTGGTTGTAGCCCGCCAGCCGCGCCGCTTCCATCACGTTGATGACCGACTGGTGCGTGGCCGCCGCGTCGGCGCTGATCGCGATCACCGGCTCCTTCGCGCCCTTGGCGGCATCCCGAAGCGACTGCGCGAAGCCCGCGGCGCTGGAGTACGGCGTAATCGCGCCATTGACGGAATAGCGGCCCTGCGCGTCCACGGCCACGGAGAGCATCTGCGGCCGGTCCTGGGCACGGTCGGCCGAGGCTTCCGGCAGGTTGATCTGCAGCTCCGCGAAACGGCTGTAGGTCGTCGTGAGGAACAGGAAGATCAGGATGACGATGAGGATGTCGATCAGCGGGATCAGGTTGATGTCCGGATCCTCGCGCGCATGGCTGCGCCGGAAGTTCATGCGCGCCGTTCGCCGTGGATGATCTCGATCAGCTTGATCGCCTGGCTCTCCATGTCGATCACCAGGACGTCGACCTTGTTGCGGAAGTGGCGGTAGAAGATGACCGCGGGAATGGCAACGCCGATCCCGAAGAGCGTGTTGTAGAGCGCGACGGAGATGCCGTGCGCGAGCGCCGCGGGGTTGGCGCCCGATGTGGGGCTCGCCGAGCCGAAGATCTCGATCATGCCGACGATGGTGCCGAACAGGCCCAGCAGCGTGGAGATCGTCGCGATCGTGCCCAGCGTGTTCAGGAACCGCTCGAGCTCGAGGCTCACGGCGCGCCCGGCGTCCTGGACCGAGTCCTTGATCACCTCGCGCGAGGCGCGCTCGTTCACCAGCGCCGCGGCGAAGATGCGTCCGATGAGCGGGCCGCGCTGCAGGCGATTCACCAGGTCCTGGGTGACGCCCTTCGCCTGGTATTCCCGGATGGTGTTGGGAAGGACGTCTCGCGGCGCGACCAGCGGCGTGCGCAGAGACCAGAAACGCTCGCCGATGATGGCGAGCGCGATGACCGAGGTAACGATGATGAGCCAGATCGGCCAGCCGGCCGCTTCGATGATGGACAGCACGTGCGCATTGCTCCGGAGAAGTGCGCAGGCACTTTAGCCCGCGCCCCGCAATTCCACAAGCCGTTGTGCGGACCCGGCCCTGCGAGCACAAGGGACCCGGTTTGGAGCCGGGTTGTTTAGAATCGCCGGGCCTGATTGCGGAAATTCGTCGTCGCCCTGCGCTGCACGCAGGAAATCGGAAGGCGTCGGCAAAATGCGATACAGGTGAGGCGAATCATCCACAGAGCCTGTGGATAAGCCTGTGGATGGCGTTCGGGCGCCCTACGCAAGTGACGTATCGCAAAGGGTTTTTTTTCGGCCGCTCAAAAAATGAGCGATGCGATTTATATTGAGTAATCATGGAGTTACAGATCTTTTGCCCCTTGCGATAAAGCGCGTTTGCAACCATGACGATTCGGTTTCGGACGGCTTGACAGGCGGTGGATAGCGCGGTTCCCCTCTGTCGCGACGCGCAAGCGCCTTCCGGAAGTCCTACGATCGTTTTCTCCTTGTCCTACCCCTACGCATCGTGTCCTCCTACGCCATTCGAACCAGGAGCCTGATCCTGCCCCTCTTCGCACCCCGCCCCGCCGTCATCACGGTCTCCGACCTCACCGCGAAGGTCCGCATCCTGCTGGAGAACCAGTTCGAGGTGCTCTGGGTTGGCGGCGAGCTTTCCGGGGTCAAGAAGGCTCCATCCGGCCATTGGTACTTCTGCCTCAAGGATTCGTCGTCCGAGATCCAATGCGTCATGTACAGAAGCCGGGCCCAATTCCTCGACTTCAGGCCCGACAACGGACAGCAGGTCGAGGTGCGCGGGCGCGTGACGCTCTACGAGCCGCGCGGCGCATTCCAGCTCACCGTCGATGAGGTCCGCAAGGCCGGCCTGGGCGCACTCCACGAGGCCTTCGAGAAGTTGAAGGCGAAGCTCGACGCCGAGGGACTTTTCGATGCCGCGCGCAAGAAGGCGCTGCCTGCCTTCCCGCGCGCGATCGGCATCGTCACCTCGCCCGCGGCCGCCGCGTTGCGCGACGTTCTCGCGACGCTCTCGCGACGCGCCCCGATGGTGCCGGTCGTCATCTATCCCGCGCAGGTGCAGGGCGAGACCGCGGCCACGCAAATCGCGCGCGCGATCAGGCAGGCCAACGCGCGCGACGACGTGGATGTGCTCATCGTGTGCCGCGGCGGCGGCAGCCTCGAGGATCTCTGGGCTTTCAACGAAGAGGTGGTGGCGCGCGCGATCGCCGACTCGCGGCTGCCGGTGGTGAGCGGCGTGGGACACGAGACCGATTTCTCGATCTGCGATTTCGTGGCCGACATGCGTGCGCCCACGCCGACGGCCGCGGCGGCGCTCGCAAGCCCGGATCGCGACGCGCTGCGCGATGCGCTCGCGGCACTGCGTCGCCGCGCAGCTCGCGATGTCACCCGCATCGTGGAGCGCGCGGGCCAGCGACTGGACGGCGCGGCGCGGCGGCTGCTCACCCCGGCCGAACGCCTCGCGCGCAACGGCGAGCGCGTGACCCTGCTCGCCCGCCGCCTTCGCCGCGCTTCGAGCCTTCGCGAGCGCAGCCAACGCGTGGCGGCTCTTCGCACAGCGCTGGGCCACCTCGACCCGACTCAGGTGCTCGCCCGCGGCTACAGCATCGTGCGCGACGCCGGTGGCCACGTGCGCGCCACCAGCGCGGGCATCGCGAAGGGCGACGCGCTCGACATCATGTTTTCGCAGGGCGGGGCGGCGGTCACGGTGGACAAGCCCCGTTAGGTTTATATTGGCGCGTCGAGATCGAATCCCCAACAACAGGAGGAACCAATGGCCAAGAAAGGCAACAAGGACAGCGCTGTCTACAAGGTGATCGAGATCGTGGGCACGAGCGGGGATTCGTGGGCCGCTGCCGGCGCCAACGCGGTGAAGACCGCATCGCGCACGTTGCGTGACCTGCGCGTGGCCGAGGTCAAGCAGATGGACATGAAGGTGGATGGCGGGAAGATCATCTATCGCGTGAAGTTGAGCGTGAGCTTCAAGTTCCACGGGGACGACTGAGGAAGCGCTCCACCCGGTCGCCGGCCTCGTAGGCGAGGCCCGGCGCCAGGCAATCCAGGCGTTCGACGTCGGGCATGGCGCGCAGCCACGTGAGCTGGCGCTTGGCGAGCTGGCGCGTCGCCGCGACGCCGCGCGCTTCCAACAGTTTCATGTCGCGCGGGTCCTCCAGCGCCTGCCACGCCTGCCGGTAGCCGACGGCACGCATCGAAGGCATCGTCTCATCGAGCGCGTATCGCTTCCTCAGCGAGCGCAGCTCGTCTACCAATCCGGCATCGAGCATCGCGTGGAACCGCTCCGCGATGCGCGCGTGCAGCACGGCGCGATCCGAAGGCTCCAGCGATAGCCGCAGCGCTTCGAAGGGAAGATCCACCGGCTTCGTGCGGTGGAATTCCGAAAGTGGACGCCCTGTGTGGCGGTGCACTTCCAGCGCACGCTGGATGCGCTGCGCGTCCGTGGGCTCGATGCGCGCCGCGCCCGCGGGATCGACCTTCGCGAGCTCCGCGTGCAACGCGGGCCATCCGGTTTTCGCGGCGCGCTCGCCGATCTCGCCGCGGATCGCGGGCTGGGCCGCAGGCAAGTCCGCGAGCCCGCGCGTGAGCGCGCGGAAGTAGAGCATCGTGCCGCCCGCGAGCACCGGGATGTTGCCGCGCGCGTGGATCTCGGGGATGAGGCGAAGGGCGGCGTCGCGAAAGCGGCCTGCCGAATAGGCTTCGGTGGGCTCGAGGATGTCGATCAAGTGGTGGGGAACGCGCTTGCGCGTGGCGGCATCGGTTTTCGCGGTGCCGACGTCCATGCCGCGGTAGACCTGCGCCGAATCGACGCTCACGATCTCGACGGGAAAACGCTCCGCCAGAGCGAGCGCGACTGCCGTCTTGCCGCTCGCCGTGGGACCGAGGATGAAGACGGCCTTCATACTGTCCCCGCCGCGCTGTCTAGCGCCCTCTCATGAACAGCCGGTCGAGGTCGGTCATGCCGAACTGCACCCACGTGGGACGCCCGTGGTTGCAGCTTCCGCTGCGCTCGGTCTCCTCCATCCTTCGAAGCAACGCGTTCATCTCCGGCACGGTGAGCGCCCGGTTGGCGCGGACCGCGGCGTGGCATGCCATCGTGGACAGCAGTTCATTGCGGCGCTCGGTGAGCACGCGGCTCGCGCCGAACTCGCGCATCTCGGCGAGGACCGAGCGCAGGAGCCCCTGCGAATCGAGGTCCGCGAGCAATGCGGGCACGGCGCGAACGACCAGCTCGCGGGGACCGGCGGCGGCCACGTCGAAGCCCAAGCTCGCAAGCTCCCCGCGAGCCGCCCCCGCCTGCTCCACTTCCTCGGCCGTCGCCGTCATCGCGATCGGCACCAGCAACGGCTGGGATGCAAGCGCGTTCTCGTCCAGCGCACCTTTCAGCCCTTCATAGACGATGCGCTCGTGCGCGGCGTGCATGTCCACGAGCACCATTCCGGCCGCGTTCTGCGCGACGATGTACACGCCGTGGATCTGCGCGATCGCATAGCCGAGCGCCGGCGATTCCGACGCCGTCGCGGCAACGGCGGATCGGCGCTCATCGACGACCGCGGCGTTGAACATCGCTTCGTAGGGCTGCGAAGGCTGCGCGATGCCCAGGCCGGATTGCATCGGCCACGAGGGCCGCGGCGGCACGGGACGATCCGCCACGGCGGGTCCGCCCGGTGCACCGAGCGCGCGGCTCACCGAATGGAAGACGAGCTGGTGCACCGCGCTCGATTCGCGAAACCGCACTTCGCTCTTGGCGGGATGGACGTTCACGTCCACGGCAAACGGATCCAGGTCGAGGAAGAGCACATAGGCCGGATGCCGGTCGTGATGCAGCACGTCGGCGTATGCCTCGCGGATCGCGTGCGACGCGACCCTGTCGCGCACGAAACGTCCGTTCACGAAGAGGAACTGTGCGTCGCGCGAGGCGCGCGTGAATCCCGGCGGCGCCACGAGGCCCGCGAGTCGCGCGCGTGGACCTTCCGCGCGCACGTCCACCGCGGTTTGCGCGAAATCGTCGCCGATCACGCGCCCCACGCGGCGGCGCAACTCCTCCGGCGGCAGGTGCGAGGTGCGCCGCCCGTTGTGAGACAGCGCGAACGCAACCGAGGGACGCGAAACCGCGATGCGCGCGAACGCCTCGTCGCAGCGCGCGAATTCCGTCGCTTCGCTCTTCAGGAACTTGCGCCGCGCGGGCGTGTTGAAGTACAGGTCCTCGACTTCGACCGTGGTGCCGGAAGCGAGTGCCGTGGGCTCGACGGCTGACACGGCGCCCGCGTTGCACGCGACGCGCCATGCATGGCGATCGCCTGCCCGCCGGCTTGCGATGGAAAGGCGCGCGACCGCGCCGATCGACGCCAGCGCCTCGCCACGAAATCCGAGCGTCGCGGCGCGTTCCAGGTCGTCCAGCGTGGAGATCTTGCTGGTGGCGAAGCGCGCCACCGCGAGCGGCAGGTCGTCGCGCTCGATGCCGCCGCCGTCGTCGACGACGCGAAGGCGGCGCACGCCGCCTTCCACGAGCTCCACCGCGATCGATTGGGCGCCCGCGTCGAGGCTGTTCTCCATCAGCTCCTTGAGGGCCGATGCGGGCCGCTCCACCACCTCGCCGGCGGCGATCTGGTTCACGAGAAGCTCGGGCAAGCTGCGTATGACACCCACGTGCGAGATGTTACACTGCCCCCGCCTTCCATCCGCCTGCGCAGCACCCCAGCGTGAGGAGCGGCATGACCCCTCGCAAGGACGAATTTCCGCAGAACCCGGAAGCGGCCGATAACGCGCTTCAACTCGAACAGCTGCGGCTGCTGTTCCGGTTTTCCGTGGTCGGCCACCTTGCGACGCTGCTCGTGATCTTCATCCTGGGCGGCATTCTTTGGCAGGATCTCGCAAGGCCCGCGTTGTTCATGTGGTTCGTCGCCACGTCGCTCACGGCGGTCGGACGCTATCTCGTCTACAAGGCCTTCCTCAACCGCGATCCGCCGCCCGGGGAAGCGCGCATGTGGGAAGGCCGCTTCATCGGCGGCACGATCCTCGCGGGCGTGTGCTGGGCCATGATCGGAAGCTTTCTGCTGCCCGAGGCCACGCGCATGGTGCAGCGGCTTTCGGTGGTGATGCTGGTGACACTCCTCATGACGGGCGCGGTCGCGTACTACGCGCCCCACCGCTTCGCGTACAAGATCATGGCGTTCTTCGGGCTCGTGCCGCTCGCCGTGACGCTGGGCATGTCGGGCGACCGCAACCAGATGTTCCTCTCGGGAATGATCCTGGTGCTCGCGACGGTGCTGCCGTACGTCCACGAGCGCGTGCACAAGGCGCTGGTCGAATCGCTCAACACGCGGCGCGTGCGCGAGTCGCTCTCCTCGGAGCTCGTCGTCGAGCGCTCACGCCTGAAGGAAGCGAACGCGGCGCTGCGCGAGGAAAGCAGCGAGCGGCGCAAGGCGCAACAAAGCGAGCTCCTCGCGGCGCAGAAGCTGCGCATCCACTTCGAGCGCACGCCGCTCGCGGTGCTCGAGTGGGACATGAAGGGACGCATCACCGAGTGGAACCCGGCGGCCGAGACGATCTTCGGCTATCCCGCGGCCGACGCGATCGGCAAGCCCGTGGCGCTGCTCCTCGCCGCCGACGACGAGCGCAAGAACGCCGAGGCGATGTGCCGCGAGCTCCTCGATTCGGGCGACGGAAACAAGGCCACGCTCACCAACACGACGCGCGGCGGCCGCACCATCTACTGCGAGTGGTACAACACCCCGATGCTGGGCGCCGACGGCAAGGTGAACGGATTCGCCTCGCTCGTGCACGACGTGACCGAGCGACTCAACACCGAGCGCACCATCCACTACATGGCGCACCACGATGCGCTCACGGGCCTGCCCAACCGCAGGCTGATGCAGGATCGCCTCAACCAGGCGATCATGTCCGCGCGCCGCAAGCAGCGCCACGTCGCGGTGCTCTTCCTCGACCTCGACCGCTTCAAGGTCGTGAACGACACGCTGGGCCACGACACGGGCGACTTCATCCTGAAGGACGTCGCGCGCCGCCTCGTGTCGTGCGTGCGCGAAGGCGACACCGTGTCGCGCGAAGGCGGCGACGAATTCGTGATGATCCTGCCCGACCTCGAGCGGCCCGAGCACGCGCGGGTCGTGGCCGACAAGATCCTCACCGACCTTTCACGGCCCGTGGAGATCGGCGGCCAGGAGATCCACGTCACGCCCTCCATCGGCATAAGCCACTATCCGAACGACGCCACCGACGTGCACCAGCTGCTCAAGCATGCGGACAACGCGATGTACCAGGCGAAGGACGCGGGCCGCAACACGGTGCGCTTCTTCACCAACGACCTGAACTTCCTGCTCTCGAAGCGCCTGGAGATCGAGGGGCGGCTGCGCAAGGCGATCGAGAACGAGGAGTTCTTCCTGCGCTACCAGCCGCAGGTGGACATCGCCTCGGGCCGCATTTGCGGGATGGAGGCGCTCATCCGCTGGAACGATCCGCAGAAGGGCGAGATCTTCCCGAAGGACTTCATCTTCGTCGCCGAGGAGCTGGGCCTCATCGTGCCCATCGGCGAATGGGTCTTCCGCACCGCGTGCAAGCAGATCCGGCAGTGGGCGGACGACGGACTGGTGCCGGTGACGGTCTCGATCAACATCTCGCCGCGCCAGTTCATGTCGCGCAAGCTCGTGTCCACGCTGCTGCAGATCGTGCGCGAGACGGGGGCCAACCCGCACCACATCGAGCTCGAGATCACCGAGACCATGATCATGCGCAACGTCGAGCAGTCGATCGAGACGCTCTCGCGCCTGCGCTCGGTGGGAATGCACGTCGCGGTGGACGACTTCGGCGTCGGCTACTCTTCGCTCAGCCAGTTGAAGCGGCTGCCCGCCTCGAGCATGAAGATCGATCGATCGTTCATCATGAACGTGCCGGACGACGCCTCGAGCGGCTCGATCACGGAAGCGATCATCGCGATGGCCAAGCGCCTGAAGCTGCGCTGCATCGCCGAGGGCGTGGAGACCCGCCAGCAGCTCGACTTCCTGCGCGCCAACCACTGCGAGGCCTTCCAGGGCTATCTCTTCTCCCGCCCGGTCACCGCGCTCGAGGCTACCGCCATGCTCCGCGCGCAGGCTGCCACGCCCATTACTCAGCCGCAATCGGCCGTCGGCTAACGCTTCAGCGAAGTGGCGGCAAGGGTCGACCCGGCCCGATCGTTCCTTGAATCACCGTCTCGCTCGCTCCGACCCGTTACGCTCGGAGTGGCCGCACTGTCGCCCAGTCGCTCACCGGTGACGCGGTCCTCTCGACCCTTGCCGCAACACTTCGCTGAAGCTCGGGACGCCATGCATTCGTGCACGAATCACTCGGCGTCATCGATGTGGGCCGCGGGATGCATCGCAATGTCGAGCCCCCTTCGAAGCGTTGGCAAGACTCGAGAGGCGCGCGTCACTTCCGGTTGCCAAGCGAGGTGATGCCGCAGTTCGAGCGTAATGGGTTGGAGCGAGCGAGACGCTGCTTCCAGGGACGATCGCGCCGGCTCGAGGCTTGCCGACGCTTCGAAGGGGCGATAGCGGCTCGACCCTTGCGCCACTTCGCTGAAGCGACAGCCTTAGTTCGTAGCCAACTTCGAGCGCGCGAGCGGTGGGTTCTGCGCGAGGTAGCGCTTGATGCCGCCCAGGATGGCCGAGGCCATCTTGTCCTGGTAGGCCGAGTCCTTCAGGCGCTTTTCCTCGTCCGGGTTGGAGATGAACGCGGTCTCGACCAGGATCGAGGGGATGTCGGGCGCCTTCAGCACGGCGAAGCCCGCCTGCTCGACGGAAACCTTGTGGAGTGCGTTCACATCGCCCAGCTCGTTCAGCACGGCGCGGCCGAGCTTGAGCGAATCGTTGATGGTCGCGGTGAGCGACAGGTCGAGCAATGTCCTCGCGAGGTTCGGGTCCTTCACGCCGAAGTTCACGCCGCCGATCAGGTCCGACTGGTTCTCGCGCTGCGCGAGCATGCGCGCCGCCGTGGAGGTCGCCCCGCGCTCGGACAGCGCGAAGACCGAAGAGCCCTTCGCATCGGGACGCACCCACGCATCGGCGTGGATCGAGACGAAGAGGTCCGCCTGCACGCGCCGCGATTTCGAAACGCGGTCACCGAGCGGCACGAAATAATCGCCGTCACGCACGAGCACCGCGCGCATGTTGGATTCCTTGTCGATCTGCGCCTTCAGCCGGCGCGCGATCGCGAGCGTCACGTCCTTTTCCTTCGTGCCCTTGCGACCCCGCGCGCCCGAGTCCTCGCCGCCGTGACCCGCATCCACCGCCACGATGACGAGGCGCTCGACTTTCGGCGCCTTCACCTTCTCCGGCACCTTGGCCGCGGGCGCATCCTTCTTCGGTTCCAGCTTCACCACGGGCAGCGGCGGCACCTGCGCTTTCGGCTCGTCCGTGGTCACCACCGGCGCCCTGGCGATCTCGCCCACGGGGTCCGTGGGTGGCGCGAGGAGTGCCAGCAGCGGGTCCGCGGGATTCTTCGGATAGATGTCGAGCACGAGGCGGTGCTTGTATTCGCCGACCGGCGCCAGCGGAAACACCGACGGCTTCACCTCGGTCTTCAGGTCGAAGACGATGCGCACGACGTTGGGCCGGTTGATGCCCACGCGAACGGCCTGGATGTAGGGATCGTTCGCGCCCACCTTCGCGGGCAGCGCCTTCAGCTCGTCGTCGAGGTCCACGCCCTCCAGGTCCACCACGAGGCGCTCGGGGGTGGTCACGAAGAAGAACTGGTGCTTGAGCGCCCGCGCCGACTCGAGCGTCACGCGCGTGTATTCCTGCGCCGGCCACACGCGCGAGGAGACGATGCGTTCGCCCGCGAGCACGGCGGCCGTGCCCATGAAGAGCGCGATCGCAAACGCGGCGAGCGTTATGAGCCGGGCCAGCGTTCCTCGAGAAGCGCCAGGCACTTCTGGCCCCGAATCGAGCTCGAGGTGAGCACGGCACTGCGTCCCGTTCCGTGCAATTCCAGGGCGATCTCCACGTCCGCGGGCGGCAACAGGCCACCGGCCCTTTCCGGCCATTCGATCAGGCTCACATTGCGCCCGTTGAAGCTCTCCCGGAAACCCGCGTCGATCCATTCTCGTGAATCGTGGAATCTATAAAAATCAAAGTGATGCAAGTCTAACCTCGAAACTGCATAAACTTCAACCAGCGTGTAAGTGGGGCTTCGCACAATGCCCTGGTGACCCAACGCGCGAAGCAGCCCCCGGATGACCGTGGTCTTGCCGGCGCCGAGCTCGCCGCGCAGGTAGATCGTGAATCCCGGCTCCAGCGTGGTCGCCAGCACGGCACCCAGCGCGAGCGTGGCGCGCTCGTCTGGAAGTTCGACTTTCAGGGCTACCATCGGGGAATGGAAACGGTGGCGGAATCGAGCGTTGAAGCGCGCGTGAAGCGTTGGGGACGCGAGCTCGGGTTCGATGCGGTGGCGATCGCGGGCACGGACCTCGCGCGCGACGAAGCGCGACTCATCGAGTGGCTCGGCCGCGGATGGCACGGCGAGATGGATTATATGGCGCGCCACGGCGCGCGCCGTGCGCGTCCCGCGGAAGTGGTGCCGGGCACGATTTCCATCATCACCGCGCGATTGAACTACACGGCGCCCGGAACGCGCGACGCATGGGAAACGCTCGAAGATCGCTCGAGCGCCTTCGTGTCTCGCTACGCGCTCGGGCGCGACTATCACAAGGTCCTGCGCGCGAAGCTCCAGGCGCTCGCCGATCGCATGGTCGTGGAGCTGGGCCCCTTCCACTACCGCGTCTTCACCGACAGCGCACCGGTGATGGAGGTCTCGCTCGCTTCCATGGGCGGGCTCGGATGGCGCGGAAAGCACACGCTGCTCCTGTCTCGCGATGCCGGCTCGATGTTCTTCCTGGGCGAGCTCTTCGTGAGCCTCGACTTCGCGAAGGACGAACCCACGTCCGCGCACTGCGGCACCTGCGAAAAATGCATCGAGGTGTGTCCCACGCAGGCGATTCGCGCGCCCTACCAGCTCGATGCGAGGCGCTGCGTGTCCTACCTCACCATCGAGCACCACGGCCCGATTCCAGAGGACCTGCGCCCGCTCATGGGCAATCGCATCTACGGCTGCGACGACTGCCAGCTCGTATGCCCGTGGAACAAGTACGCGCGCGCTGTGAACGATCCCGACTTCGCGGTGCGCAACAATCTCGACCGCGCTTCGCTGATCGAGCTCTTTGCGTGGTCCGAGGACGAATTCATGCGCCGCTTCGAGGGCTCGGCGATCCGGCGCATCGGCCACGAGAAGTGGCTGCGCAACATCGCCGTGGCGCTGGGCAATGCGCCGACCTCAGGCGATGTGATCGAAGCCCTGGAAGGCCGCAGCGACCACCCGTCGGCGCTCGTGCGCGAGCACGTTCGCTGGGCGCTCGCGCGCCACGCTAGCCCGCGACGAACTTCCTGAGCTCGGAGGCGAGCTTCGCGAGCGACGGCCGGTGCGCGTACATCATGTGGCCGGCCTCGTAGTAGGTGATGCGGATGTTGTCACGCAACTCCGGCGCGAGCCCCAGGTGGTCGAGCGAATAGTCCGCGGCAAAATGCGGCGTGGCGAAGTCGAAGTAGCCGCTCGCGACGAGCACGCGCATGCGCGGATTCATCGACATCGCGCGACGCAACGTCTCGCCCACGGCGGCGTAGCGGTTGGCGTAGTCCTTCCAGCCCCATTCCACGTAGAGCGGCTTGATCACTTCGTACGGGATGTCGGCCTCGAACTTGAGGTCGTTCCTCACGTAGTCGTTGGCGGCCGCGGCGTAGGGTCCGAAGATCTCCGCCATCGCCGGATCGAACTCGAACTTCTCGCCCGCCGAGTCGCGATCGACGCCGGTGTAGCGGCTGTCGAGGCGCCCCACGGTGCGCCCCTTGTCGCGCAGGAGCTCCTTGCAGAAGCGGAAGATCTCGATGCGCAGGTCCGTGCGCTCGACATATTCGGGCGACAGTCCCGTGTAACGCGCCACGCGCCGCACGATCTCCTTGCGCTCCTTGGCCGGCAGGCGCGAGCCCTGGAAGAGCGCGGCGGCATATTCGCCCGCGGCGAACGCCTGGACCTCATCGAGAAGCTTGCGCAGCGCCTTCTTCTGCAGGTCCGCGGGCAATCGCTTGTGGAACCACGCCGTCGCCGCGTAAGTTGGCAGGAAGAGGATCGGCGGCAGGTCGTTGGCCGGATCGAAGCGAAGGACGGCGAAATCGAGCGCACACGACACCAGCATCACGCCATTGAGGTACATGCCATAGCGCTCCAGGAGATGCCCTGAGAGCCCCGAGGCGCGCGTCGTGCCGTACGATTCGCCAATGAGGAACTTGGGACTCGCCCAGCGGCCGTAGCGCGACACATACATCCGGATGAACGAGCCCACGCTTTCCAGGTCGCGCTTGTACTCGTGGTATTCCTTCACCTTCTCGCCCTCGACCATGCGGCTGAATCCCGTGCCGACCGGATCGATGAAGACGAGGTCGGACGCATCGAGCAGCGAATACTCGTTGTCCACGAGGCGTCCCGGCGGCGCCGGCGGCGAGAACCCCTCGGCGTCCAGCTCCACGCGGCGCGGTCCCAGGACGCCGAAGTGAAGCCACACCGAGCTCGATCCCGGCCCGCCGTTGAACGAGAAAGTCACCGGCCGCTTCGCCTTGGATGAGCCTGCCCCGGCAGTCGTTGAGCCGGGGTCGTCCAGCGTGTACGCGATGAAGAAGACCTTCGCGCGGGCCTTCTCGCCCTCGCTCTTGCCCTCCTTCTCGGTCTCCTCCTTCAGCACCATCGTCCCGCACGTGACGGTGTACGAAAGCTGGCGCTTGCCGATGCGCGTACGATGCCGCGTGATGGAAATCTGGTCGGCGGGCTCCGCTTTCTTCTCGGTCTTTTCGGTCTCGGTCTTCTCGGTGACGGTCGTCTCGGCCATTTGCGGTTCACGGGGACTTGGCGAAAGGGCGATGCTACTCGAAACTAGCGGGCGATGAAGACGAAGCACCGCATTCCCGCCGGCGTCTGGATCCTCGGATTCGTGAGCATGCTGATGGACGTCTCCTCGGAGATGATCCACAGCCTGCTGCCGCTGTACCTCACCGTGGGCCTGGGCGCCTCGGCGCTCACCGTCGGGATCATCGAGGGCGTCGCCGAGGCCACCGCGCTCATCGTGAAGGTCTTCTCCGGCGCGCTCTCGGACCGCTGGCGCAAGCGCAAGTCCATCACCGCCTTCGGTTATGGACTCGCGGCGCTCTCGAAACCGCTCTTCGCCCTCGCGACGGGCGCGATGACGGTCTTCGTCGCGCGATTCCTCGATCGCATCGGCAAGGGCATCCGCGGGGCGCCGCGCGACGCGCTGATCGCCGACCTCACGCCGAAGGAAGTGCGCGGCGCCGCCTTCGGCCTGCGCCAGTCGCTCGACACCGTGGGTGCTTTCGCAGGGCCGCTCCTCGCGATGACGCTCATGCTCGCGTGGCACGACGATTTTCGCGCGGTCTTCTGGGTTGCGGTGATACCGGCGATCCTCTCGTTCGCGCTCATCGCGCTCGCGGTGCGCGAGCCGCCCGTGGTGGAGGGTGGCAAGCCGGAGAAAGTCCATTTCGACAAGGCGACGATGCGCAGGCTGGGGATCGCCTTCTGGTCGGTCACCCTGATCGGCTCGGCCCTCACGCTCGCGCGCTTCAGCGAGGCGTTCCTCATCCTGCGCTCGCAGGACCTGGGCCTCGAAGTGGCGCTGGCACCCCTGGTGATGGTCGGCATGAACGTGGTCTATGCAGGCACCGCTTACCCTGTCGGCAAACTTGCGGATCGCATGTCGCCGAACACGCTGCTCTTCATCGGCACGGGACTGCTCATCGCGGCAGACGTGGCGCTCGCAATCGCCTCCAGCATGACGTTCTTCGCGATCGGCGTGGCCCTCTGGGGCCTGCACATGGGCTTCACGCAGGGCGTCCTCTCCGCGATGGTGGCGCACGCCTCGCCCGCGGCGATGCGCGGGACCGCCTTCGGCGTCTTCAACCTCGCCGGCGGCATCGCCATGCTGGTCGCCAGCGCGCTGGCGGGCGCTTTGTGGCAATTTGTCGGTCCCGCCGCGACATTCTGGGCGGGCGCGCTGCTCGCGGGAGTCTCCGCGCTCGCCGCGTGGTCTACGCTCAAATCCCGGAGAACCGCATGAAGACCGCTGCCGCCCTCGCCGTTTCGCTCCTCGTATCCACAGCCGCGACCGCCCGCATCGAGCTGGAGCGCATCAAGCTTCCGCCCGGATTCGAGATCGAGGTGTTCGCCGAAGGCGTGAAGGACGCGCGCTCCATGGCGCTCGGCGATGACGGCACGCTCTTCGTCTCCACGCGCACCGCCGGCAACGTGTACGCGATCAAGCACGACGGGAAGAAAGCAACGAAAGTGATCACGATCGCGCGCGGCCTCAACATGCCCAACGGCGTCGCGGTGAAGGACGGTTCGCTCTACGTCGCCGAGGTCGACAGGATCCTGCGCTACGACGAGATCGAGAAGCGGCTCGACAGCCCGCCCCAGCCGGTGCAGGTCTTCCGAAAGTACCCGACCGACAAGCACCACGGCTGGAAATTCATCCGCTTCGGTCCCGACGGCTGGCTCTACGTTCCGGTCGGCGCGCCGTGCAACATCTGCGAGAAGCCTGACCCGTACGCGTCGATCACGCGGCTCAAGCCCGACGGCTCGGCGGTAGAGGTATACGCGCGCGGCGTTCGCAACAGCGTCGGTTTCGACTGGGATCCGCGCACGAAGGAGCTGTGGTTCACCGACAACGGCCGCGACATGCTGGGCGACGACGTCCCGCCCGACGAGCTCAACTTCGCCCCGAGAGCGGGAATGCACTTCGGTTATCCCTACTGCCACGGGGGCGACATCGCGGACCCGGAGTTCGGCTCGAAGCGCAAGTGCTCGGAGTTCACGCCGCCCGCGCAGAAGGAAGGCGCGCACGTGGCATCGCTGGGCATGCGCTTCTACACGGGCTCCATGTTTCCCGCGCAGTACAGGAACCGCATCTTCATCGCCGAGCACGGCTCGTGGAACCGGTCGAAGAAGAGCGGCTACCGCGTGATGCAGGCGAAGGTCGAGAACGGAAAGGTCGTCGACTACGGCGTCTTCGCCGAAGGCTGGCTCGACAAGGACGCCGACGAGGCGTGGGGACGCCCCGTGGACGTGCAGGTGATGACCGATGGCGCCCTGCTCGTCTCCGACGACACGGGCAACGCGATCTACCGCATCAGTTATCGCGGCCGCTAGGCAGCTGGCGCAGGCGCTCGGCGACGGTGGCGTACTCCGCGGCGCGCGCCGCGTTGCCGCGCGCGCCCTCCACTCGCGCGAGGTTCGCGAAGGCCACGTCGTAATCGGGCTGGAGCGCGAGCGCGCGGTGGAGCGCCTCCTCGGCCTCCTGCCATCGTCCCTGCTCCATCAGCGCGTGGGCGAGGTTGTTCCACGAGCGCGCATGGCCCGGATCGGCCGCGACCGCGCGCGCGAAGGCACTTCCGGCGCCGGCGACATCCCCCGACTCGAAGAGCATCGTTCCCAGGCGATTGAGCGCGACGCTCCATGAGGGCGCCGCGTCGACCGATTTGAGGTAGGCGGCGAGCGCGCTCTCGCGCGCGCCGCGATCGCTCTCGGCATTGCCCAGGAGGTACCACGACTTCGCATCGCCGGGCGCGAGCTCCGTGGCCCGCCTGGCACTCGCGGCCGCCGCTTCGCCCTCGCCCAACGCCATCTCGAGCGTCGCCTTGAGGAACCACGCATCGGCCGAGCCGGCTTCCTCCTGCACCGCGAGCCGGCACGATTCGAGGGCTGCGGCCAGGTCGCGTGCCGCGAACTGGCGCCGCGCGCGCTCGATGTAATAGGCCGTCATACTTCCGAGCTTACATGGCTCACGAGACCCCGGCGCCGCTCGACCTTGCCGCGCACACACAGGCCGCGATCGCCGCCACCCGGGTCGACGACTGGGGCCGCGCCATCGCGCACCTGCGCGTTGCGCTCGCCATCGCGCCGCAGTCGGCCGGGAGCTGGGCGAACCTCGCGACCGCGCTGCAGCGCATCGGCCGCCTCGACGACGCGGAGCGAACCGCGCGCCAGGCGATATCGCTCGATCCCGCGCTGGCGCAAGCGTGGAACGCGCTGGGCCTGGTCGCGATCGACCGCGCCCGCCACGAGGAAGCGCGCTCGCACCTCGCGCGCGCCGTGGAGATCGACCCGCGCTTGGCCATCGCGCACATGAACCTGGGCATCGCGCTGCAGGCCAAAGGGCGCGATGAGGAAGCGTTCGCGAGCCTCGAGCGCGCGCTGGCGCTGGATCCGGCGCTTGCCTCCGCGCACTACAACGTGGGCGCGCTGCACCACAAGCGCGGCCGTCACGCGGATGCGATGAAGCACTACCGCGAGCCTCGCGCTCGCGCATTTCATCTCGGGCCGATTCGAGGACGCCTGGGCCGAATACGCCTGGCGGCGCGAAAGGCGCGAGCACGCGATGCTCCTGCGCTCCGAAGGCCGCGATCGCGTCGCCATCCACGCAGAGCAGGGACTCGGCGACAACCTCTTCTTCCTGCGCTTCGCGCCGGCGCTTGCCGGCACCGGGCTCGATTTCGTGGGCGACGTTCGCCTGCATCCGATGCTTGCGCGCACGGGCCTTTTCGCCGCCATCGTGCCGCGCATCGGCGAGTTGCCCGCCGGGGAGCGCGATGTCGTCCTTTCGGGCGACCTGCCGGCCCGCGCCGGCGCGACGGCGAAGGTGCCGCCACCGCTGCCGCTCACCGCAGATGCCGCGCGGGTTTCTTCCATGCGCGAGCGCCTGGCCGCGCTCGGCCCCGCGCCACGCATCGCGCTCGCGTGGCGCGCAGGCGAGCCCAGGTCGGGACGCATCGAGAACCTCTTCAAGGAGATTCCCATCGATGCGCTCGGCGGCGCGCTGCGCGGGGTCTTCGCCACATGGCTCGCGATCCAGCGCGACCCGGCCGCGGGCGAGATCGACGCGCTCTCGAGGGCGATCGGCGCGCCGGTGCACGACTTCACCGCGGTCAACGCCAACCTCGAGGATGCGCTCGCGTTGCTCGCCCAGGTCGACGACTATGTGGGCGTCAGCAGCACGCTGGTGCACCTGCGCGCGGGCGTGGATCGCGACGCGCGAATCCTCGTGCCGTTTCCGTACGAGTGGCGCTGGATGGAATCGGGCGACGCATCGCCGTGGTTCCCGCGCGCGACCGTCTACCGCCAGGACGCGCAGGGCGACTGGAGCGCCGCCCTGTCGAAACTTTCGCGCGACCTCTCTACCAGGCGTTGATCGTCTTCGCGTAGGTGGGCGGCTTGCGGGCGTGGCTCGCCTGCTCGTATGCGTAGGCGAGCGCGATGAGCCGCGCCTCGCTCCATGCCGTACCCACGAACGAGATGCCGCACGGCAGTCCCTGGACGAAGCCCGCAGGCACCGTGACATGCGGATAACCGGCGACGGCCGCGGGCTGGGTGAAGCCGCCGCCGCCCGCGTCGCCCTTCACGAAATCGATGAGCCACGCGGGACCGGTCGTCGGCGCGACCAGCGCATCGAGCTTGTTTTCGATGAGCAGCTTGTCGATGCCCTCGGCGCGCGAGAGCTTCTGGTTGCTGGCGAGCGCGTCCAGGTATTCCTTCGAGTCGAGGCCGCCCTTCTTCTGCGCGTTGACGAAGTGCTCCTGCCCGAAGTGCGGCATCACCTTGTCCTTGTGCTCCTCGTTGAAGGCAATGACGTCGGCGAGGTTCTTCACGGACGCATCGGGCGCCCACTCCCGGAGGTACAGGGGGAGGTCCGCCTTGAGCTCGGTGAGAAGCACCTCGAGCTCGGTATTCCCATACTTGCCCGCGTTGGGCATCTCCGGAATGTCGATCAGGACCGCGCCCTGCGCTTCGAGGACCTTCAGCGCCTTCTCCACTTCCGTGGACGCGAGATCGTTGCGGCCACCGAACTGGCCACGCACGACGCCGATACGGGCACCCTTCAACGCGTTGCGGTCGAGGCTCTTCGTGTAGTCGGCAGCCCTGGGCGATGCGTCGCGCGTCGCTTCGTCACGCAGGTCCGTGCCCGCGATCGCCGTGAGGAGCGCCGCCGCGTCGGCAACCGAGCGCGCCATCGGGCCCGCCGTGTCCTGCGAGTGGGCGATGGGAATGATCCCGGAGCGGCTCACCAGTCCCACCGTGGGCTTGATGCCCACGAGCCCGTTCACCGAGGCGGGCGAGGTGATCGAGCCGTCGGTCTCGGTGCCCACCGCGACCGCGGCGAGGCTCGCCGCGATGGCCGCGCCCGATCCGGAGCTCGAGCCGCTCGTGTTGCGATCGAGCGCGTAGGGATTGCGGGTGAGGCCGCCGCGCGAGCTCCATCCCGAGGTCGACCGGATCGAGCGGATGTTCGCCCATTCGGAGAGGTTGGTCTTGCCCAGGATCACCGCGCCCGCCTCGCGCAGCCTGGCGACGACGAACGAATCGCGCGGCGCCCTCGCACCCTCGAGCGCCAGCGATCCGGCGGTCGTCTGCATGCGGTCACCGGTGGCGATGTTGTCCTTGATGAGCACGGGGATCCCGTGCAGCGGGCCGCGCGCGCCGCTAACCTTGCGCTCCTTGTCGAGCGCCTCGGCGATGGCCAGCGCTTCCGGGTTCAGCTCGATCACCGCGTTGATCTTCGGCCCCGCCTTGTCGATCGCCTTGATGCGCGCGAGATAGAGGGCAACCAGCTCGCGCGATGTGATCTTGCCGCTCGACATCGCGGCCTGCAGGTCGGCGATAGAGGCTTCGACGACATCGAAGGCGGGCCGGGCCTTCGTCTTCGTCGCGGCAGCCGGCGCGCGCTTGGGCTTGTCGGCGGCGCTCACGGCGAGCGAGACGGCGACGAAGGCGGCCGCGGCAAGGCGGATCACCGTGTCCACGGCGGGGCCGCCGCGGGATCGATGCCATAGCGCGTGTTCGCCTCGGCGGCGCGCTTGTCGCCCAGGGCCGAGAGCGCGGCGACCGCGATCGAGTGGCGGTCCACTTCGAAGAACCTGCGCAGCTGCGCGCGCGTGTCGCTGCGCCCGAATCCGTCGGTTCCGAGCGCCACGTACTTGTCGGCGATCCAGGGGCGAATCAGGTCCGCGACAGCGGAAACGTAGTCGCTCGCGGCAATGACGGGGACGCCGTTCTTCGGCAATTGGGACGACACCCAGCTCGCCGCATTCGAACGTTGCGCCGCCATGCCGTCCCACCGCAGCTGCGTGAAGCTCGTCACCGAAAACACCTCCGCGTCCACGTTCCAGTCCTTCTCGAGCAACTGCGCCGCCGCGATGACTTCATTCAGGATCGTCCCCGCACCCAACAGGCGAACACCCCCGCCTGCCGCCGACCGCCTGCCGCCCAGCGCATACATCCCGCGCAGGATGCCCTGTCTCGCGCCTTCCGGCATGGACGGCTGCGCATAGCTCTCGTTCATGAGCGTGACGTAATGGAAAACGTCCTCGCGCGCATCGAGCATGCGCCGCATGCCGTCCTCGAGGATCACCGCGAGCTCGTGCGCGAAGCAGGGATCGTAGGCGCGGCAATTGGGAATGGTGGAGGCGATCAGGTGGCTGGTGCCGTCCTCGTGCTGCAGCCCCTCGCCGGAGAGCGTGGTACGCCCCGCGGTGGCGCCGAGGAGGAACCCGCGCGAGCGCGAATCGGCCGCGGCCCAGATCTCGTCGCCGACGCGCTGGAAGCCGAACATCGAGTAGTAGATGTACATCGGCAGCATCGCG
>WNFL01414325.1_pt1 | contig 24482 bp, 20 predicted proteins | sample 5400361 | NCBI WGS metagenome assembly WNFL01 (sample SAMN13153351, study PRJNA577476) | soil metagenome | isolation source: 40 cm soil on Douglas fir-dominated hillslope | place: USA:California | collected 2013-09-17
GTAGTGGTCGCAAGCACTTTTGGTTTTCAAATTTACGAAATCGAGACGGAATTTCTACGCGCAGATTGAACGTCGGAGTTTTCACACGGCCAAGACCCATAGACGAAAATGAATTGCTTGCCCGGCCCGACAGGCAAATCAGTTGAATTTCCGGACCTCGCCTCCCTTGCTGAGGCCTTTGAGCTGCCAAAAATCACATGCGCGCAAAACCCAATTTCGCGTGGCCGTTCAAGCTGATTTGGGTGGTCCAGTCCTGCGCGCGAAAATATTCCGCTTTCCTTGCCCCTTCAATTGGTGGCTTCTTGCATCGTCCCGCCTCGACAAGAGGGGCGTACGCGTCGTCACGAACGCGAGGTGGGATGCGATGGACGCGGCAGTGTCGAAAAGACGAGCGACGTTGCGGCGGACGGCGAAGTCGTGTGGTCCTGGCGCCCCGACGCTGGCGTTAAGCTTGTGGGATGGTCCACAGGTGACGGTGGCAAAAGAGCCCGGTCACCGGGGAGAGCACGAAGGAAACCGTTAAAACCATTGCGTGCGGGAATGCCGGGCGATTTCGGTGCGACCGCTGTGAATACTCGTGTGCTTTTTTCGAACACCATTCCGCACACGAGGCTGCGGGTGCATCGTGCACCCGGCATTCCCCACGCCCTCCTGGGGCGCGAACTGAAGAAGGCTCGGGCGCATTGCGCCGCGAGGCGTGAATGCGCGTCGGTGCAACGATCCGTCCTGTGTCCCGAACGCGGTGCAGCGTTCTTCACGCTGCTCCGCAGCGCCGGGACCCATGATCGCGCGTGGGCCCCGGATCAGCAGCGCACCACGCCGCGAACGGCGGCGTGCTGCGCAGCATCCGGGGAACGCACCACAACCGCAACTCCTCAACGCATACGCCCATACCCCTGATGGCCTTGATCTTCCGGACGCGCTGCCGTTACTAGATCCGAGAAATGGCGCGGACGACAGCGCCGCGCGCATCGTGCCGGGAGCAAACTGTACCATGGGACCATTGCAGGGCATCAAGGTCGTGGACATGACGACCGTGCTGATGGGGCCCTATGCCACCCAGATGCTCGGCGACTATGGCGCCGACGTCATCAAGATCGAAACCCTCGACGGTGATGTGACGCGGCAGATCGGCCCGACCCGCCATCCCGGCATGGGGCCGGTGTTCCTCAACACCAACCGCAGCAAGCGCTGCATTTGCCTCGATCTGAAAAAGCCCAAGGGGCGCGACGCAGTGCTGCGGCTGATCGCGTCGGCCGACGTGCTGGTCTATAACGTGCGGCCGCAGGCGATGGCGCGGCTGCAGCTCGGCTACGACGTGGTCTCGAAGATCAATCCGCGCCTGATCTATGCCGGTGTGTTCGGCTTCGGTCAGGACGGGCCGTATGCCGCCAAGCCCGCTTATGACGATCTGATCCAGGGCGCCACGGCGCTGCCTGCCTTGATGGCGCAGACCAGCGACGGCGTTCCGCGCTATGTTCCCAACGCGCTGGTCGACCGCATCGTCGGGCTCACGGCGGTCGGCGCGATCTGCGCGAGCCTGGTTCATCGCGACCGCACCGGGCGCGGTCAGCGCGTCGATATTCCGATGTTCGAGACCATGGCGGGCTTTGTCATGGGCGATCACATGGGTGGTCTCACTTACGAGCCGCCACTGGACAAGGGTGGCTATGCGCGGCATCTGGCGCGCGACCGCAGGCCATATAAAACGTTGGACGGTTATATCTGCGTGATCGTCTACAACGACAAGCAATGGGAGAATTTTTTCAAGGCCACCGGCCGCGATGATCTGCGCAGCAATCCGAAATTCGCCACCTTCGCCGGACGCGCCGTCAATATCGACACGGTCTATGGGGAACTGGCCCGCATCTTCGAGACACGAGCCACCGCCGAATGGATCGAGCTGCTCGACAAGGCGGACGTGCCTGTGATGCCGATGCATGATCTGGAGAGTATATTGCAGGACCCGCATCTGGTCGCGACGGATTTCTTTCCGGTCGTCGATCATCCGACTGAGGGTCCCATTCGAAACATGAAAGTTTCCGCCACCTGGTCGGACACCTCGGCAGACCCGACGCGGCTGGCGCCGTGGCTTAACCAGCACGGTGCCGAGATTTTGCGCGAAGCCGGCTTCTCCGCAGACGAGATTGCAACGCTGGTGCGCGACGGCGTCACCAAGGCGCCGCACACCCCGCAGGACTGATCCGATGGATTTTGCTCTCACTGCCAACCAGGAATCGATCCGCGACGCCGTGGCAAAGATCTGCGCGCGCTTCGACGATGCCTATTGGCTGAAGAAGGACAAGGAGGGCGGTTTCCCGGCCGACTTCCACAAGGCGCTGGCGGATGCCGGCTGGCTCGGCATCTGCATCCCCGAGGAATATGGCGGCTCGGGTCTCGGCATCACCGATGCCGCGATCATGATGCGGACGATTTCGGAATCCGGCGCCGGCATGTCCGGGGCGTCAGCCGTGCATATGAATGTGTTCGGGCTCAATCCGGTGGTGGTGTTCGGCACCGACGAGCAGCGGCGAAGGATGTTGCCGCCGATCGTCGCCGGCACCGACAAATCCTGCTTTGCCGTTACGGAACCAAATACCGGACTGAATACGACTCAGTTGAAGACACGCGCGGTGCGGACCGGCGACAAATACGTCGTCAACGGCCAGAAGGTCTGGATCTCCACCGCACAGGTCGCCAACAAGATCTTGCTACTGGCGCGCACCACGCCGCTGGAGGAGGTGAAAAACCCGACCCACGGCCTCAGCCTGTTCTATACCGATTTTGATCGAACGCGCGTCACTGTGCACGAGATCGAGAAGATGGGCCGCAAGGCCGTCGACTCCAACGAACTGTTCTTCGAGAATTTTGAAATCCCGGTTGAAGATCGTCTGGGCGAGGAGGGCCGCGGCTTCGAATACATCCTGCACGGCATGAATCCGGAGCGCATTCTGATCGCCGCCGAAGCGGTCGGACTCGGCCAAGTGGCGCTGTCGCGCGCCGCGGCCTATGCGAAAAGTCGCATCGTGTTCAATCGTCCGATCGGCAAGAACCAGGCGATCCAGCATCCGCTGGCGAAGAACTGGATGGAGCTCGAAGCCGCCTGGCTGATGGTGATGTCGGCGGGCTGGCAATACGATCAGGGCCTGCCATGCGGCCCTGCGGCCAACGCCGCGAAATATCTCGCGGCCGAAGCAGGCTTTCAAGCCTGCGAGCAGGCGGTGATGACGCACGGCGGCTTCGGCTACGCCAAGGAATATCATGTCGAGCGTTATTTGCGCGAGTCCTTGATCCCGCGGATCGCACCGATCAGCCCGCAACTCATTCTCAGTTTTATTGCCGAGAAGGTTCTGGGCTTGCCGAAGTCGTATTAGCAATGGGCATCGTGATTAGCATGGAAGCACGGCGTCTCTTTTCCCTCCCCCCTTGCGGGGGAGGGTCAGGGTGGGGGGTGCCACAGCGGGACTGCCGATGTGGACCCCCACCCCCGACCCCTCCCCGCAAGGGGGAGGGGAGTTAAGCCATGAGTTTCATCACCGGCGTCGGACTGACCGCATTCGGCAGGCACGAGGGCTCTTCCTCGCTCGACCTGATGAGCAAGGCCGCCGAGCTTGCGATTACTGACGCCGACCTTAAACGCGGCGAGATCGACGGCATCCTCTGCGGTTACTCTACGGTCGCGCCGCATATCATGCTCGCTACCGTGTTCGCCGAGCATTTCGGCATCAAGCCGGTTTACGCTCATGCCGTGCAGGTCGGCGGCGCCACGGGCCTCGCGATGACCATGCTGGCACATCATCTGGTGGAAGCCGGCGTCGTCAAACATGTGCTGGTCGTCGGCGGCGAAAACCGGCTGACCGGGCAGAGCCGCGACGCCTCGATCCTGGCGCTGGCGCAGGTCGGCCATCCCGATTACGAGGTGCCGCTGGGCCCGACGATTCCGGCCTATTATGGTCTCGTCGCGTCGCGCTACATGCACGAATACGGTGTGACGCAGGAAGACCTCGCCGAATTCGCGGTGCTGATGCGAAACCACGCGCGCACGCATCCCGGGGCGCAATTTCACGAGGCCATCACGGTGGCCGACGTGATGGCGTCAAAGCCAGTCGCGCTGCCCCTAAAGCTTCTGGATTGCTGTCCGGTGTCGGACGGCGGCGCGGCGTTCGTGGTCAGCCGCGAACGCATCGGCGGGATCGGCGTGCGCGTGCTCGGATGCGCGCAGGCGCATACCCACCAGCACGTCACCGCGGCGCCTGCTTTAAGCGAGCTCGGCGCCGAGATCGCGATCGCGCGGGCGAAAGCCGCATCGGGTGTTGCGATATCCGATGTGCGCTACGCGGCGGTCTACGATAGCTTTACGATTACGCTGGCGATGCTGCTGGAAGACCTAGGCCTCGCGGCGCGCGGCGAAGCGGCGTCACGCGTGCGATCCGGGCATTTCAGCCGCGACGGCGCGATGCCGCTCAACACCCATGGCGGGCTATTGAGTTACGGCCATTGCGGCGTCGGCGGCGCAATGGCGCATCTGGTGGAAACCCATTTGCAGATGACGGGACGCGCGGAAAATCGTCAGGTGCGCGACGCCTCGATCGCGTTGTTGCACGGCGACGGCGGCGTGCTGTCATCGCATGTCAGCATGTTCCTGGAGCGGGTACGATGAGCCGCAGCAAGGTGGCAGTCGCCGACTGGACCACGGGCGCGGAAGCGATCGTCTATCAATCCTGCGAGGCCTGCGGGAAATTGCAATATTTCCGCCGCAGCTTCTGCGCTGCCTGCGGCGCACCGGACCCGGTGGAGAAATGCGCCAGCGGCGAGGGCAAGGTTTACGCCACCTCGCTGGTGTGCCGCGCCGCCACGCCCGGAACCCGCGCGCACGTTCCCTACAACATCGTTCTCGTTGATACCATCGAGGGCTTTCGCATGATGGCCCACGGCGACAACGATCTTTCCATCGGCGACCCGGTCATCGCGCGGTTCGCGCAGTTTGCCGGCCGCCTCGTTCCTTATTTCGAAAAGGTAAAATCATGAGCCGTCTTGAGGCCGCACTCGATCCGAAATCCGTCGCCATCATCGGCGCATCGGAAAATCCCAACAAGGTCGGCGGCCGTCCAGTGCATTACCTCGACAAGTTCGGCTTCAAGGGCAAGATCTTTCCGATCAATCCGTCGCGCTCCGAGGTGCAGGGTTTTACCTGCTACAAGAGCCTCGCCGATCTGCCGGAAGCGCCGGACATGGTGATCGTCGCGGTCGCCGGCGACAACGCCATCGGCGCGGTGGAGGATTGCGCCGCGCATGGCGTCAAGGTCGCGGTGGTGATGGCGTCGGGCTTCGGCGAGGTCGATGCCGTCGCAGGCAAGGCCAAAGAGCGCCGCATGGTCGAAGCCGCGCAGAAAACCGGCATGCGCATCGTCGGCCCGAATTCGCAAGGCCTCGCCAATTTCGGTACCGGCGCCATCGCGAGCTTCTCCACCATGTTCATGGACATGGAGCGATCAGAGGGACACGTTGCGATGCTGAGCCAGAGCGGCGCGCTGTCGACCGTGCCGGTCGGCTTCTTGCGCCAGCGCGGTATCGGTGTCCGTCATACCCATGCCACCGGCAATGATGCGGACATCAGCGTCGGCGAACTCGCGGTCGCCGTTGCCGAGGATCCCGAGGTAAAGCTGCTGTTGCTTTATCTCGAAAGTATCCCTGAGAAGAAATATCTCGAAGAACTGGCCGCCGTGGCGCTCGATCGCGATCTCCCGATTATCGCATTAAAGTCCGGCCGCTCCGAAGCCGGCCGCCAGGCGGCGCAATCGCACACCGGCGCGCTCGCCAATGAGGACCGCGTGGTTGATGCGTTCTTCGAACATCACGGCATCTGGCGCGCGCCGGATATGCGTGGGCTGGTGGAGGCGACCGAGCTTTATTTGAAGGGCTGGAAGCCTAAAGGGAGACGGCTGGTCGCGATCAGCAATTCGGGCGCGGTCTGCGTCTTGACGGCCGATGCGGCAACCGCGGTCGGCATGCCGATGGCGAAGCTTGCGTCGGAAACCGACAAGAAGCTCAAGGGCATCCTGCCGAGTTTTGCCACGACGACCAACCCGATCGATTTGACGGCGGCACTGCTGTCCAACGGTCGGCTGTTCGGCGACATCCTGCCTGTCATTGCGGAAGATCCCGCGGCGGATGCGTTCCTGATCGGCGTTCCCGTCGCCGGGCCCGGCTACGACGTGGAGGCATTTGCCCGCGACTCCGCGGCCTTCGGCAAGCAGACCGGAAAGCCGCTGGTGATCGCAGCGACGCAACGCAGCGTCGCCGATCAATTTGCTTCCGAAGGCCTAACCGTATTCCCGACCGAGACCGAGGCGGTGACCGCGCTGCATCAATTTCTGGCGCATCGTGAACTGATGGCGCGCACGCTCGCGCGCAAGGCGCGGCGTGTCACGGTCAGCACACCCGCTTTATCTGCCGCCACCACGATGCTGAACGAGGCCGACAGCCTCGCGCTGCTGGCTGCGCGTGGCATTCCGGTGGTGCCGTATCGGCTGTGCCGTTCGCGCGCGGAAGCAATTGCCGCGTTCGAGGTGATCGGCGGGCCGGTGGTGGTCAAGGGATGCTCGGCCGATATCGCGCACAAGTCCGAACTCGGACTAGTCAAACTCGGCGTCAAAACCCACGAGGAAGCCGGCGAGGTCTGGGCGCAGATGGAAGGCATCATCCGCAAGCACGGCGCGCGATTCGACGGCGTCATCATCGCAGCGTTAGCCGGCGGCCGGCGTGAAATCATGATCGGCGCGCATCGCGATCCCGTATTCGGTCCCGTGGTCGCGGTCGGTGACGGCGGCAAATATGTCGAGATTTTCCGCGACACCGCGTTGCTGCTGCCGCCGTTTTCCAAAGAGGATGCGATGGCTGCGCTGGGGAACTTGCGAATCGCGGCTCTATTTGCGGGTGTACGCGGCGAGCCGCCGATGGATGTCGACGCATTGTGCGATGCGGTCGTCAGGATCGGCGAACTAATGCTCGATCCCGCGGCTGGGGTGATCAGCCTTGATCTTAACCCCGTGCTGCTCGACAGTGTCGGCAACGGCTGCGTCGTGGTGGATGCGGTGGTATTTCAGGAGTAGTCGGAGTTTCGTCACCGGCGGACTGTCGTCCGCGAGTTCCGGGGTAGGGTGCGACTCAAACTAACAACACCCCACCCCGTCTCGCATCACGCCTGGCGTGACGCTCATCCCCCCTGCGGAGGAAACTGAGGAGCATCTTGTTGTATTTGCAGGCGGCTCAAGATGTTCAAACCTTCACCGCGTGTAGAAGATAAAGCTGGCGATGACGAGCATTGCGGTCACCGCCAGCATTTGCGCAAACGCTTCCGAGGCCGACCTTTTGGTGGCTTCCTTCATGCCATTCTCCCTAGACCTGGGCACGAGTCATCGTTGCCCGGCGAAGGCTTGATGGCTCAAATATTTTTACTCGGAACACCCCGCGACGAGTATTCGCTTTAGTGACTCCCCAGTCAGCGAATATCGACAATGCTAGAATCGTGGAGCAATGCGGCGGGAATTTGGCTCGCGCGTAGCCGACTTGTGCACGTGGCGTGACGGTTTTGGAGCGATTTCGACTCTCAAAGTTGGCGCGCCGGCTCAAGACCACCTTGCCGGGTCGCGCCAAATGCCCCGTTTGCCCCGGGCGCCGGATGTTGATCCGGCGTGGGGGGCAGTGCATGCAACCAATCAACGAAAAACCCCAAGGTGAACCATGGCGCGCATCGATTATTCCGACCCAGCCCACGCAAGCGACCGCACCCGCGAAATCCTGGGCAAGAACCGCAACGCCAACATCTTCCGGATGATGGCGCATTCGCCGAGCTATTTCGAGCAATACTGCCGGCTCGGCGGCGCGATCCGCCACAAAGGAGAACTCGATCCGGTGGTACGTGAGTTAGCGATCACCCGCACCGGCATTCTGTGCGAGGCGCCCTACGAAATTGTTGCCCATAAGCGCATCGGCAAAAATGTCGGCGTCACCGACGAGCAGAACGCAGCACTTGATGATTGGAAATCGGCCAGCTGCTTCAACGAACTGCAGCGCGCGGCGCTGGCGTTCACCGACGAAATCGTCAGGCTGCGCCGCCCGACGGATGCGACGTTCACCGCCATCGCGGCGAAACTGACGCCGGCCGCCCTGGTAGAGCTGCAGCTCTCGGTTGGCTTCTACATCATGACGTCGAAGTTTCTGGAAACCTTCAGCATCGACATGCAGCCGGTAGAGCAAGTGGCTTGAACGGGCGATTGCGTTTCTAGAGCTCCCGTTTCGATAGAATCGAAACGGAGCTCTAGATTTTTGATTTGACGCGTTTTCTTGACGCGAACGGTCTCCACTTCGCTTGAAAACGCTCTACTTCGCTGTCAGCAAATCCACCTTGGTGTTGGCCACCATCAGGCGGTCGGCGAGCAGTTGCGCGAGATTGCGCATGATGCGTTCGCCGGTCCGCGGATGCTGTTCGCGAAAGCGCTCAAACTCGCGCAGCGGCACTTCGAGGGCGGTAGCCGATACATCCGCCAGGACATCCGCCGAGCGATGCGTTTCCAACAGCGCCATTTCTCCGAACGCCATTCCCGCGGTCAGTGTCGCAAGCCGGACGCCATCGGGCAGCGTGACGTGGACGACCCCGCTTCTGAGGAAGAACAGCGACGCTGCGGGCTCGCCGGCAGCGACGATCTTCTCCCCCGGCCGGTAGCTTCGGATCGTGCCCAGCGCGGCGAGACCGGCAAGTTCCTCGGGCGTCAGCTCGGCGAGCAGCGGCTGTTCGGATAATTCGGTGATCTCATGAAAATCTATCGCGCCGCCATGGCGATAGACGACCTGGTCTTCCGCCCATTCGATGGCGGCGTCGAGCAGGTAGAAGTCGCGCAAGTTCGAAATGCCGCCGGTCCATTCCTTGAGCATTTTCCAATCCGCAGAGGAACGTTTGATGCCGGACAGAATCACGATCACATGGAGGTGCGCCAGTTCGCGGAATTCCTCGGCGAGCAGCCGGGCGCCGGCGCGCGTCATCGCCGCGACGCGGCGCAGGTCGAAAATGACGAATTGCGGGCGCGGTTTGGCCGCGAGCTGTCGCGAAACGTAATCGACACTGGAAAATGTCAGCGTGCCCACCAGCTCGATGACGCGGACATCCTGGTGATGGGCGGCGAGAATCTTTTGCTCATGCGGCCGGCGGCTGCGCCGCGACGGGCTTTTGCCAATGTTGTAGTCGGCGATGATGCTGTTGCGCGCGTCGTCGCTGCGGTTGAGCATGTGCAAATCGTAGTGTCGCGACAGCGCCTCGCAGACCTTGATGCCGCGCACGCTGTTGCCGTGTCTGTCCAGCCGCGGCGAGTAGCTGCCGAGTCCGAGCCGCGCCGGCAGCGCCGCCAGGATGCCGCCGCCGACGCCGCTCTTGGCGGGAATGCCGACGCGATAGATCCATTCGCCGGCGTAGTCGTACATGCCGGAGCTGGTCATTACCGAAAGTGTTCGCGAGATGGCGTAGGGGGTCATGACCTGTTCGCCGGTCACGGGATTGGTGCCGCGATTGGCAAGCGTCGCGGCCATGATGGCGCTATCGCGTGCCGTCACCAGAACGGAGCATTGCCGAAAATAGACCTCGAGCACCGCGCTGATGTCATCCTTGATGACGGCTGAGTTTCGCAGGAGATAGCCGATCGCGCGGTTGCGGTCGCCGGTCGCGCTTTCGGATGCAAAGACGGCTTCATCGACGTCGAGCTCGCGCCCGGCAAACCGACTGAGCGCCTGACGGATGTATTCGAATGCGGCATCGCCCTTGGCTTCATGGATCAGGCCGGAACACGCGATCGCGCCGGCGTTGACCATCGGATTGAAGGGATGGTTGTCGGCATTGAGGCGGATCGAATTGAAGGGATCACCTGACGGCTCGACGCCGATCGCGCTTTCCACGCGCGCCGCGCCCAACGTATCCAGCGCCAGCGCGAACACGAAGGGTTTTGACATCGACTGGATCGTGAAGGGAATCCTTGTATCGCCGACCTCGTAGACGTGCCCGTCGAGGGCGGCAAGGCTGATACCGAAATGATCGGGGTCGGCCTTGCCGAGTTCAGGGATATAGTCGGCAACAGCGCCGCCGGTCTCCGCGAAGAAATCCGCGTGGCAAGCGTCGAGGAACTGCAGCAACGGCGGTTTCGCGGCGGCCCAGGCTGCGGCGCTGGTGGCGGATGCTGATGAGGCTGGTTTCATTGCCTCCAGTCTTGCCGCGCAATCAGCGCGCGCGCAACTGGCTGGCGCTTAGGTTTCGAGGATGGCGAGGACCTGTCCTTCGGCAACCACATCGTCGAGGCTGACAAGTATGGATTTAAGCTTGCCCGCAGCCGGCGCTGCAACCGGGATTTCCATCTTCATGGCTTCGACGAACGCGACGTCGTCGCCATCGCCGACGCTGCCTCCGACCTCAACAGGAAGCGCGCAAACGCGCCCCGCCACCTCGGTCACGATCTTGATGTCTGGCATTCCGTTCTCCGGGACAGCCGCAGCGCGTCATTGGAATACGCGCAATTGAAGGCGGGCGCCCTCGGCTTGTGGCCGCAGATTGCCTGAGGTAGCTTGTTGTGCAAGTGGAATTTTATTCCACATTGCGGAATTAGGGCGGGGCACCACATGGGACGACGCTCGGAGCGGCTAAGCAAGCAGGGCATGCTCGCCAGCGACCTTGCCGGCGATGGTGATGTCATCCAGGTGGTGTCGCGTGCTTTCGATGTATTGCGCTGCTTCGAGGGCCATGAGGCGCGACTCGGCAATCTGGAAATTTCCAATCGCTGCGGTCTGCCGCGATCGACGGTGTCGCGCCTGACCCACACGCTGACCCGGATGGGCCAGCTCGTCTATCTGCCGCGCGACCAGAAATACCGCATCGGCCCGAGCGCGGTCGCCATGAGCACCTCGATGATGCGGGGACTGCAGCTGCGCAACCTGATCCGGCTGCGGCTGCAGGATGTCGCCGAGCAACTGCCGGGAACCGTCGGCTTCGTCATTCCCGATCGCTTTCATCTGGTCTATCTCGAATTTGCCCGCGCGGCCAACGCGCTCGGCCTGCATGAAAGCACCGGCAGCCGCATCGCCATGGCGAGCACGGCCGCAGGCCACGCCTATACGGCGGCGCTCGATACCGATGTCGGCGATGCCTTGCTGGCGGAAATGGAACGTGAAATTCCGGAAGGCGCCAAACTGCTGCGGCCGCGTATCGAGACCAACCGCCGCTTTTTGCGCGAGCGGGGCTATGTCGTTGCCTGCGGGTTATGGAGTCCGCATATCAACGGTCTCGCGGTGCCGCTATGGTCGCCGCAATACCAAACCTTCGTTGTGGTCACGATCGGACTTCTGTCCGCGATGTATGACGAGAAGCGGCTGCACAAGGACGTCGCGCCGCGGCTTTTGGAACTGGGCGCCGCGATCGGCGCTATGCTCGAGGGCGCCGACGGAGACATCTTCAGCAACCGGCTGGAGAGGAAACAGCTTCCGGTACCAACGCAAAAGAGCAAAATCATCAAGACGGAGGATACGAATGAACTGGAAGCCGGAGCTCGACGACCTCGCCCGGCGCGAAGCGTTCGCGCGCGAGATGGGAGGCGTTGACAAGGTCAAGCGGCAGCGCGACCAGGGCCGGCTCACCGTTCGCGAGCGCATCGACAGACTGGTCGATCAGAAAACCTTCCACGAAATCGGGGCAATTTCCGGCATCGCCGAATATGACGAAAGCGGCGAACTCAAAAATCTGACACCGGCGAATTGCGTGTTCGGCCGCGGCAAGATCGATGGCCGGCCCGTGGTCGTGGTCGGCGACGATTTCACCGTGCGCGGCGGCTCCGCGGACGCCTCGATCTCCGCGAAGCCGCTGATGGCCGAGGAGATGGCGCATGATTTCCGCCTGCCGATCATCCGGGTGATCGAAGGCTCCGGCGGCGGCGGTTCGGTGAAAACCATCGAAACCAAGGGCGCGGCCAATCTGCCGGGCGGCATCGGCGGCACCCGCTGGTACTGGTATACGACGGCGAACATGGCCCGGGTGCCGGTGATCGGATTGGGACTCGGCTCGGTGGCAGGTTTGGGCGCTGCAAGACTTGCGGCCAGCCATTATTCGGTGATGACAAAAAACTCTGCGATGTTTGTCGCCGGGCCGCCCGTCGTAAAGCGCCTGGGCCAGGATCTCACCAAGCAGGAACTCGGCGGTGCGGAGATCCAGACCCGCGCCGGCGGCGTCGATCATGCGGTTGAAACCGAAGAGGAAGCCTTTGAATGCGCCAGGCGCTTCCTGTCTTATTTGCCGCCGTCGGTCTATGAGCTGCCGCCGACGATGGCGTGCGACGACGATCCGGAGCGCGCCGAGGAATCGCTGATGAAGGCGGTGCCGCGCAGTCGGCGCCAGGTCTACAAGATGCGCCCCATCATCAACGCCGTCGTCGACACGGGCTCGTTCTTCGAGATGGGCGCCAATTTCGGCCGCTCGATCATTGCGGGCTTCGCGCGGCTGGAAGGCCGCGCCGTGCTGCTGCTCGCCAGCGATCCCTTTCATTACGGCGGCTCGTGGACGGCGGAAGCCTGCCAGAAGGTGGTGCGTTTCGTCGATCTCGCCGAGACCTTCCATCTTCCCGTGGTCTATCTGATGGATTGCCCGGGCTTCATGATCGGGCTCGATGCCGAGAAGGCGGCGACCATCCGTCACGGCGTGCGCGCCATGGCCGCCGTCAACCAGACCACCGTCCCCTGGTGCACCATCATTGTGCGCAATTCGTTCGGCGTTGCCGGCGTCGTGCATCAGCCGGCCGACCGCTTCTCGCTGCGTTATGCATGGCCATCGGCCTATTGGGGTTCGCTGCCGCTGGAAGGCGGTATCGAGGCGGCTTACCGCGCCGACATCGAGGCCGCGGACGATCCGAAAGCCAAGCTGCAGGAGATCGAGGACCGTCTCAACAAGCTGCGTTCGCCGTTTCGCTCGGCCGAACGCTTTTGGGTCGAGGAGATCATCGACCCGCGCAAGACCCGTTCGCTGCTGTGCGAATTCGCGCGTCTGGCCGAGCCGATCCGCACACCGGGCCCGGCGACCAATATGACGATCAGGCCGTAGCTTTCTTGCCTCGCCCCGCTTGCGGGGAGAGGTCGAAATTCTCGCGCGCGAGAATTTCGGGTGAGGGGGACTCACCGCGAGCACTTCGTTCGCAGAACTTGAGGCGGCCCCTCACCCCGACCCTCTCCCCGCAAGCGGGGCGAGGGAGAAGAGGAGCTACCGCCTCACGCCGCCGCGGGCTTCACATGCCGCGCGATCGCAAGAACGATCAACGCCGCGACGATGCACAGCGCGCCGGCGGCGAAGAATGCCGGCAGATAGGTCGCGAGCACGGTGCGCGACAGGCCGGCGCCGAATGCAGCGGTCCCAGCGCCCAATTGATGACCCGCGAAGATCCAGCCGAACACCAGATTGGCGCGCTCGGGCCCGAACCGCTGCGCGGTCAACCGAACCGTCGGCGGCACGGTTGCGATCCAGTCGAGGCCATAAAACATCGCAAACAGCGACAGGCCATAAAAAGAGAAATTGGTGTACGGCAGGAACAGCAGCGACAGGCCGCGCAGGCCGTAATACCAGAACAGCAGATACCGGTTGTCGTAACGGTCCGACAGCCAGCCCGACATGATGGTGCCGAAGAAATCGAAGATTCCCATGGCGGCGAGCAGGCTCGCGGCCTGAACCTGCGGAATACCGTAGTCGAGGCACATCGGAATCAAATGCACCTGGATCAGGCCGTTGGTGCTGGCGCCGCAGATGAAGAACGTGGCGAACAGAATCCAGAACACCCGCGTCTTTGCGGCGTCGCGCAATGCGCCGAGCGCTGCGGCCATGATCGGCGCGGTATTGGGAGCGGGCGCCGGCAGCGGCTGCGTGCCGTCGTCACCGTAAGGCCGCAAGCCCAGATCGCTCGGACGATCGCGCATCACCAGCAGCACCGCAAACGCCGCAACCGCGAGCATCACGCAGATCAGCGCCAGCGCTATTCGCCAGCCCAGGCGTTCGGTGAGGCTCGCCAGCAGCGGCAGGAACACCAGTTGCCCGGTGGCTACGCTGGCGGTGAGGATTCCAACCACCAGCCCGCGCTGCTGCGCGAACCAGCGTGTGGCGATGGTGGCGCCGAGCACCAGCGCGGTCATGCCGGTGCCGATCCCGATCACGACACCCCACAGCAGCATCAACTGCCAGACCTTTGTCATCGCCAGTGACATCAGGAGGCCGGAGGCGACGACCAGCAACGCCGACAGGGTGACGTTGCGCAACCCGTAGCGGTTCATCAAGGCGGCTGCGAACGGCGCCATCAGCCCGAAGAGAATAAAACGGATCGACAGCGCCGAGGAAATCTCCGCGGTGGTCCAGCCGAATTCGTGTTGCAGCGGCACGATGAAAACGCCGGGCGCGCCGACCGTCCCCGCGCTGATCAGCGCGGTGAGAAACGTCACGCCGACCATCACCCAGCCGTAATGGATATTGCGGCGGGCGAGGGCGGCCGACAGCCAATGAGAGATCATGAAATTTCAAAATTTCCTGCGTGTTGAGCGCGAGTGAACAATTCGCTCGATGGCGATGGCGGCGCTTCGCCGCTGAAGACTAGGTCGGGACAGGCCCTGTCGCCTGTCCAATTCGCGACAGAGGTATCCCGACCGAGAAATTCTTCGCCGCAATCGCAGCAGGAGCGCTAGTGAACGATGCGCTCGATGGCAATCGCGGTGGCTTCGCCGCCGCCGATGCAAAGTGCGGCGATGCCGCGTTTCAGATTTTGCGCTTCCAGCGCATGCAGCAGCGTGACGATCAACCGCGCTCCCGTCGCGCCGATGGGATGTCCAAGCGCGCAAGCGCCGCCGTTGATGTTGAGCTTGTCGCGGGGAATGCCAAGGTCACGCTGCGCCGCCATCGCCACGACCGCGAAAGCTTCGTTGATCTCGAACAGATCGACATCGCCGACGTTCCAGCCGACCTTGTCGAGCAGCTTGCGGATCGCGGGGATCGGCGCGGTCGTAAACCACTGCGGCTCCTGGCTGTGGGTGGCGTGGCCCTTGATCTCAGCCAGCGTCGGCAGACCATCGCGATCGGCGAGCGAGCGTTTTGCGAGTATCAGCGCCGCGGCACCGTCTGCATTCGCCGAAGAGGCGGCCGGCGTGATGGTGCCGTTGGCGCGGAACGCCGGCTTCAGGCCGGGAATTTTGGCGGGATCGACTTTCAGCGGAATCTCGTCATTGCCGATGGTGCGTGGGCCTGCTTTTTCGGTCACCGTAAGCGGTACGATTTCCGCTTTGAAGGCGCCGCCTTCCACCGCCTTGCGCGCGCGGGTCAGGGTCTCCATGGCATAAGCGTCCTGATCGGCGCGGGTGAACTGATAGGCTTCGGCGGTCGCTTCGCCGAAATCGCCCATCGAGCGGCCGACTTCATAGGCGTCTTCGAGGCCGTCCATCATCATGTGGTCGATGATGCGATCATGACCGGCGCGATAGCCGCCGCGCGCCTTTGCCAGCAGATAGGGCGCGTTGGTCATGCTCTCCATGCCGCCGGACACCACGATCTCAGCGGAGCCGGCATTGATGATGTCGTGCGCCAGCATGGTGGCCTTCATGCCGGAGCCGCAGACCTTGTTGATCGTGGTAGCTCCCGTCGCATCCGGCAGCTTGGCGCCGCGCGCGGCCTGCCGTGCCGGGGCCTGGCCCTGTCCGGCCGGCAGCACGCAGCCCATGAACACCTCGTCGATCCGCTCGGGCGACAATCTGGCCCGTTCGACGGCGGCGCCGATCACATGGGAACCGAGCTTGTGTGCGCTGAATGGCGAAAGATCGCCCATGAACCGGCCCAGCGGGGTGCGGGCAGCGGAAACGATGACGACCGGATCGGAAGCTGTGGCCATGGGAGGTTCCTCAATTTTTCGCGCCCCGGCGAGAGCGGTACATTTTGGATGATATTCATCATATGATGCGCTGCGGAATTTGCAACGCCGGCCCGGATAGATTGTCGTGAGCGCATGACTGTCATGCCCCGCGCAGGCGGGGCATCCAGTAATCGCTGACGTCAGTGTTTACTGGATCGTCCGCTTTCGCGGACGATGACACCTCGCCGCTACCGCTTCCGATCGATAAAACCCTGCATCAGCCGCTGCGGCTCGCCGGTCAGGAACGATTGGCCGAATACGCCGATGCTGAGGTTGACGGATTCCTTCAGCGGCAGTTCTTCCCATTGGCGGAGCAGGGCTTTTTGCGCGCGCAACGCTTCCGGAGCGCATTCCAGCAGCGCTGCCGCCGTCTTCTCGACCGCGGCATCGAGGCCGCCACCCGGCGCGACCACGTCGACCAGCCCCCAGGCAAGCGCTGTGGGGGCGTCGATATTCTCTGCGGTCATGATCAGCCAGCGGGCGCGGCCCCAGCCGATCAGCCGCGGCAGCAGCGCGGCATGAATAACACTGGGAATGCCGACCCTGACCTCGGGCATGCCGAATCGGGCGTCGTGGGCGGCAATCCGGAAATCGCAGGCGGCCGCGAATTCGAGGCCGCCGCCGAGGCACCAGCCGGGCATGCGCGCGATCACCGGCGCTGGAAACGCCCGCACGGCTTCACAGAGGTCGCGCAAGCCGGTGATGAATTTCTCCGCGGAGGCCTGATCGAGTTTTGCCATTTCCTTGATATCGGCGCCGCCGATCATGCTCTTCTCGCTTTGCCCCGCGATGACCAGCACGCGAAGCTGCCGCTCGGTCGCGAGAACCTCGAGCCCCTCGCGGACGCCGTTGATGGCGGCTGAGCCCAGGATGTTGAGCGAGCCGGCGTTGCAGATCGTCAGGCGGACGACGCCGCGCGGGTCGCGATCGACGCCGCAATAGGGGTTGAGCATGTGCATGGGCAGTCTCGCGATGGGTGAGGCACGCGTCGGCGCCGGTCGAGCCAGTTCCCGGGCAGATCGGGGTGTTGTCAAGGCCGCCGGGCTTTACGGCCTCGGGCTGACTTGATGTAGGGATCGTAATGTGACGAGCGAAATAAGGTGCAGCTTTTGTCGGCAACAGGTGCTATTATATGACCTTAAACATCTTATGGGCAAAGATTTTGCGGGATTGCCGATGCGCTACTCCAGGGAACACAAGCTCGAAACTCACGCGCGGATCGTGAAGAAAGCCTCGGTGCGGCTTCGCGAGAAGGGTGCGCATGGCGTCGGCGTCGCCGACCTGATGAAGGAGGCCGGGCTGACTCATGGCGGGTTCTACGCCCATTTCGATTCGCGGGAAGCGCTGGTCATCGAGGCCTTTGTCCATGCGATGGACGGGGGGAGGGAGCGCTGGCGCAAGCTCGCCAAACAGACACCGCCGGAAAAGCGGCTGGCGACGATCGTGGATTCCTATCTGACGACGGTACATCGCGACGATCCCGGCCGCGGCTGCGCCGTCCCGACGCTGGGCGCGGAAATCGCCCGCGAGAGCCCCAAGACGCGAAAAGCATTCGCGGCCAAGCTGGAACAGATGATCGACATGCTCGCGGAACATATCCCGGACGTCCCGCGCAAGGCCGCGCGCAAGCAGGCGATGGCAACGATCGCGACCATGATGGGAACGCTGGTGATGGCCCGCGTCGCCGGCACAGGAGAGTTTTCCGACGAAATTCTCGGTGCCGGGCGCGACGCCGCGCTTGATCGCGCCACGCCGTCGAAACCGGCGGCGAAGAAAGCCAAGCCAAGGAAGGCCGCACCAAAAGCCGCACCAACTGTGCGGCACTGATACGGCCGGCACGGTAATCCCATACGACATTGGTCGTAGGCCGCTAAAACGCGGGCAATGCCCGCATTTTAGCAAATGCGCCGCGCGTAGAACCCCTTTCCAAACCCGGTAAAGACTGCAAGATGCGGCCAAAATCGGTCCCTTGCAAAATTGGTCCCTTGAAGGTCTTGGAGGAACACATGCGTACAATCGGGCATTTTATCGGCGGCCGCGAGGTCAAGGGCACCTCGGGCAGGTTCGCAGACGTGTTCGAGCCGATGACCGGCGACGTCCAGGCCCAGGTGGCGCTGGCTTCCAGGGCAGAGCTCCGCGCGGCGGTTGAGAATGCCAAGGCCGCACAGCCGGAATGGGGCGCGACCAATCCGCAGCGCCGCGCCCGCGTGCTGATGAAGTTCCTTGAGCTGGCGCAGCGCGATTACGACAGGCTCGCCGATCTCCTGGCACGCGAGCACGGCAAGACCGTTCCCGATGCCAAGGGCGACATCCAGCGCGGCCTCGAAGTGGTCGAATTCGCCTGCGGCATTCCGCATCTGATGAAGGGCGAATACACCGAAGGCGCCGGCCCGGGCATCGACATCTATTCGATGCGGCAACCCTTAGGCGTCGTCGCCGGCATCACCCCGTTCAATTTTCCCGCGATGATCCCGATGTGGAAATTCGCGCCCGCGATCGCCTGCGGCAATGCGTTTGTGTTGAAACCGTCGGAGCGCGATCCCGGTGTGCCGATGAAGCTCGCGGAATTGATGATCGAGGCCGGTCTGCCGCCGGGCATCCTTAACGTCGTCAACGGCGACAAGGAGGCCGTCGACGCGATCCTCGACGATCCCGATATCCGCGCGGTGGGCTTCGTCGGCTCCTCGCCGATCGCGCAATATATCTACGAGCGCGCCGCCGCCACCGGCAAGCGCGCGCAATGTTTTGGCGGCGCCAAGAACCACGCCATCGTGATGCCGGACGCCGACATGGACCAGACCGTCGATGCCCTGATCGGCGCGGGCTATGGCTCGGCCGGCGAACGCTGCATGGCGATTTCGGTCGCGGTGCCCGTCGGCAAGACCACGGCCGAGGGTCGAGTCCTTAAAGATCGGCACCTCGATCGATCCGTCGGCGGATTACGGTCCGCTGGTGACCAAGGCTGCACTCGATCGCGTCAAGAATTACGTCGAGATCGGCATCCAGGAAGGCGCCAAGCTGGCAGTCGATGGCCGCGGCTTCAAGATGCAGGGCTATGAAAACGGCTTCTACATGGGCGGGTGCCTGTTCGACAATGTGACGAAAGACATGCGGATCTACAAGGAAGAGATCTTTGGTCCGGTGCTCTCGGTGGTGCGCGCCCACGACTACAACGAGGCGCTCGCGCTGCCGTCCGATCACGACTACGGCAATGGCGTTGCGATCTTCACCCGCGACGGCGACGCCGCGCGCGATTTCGCCGCCAAGGTCAATGTCGGCATGGTCGGCATCAACGTGCCGATCCCGGTGCCGATCGCCTATTACACTTTCGGTGGCTGGAAGAAATCCGGCTTCGGCGATCTCAACCAGCACGGTCCGGATTCGATCCGCTTCTACACCAAAACCAAGACCGTGACCGCGCGCTGGCCCTCCGGCGTCAAGGAAGGCGCGGAGTTTTCCATTCCGACGATGAATTGACCGGGGAAAACCAACCCGCGATGCTGTTCGCTCTCAACGAGGACCAGATTGCGGTTCGCGATATGGCGCGGGAGTTTGCCGCGGAGAAAATCGCGCCGCATGCGATCCGCTGGGATGAGGAGAAGCATTTTCCCGTCGACGTGATGCGCGAGGCGGCCACGCTCGGCATCGGCGGCGTGTATATCCGCGACGACGTCGGCGGCTCGGCGCTGAGCCGGTTCGATGCAGCGCTGATCTTCGAGGCGCTGGCGGAAGGCTGTCCGACGGTGTCGGCGTTCATCTCGATCCACAACATGGCGGCGTGGATGATCGACGCCTATGGCAATGACACCCAGCGCAAGAAATGGCTGCCAAAACTCTGCACCATGGAGCTCTTGGCGAGCTACTGCCTGACCGAGCCGGGCTCCGGATCGGATGCGGCGGCATTGCGCACCCGCGCGGTGCGAGATGGCGACCATTATGTGCTCAACGGCCAGAAGCAGTTCATCTCCGGCGCCGGCAAGGGTGACCTCTATGTAGTGATGGTGCGGACCGGTGGCGACGGACCCGGCGGCATCTCAACCCTGGTGATCCCGGGCGATACGCCGGGCCTTTCGTTCGGCGCCAACGAGCGCAAGATGGGCTGGAACGCGCAGCCGACCCGCGCGGTGATTTTCGAGAATGCACGCGTGCCGGTCGCCAACCGCCTTGGCGACGAGGGCATCGGCTTCAAGATCGCGATGGCCGGGCTTGACGGCGGCCGTATCAATATCGCGGCATGCTCGCTCGGCGGGGCGCAATGCGCGCTCGACAAGTCGCTGGCCTACATGAAAGAGCGCAAGGCCTTTGGAAAGCGTCTCGACGAGTTCCAGGCGCTGCAATTTCGTCTGGCCGACATGGCGACCGAACTGGAGGCGGCGCGGACCTTTGTGTGGCGCGCAGCCGCCGCGCTCGACCGCAAGGACGCCGACGCGACCATGCTGTGCGCCATGGCAAAACGCTTCGGCACCGATGTCGGCTTCGAGGTCGCCAACCAGGCGCTGCAATTGCATGGCGGCTACGGCTACCTCAGTGAATACGGCATCGAAAAAATCGTGCGCGATCTGCGCGTGCATCAGATCCTCGAAGGCACCAACGAAATCATGCGGCTGATCGTGTCGCGCAAGCTGATCGAGGGCGCGCGATGACGGCTCAAGCTGCGGCCATTACTGAACCTGACCTGATCGCGCGGCGCGAGGGCGCGACGGGTGTCATCAGGCTCAACCGGCCGAAGGCGATCAATGCGGTGACGCTGGAGATGTTTCGCGACATCGACAAGGCGCTCGATGAATTCGAAGCCGATCCGACGGTAGCCGTGATCCTGCTGGAAGGCGCGGGCGAGCGCGGCCTGTGCGCCGGCGGCGACATCCGAGCGCTGTATGAAAGCTCAAAAGTTCGTGGCGATCTCGGCAAGATCCTGTGGCGCGAAGAGTACATTCTCAACGCGCGCATTGCCAAATTCCCAAAGCCCTATATAGCCTTCATGGACGGCATCGTGATGGGTGGCGGCGTCGGCCTGTCCGCGCACAGCCGCCACCGCGTTGTCACTGAGCGAACAAAACTCGCGATGCCGGAGGTCGGGCTTGGATTCCTTCCCGATGTGGGCGGTACCTGGCTGCTGTCGCGGTCGCCGGGCGAGATCGGCACTTATTTCGGATTGACCGGCCAGACCATGAATGGCCCCGACGCGATTTACGCCCGGTTTGCGGACGCGGTTGTGCCTTCCGCTAAGCTTGCTGCTTTGCGTGAAGCCCTCACCAGAGTTCACCCCGGGACGGCTTCCCACGAAATCAAAACCCTGATCGATGGCTTTGCGACTGGCGAGACCTCAGGCCCTGTCGCTGCGATGCAGCCGCGTATCGATGCCTGGTTTGCCCATGACCGAATGCAAGATATCGTCGGAGGCCTGCAGCGGGATGGTTCGGAATTGGCGCAATCGACGCTCCGGACATTGAACGAGAAGTCGCCTCGCGGCATGGTGGTCACCCTAAAGCTGCTGCGGCTGGCGCGGGCATCGTCCTCGCTGGAGCAGTGTCTGGTGCGGGAATATCGCGCCGCGCTGCAAGTGTTCGGCAGCGACGATTTTCGCGAAGGCGTGCGCGCGGCGGTCATCGACAAGGACCGCAATCCGAAGTGGTCGCCACCAGCAATCGAGGATGTGACGCCCGAAATGATCGCGCCTTACGTCGCGGAAATCGGCGCCGACGAACTGGTGTTCGACAAAACAAAATAGAAATTCCGAAGCGGAGGGGAATTGGATATGGCAAGCATCGCATTCATCGGCCTCGGCAATATGGGCGGGCCGATGGCGGCCAATCTGGTCAAGACGGGCGACAAGGTGGTTGCGTTCGATCTGGTGGAGGCGTCGCGCAACCAGGCAAAAGCCGACGGCGCCTCGATCGCCGACAGCGCGGCTGGATCCGTGAAGGGCGCCGATGTCGTGATCACCATGCTGCCCGCGGGCAAGCATGTGGTTTCGGTGTGGACCGATGTGATTCCGTCAATGGCAAAAGGCGCGCTGATCATCGATTGCTCGACCATCGACGTCGAGAGCGCGAAGCAAGCCCATGCGCTGGCGGCGAAGCACGGCATCGCTTCGGTCGATGCGCCGGTGTCCGGCGGCACCGGCGGTGCCAAGGGCGCAACGCTGACCTTCATGGCCGGCGGCGATGAGAAAGCCTTCGCGGCGGCCAAGCCGGTGCTGGAAAAGATGGGCAAGAAGATCGTGCATTGCGGCGGCGCCGGCGCAGGGCAGGCGGCGAAAATCTGCAACAACATGATTCTGGGAATTTCCATGATCGCGGTCAGCGAAGCCTTTGCGCTCGCCGAAAAACTGGGGTTGTCGCATCAGGCGCTGTTCGACGTCGCCTCGACCTCGTCGGGACAATGCTGGTCACTGACATCCTATTGTCCGGTGCCGGGCCCGGTGCCGACGTCGCCTGCGAACAACGAATATAGACCGGGTTTTGCATCGGCCCTGATGGTGAAGGATCTCACATTGGCGCAGGATGCGGCCAAGGCCGCCGGCGCGGCGACGCCGCTCGGTAAACATGCGCAGGAAATCTACAAGGCATTCGACGCTGCGGGAAATGGCGGGGTGGATTTCTCCGGGATTATTCAACATGTGCGCGGGCTTGCGGGAAAATAGTTTGAGGCGTCATCCTGAGGTGCGAGCGAAGCGAGCCTCGAAGGATCAAGAGACTGGTGCATGCGGCCCATCCTTCGAGATGCCGCGCAAGAGCGCGGCTCCTCAGGATGACGCGGTGAACGTAGTAAGACCGGGTCAGGACTTAACATGACCACATTCCAGGACGCCCGCACATTCTTGCTGAAACATCGGACGGATTACGACAAGGCCGTCGCCAGCTTCCGCTGGCCGGATCCGGTGCCGTTCAACTGGGCACTGGACTGGTTCGACGCGGAGCTCGCGCGCGATCCCGAAAGCAAGGACCGCCCGGCGCTGTGGATCGTCGATTCCGGCAGCAATCGCGAAACAAAACTGTCGTTCGAGGCGCTGTCGTGCCGTTCCAATCAGGTCGCGAATTTTTTGCGGGCGCAGGGGCTGAAGCGTGGCGATCATCTGTTGCTGCTGCTCGGCAACGGCATTCCGCTGTGGGAGACCATGCTGGCGGCAATGAAACTTGGCGTGGTGGTGATCCCCGCGACCACGCTGCTGACGCCGGACGAACTGCGCGATCGTCTTGATCGCGGCCGGGCCAAGGTCGTAGTGGCATCGCAGGACCAGGTCGCGAAATTCGCCGGCCTCGGTGGTGACAATCTCGTTCGCATCGTGGTCGGCGCGTCGTCGAAGCATGAGGGCTGGCTGGCTTACGAGCAAGCCGCGGATTTTCCGCAAAACTTCGAGCCGGACGGGCCGACCAAGGCCGACGATCCGATGCTTTTGTATTTCACCTCCGGCACCACGGCAAAACCAAAACTGGTGCGGCACAGCCAGCGCAGCTATCCCGTCGGCGGCCTCTCGACGATGTACTGGCTTGGGCTGCGGCCGGGCGATATCCATCTGAACATTTCCTCGCCGGGCTGGGCCAAGCATGCCTGGAGCTGCTTTTTCGCGCCGTGGAATGCCGGCGCCACGGTATTCGTGGTCAATCAGCCGCGCTTCGACGCCAAGGGACTTTTGGCGACCATCGGGCGATGCGGCGTGACGACACTTTGCGCGCCGCCGACGGTGTGGCGGCTGTTCATCCAGGAGAAGCTGGCGACGTTCAAAGTATCGCTGCGTGAGGTCTGCGGCGCTGGCGAACCGCTCAATCCCGAAGTGATCGATCAGGTGCGTGCGGCGTGGGGGCTGACCATCCGCGACGGCTACGGCCAGACCGAAACCACGGCGTTAGCCGGCAATTCGCCGGGGCAGAAGGTGAAGGTCGGATCGATGGGCCGTCCGTTGCCGGGTTATCAGGTGCAGATCACCGATATCGACGGACACGTTACGACAGAGGGGGAAGTCAGCCTGTTGCTCGGCGACGACAGGCCGGCGGGCCTGATGCAGGGCTACCAGGGCGACGACGGCACATTGAGCGGCGCCGACGGCGATCTCTATCGCAGCGGCGACGTGGTGTTTGCCGACGACGAGGGCTATTTGACCTTCGTCGGCCGTTCCGATGACGTCTTCAAATCATCCGACTATCGCATCAGCCCGTTTGAGCTTGAGAGCATTTTGCTCGAACATGAAAAGGTTGCTGAAGCCGCCGTTGTTCCCAGTCCGGATCCGATTCGTCTGGCGATCCCCAAGGCCTATGTGCTGCTGGTGTCGGGCGCGGAGCGTTCGCCGGCAACCGCGCTGTCGATCTTCAGGCATCTGCACACGCGGCTGGCGCCGTTCAAGCGCATCCGGCGGATTGAACTCGTGACCGAATTGCCGAAGACGATTTCCGGCAAGATCCGCCGGGTGCAGTTGCGTCGGCTGGAGCATGACAATGATCGCGACGACCCGCTGCGGGGTAAGGAATTCCGCGAAGAGGATTTTCCGGAGTTGCAGAAGGTGCGGTCGGCTGGATCGGCGGAGAACTG
>WNFL01284188.1_pt1 | contig 24481 bp, 23 predicted proteins | sample 5400361 | NCBI WGS metagenome assembly WNFL01 (sample SAMN13153351, study PRJNA577476) | soil metagenome | isolation source: 40 cm soil on Douglas fir-dominated hillslope | place: USA:California | collected 2013-09-17
CCGCGGTAGGCACCAAGAGGCGTGGTGTTGGTGACGACGCAGTGCGCTTCGTAGTCGATGGCGGGGATCGCGTACACGCCCGACGACATCTGCCCCGTGAGCATCGGCAGCAGCATCGCGATTCCGGGGTAGGCGCCGACGTCGGCCAGGACCCGCGCGCGCAAGCCCACCAGGCGGCCGTCGCGCGTGGCGCCAAGCTCGACCTCCTGTATTTGCCCGCGCCCATGCGTCATCGCGACCATGTTCTCGGAGCGGGTCTCGATCCACTTCACCGGGCGGCCGAGCTTTCGCGCGGCCGCGGCGACGACGATCAGCTCGGAGCGAGCGCCTGCCTTCGCGCCGAACCCGCCGCCCATGTCGCCGACGACGACACGGATGTCAGCCGGCGCCATGCCGAGTGACGACGCCATCTCCGCTCGCAGCCCGAATGGGACCTGGCTGGTCGCCCAGACCAGGAGGCGCTTGCCCTCAGGCACGACCAGGATCGCTTCGGGCTCCATCGGCACCGGCGCGAGCCTTTGATTGACGAACCGGCCGCGAATCTTGACGTCGGCGCCGGCCAGGACGTCATCTTCACGAGTCGAGTCGAAATGGCCGGCGAGGTTGGAACCATGGGCGGGGAAGAGGAGCGTCGAATCAGGCCGGCGGGCTGCTTCCGGATCGACCACGACCGGCAGCGGTTCGAGGTCGAGACCGACCAGCTGGGCGGCGTCCTCGGCGTGGCCGGCGCTGTCAGCGATGACCAGTGCCACCGGCTCGCCCACAAAGCGAACGCGCTCCGTGGCGAGTGGCGCGCGCGCCAGGGTGGCCGCCACCATTGCGAAGCCAACGCGATCGGGCAGCCCGAGGTCGGCGCCGGTCAATACCGCCACCACTCCCGGCGCGGCCGCGGCTGCTTGCACGTCCAACGACCGAATCTCGGCGTGAGCGAGCGTCGACCTCACGAAGGCGATCTGGAGGCAGCCTTCCGGCTGCATGTCGTCGACGTAGTGACCGGCGCCGGTCACGAGGCGAGGATCCTCGCGCCTTCGCACTGCGTGGCCGAGAATCGAGCCTGGGGTCAGTGTCTGCATCGGCGATTCAGAGAGTAGTCGTTCCGACGCGCTACGTTATTCGAGGAGGGAGAACCAGAACATATGAGGCTTGTGACTTTTCGTACCGGCGGCCGAACGCGGCTCGGGGTCCTTCGCCCAGATGGCTCGCACATCGTCGAGGTTTCCGAGCCCGGCGACATGCTGGCGTTGATCGATGCCGGCGCACGTGGGCTGGACAAGGTGCGCGAGGCGGCGGCCAAGGGCGGCGGGCACGAGCACCGCGTCGACGAGGTCGAGCTGCTGCCGCCGCTGCCGCAGCCTCGTGGCAACGTGATCGCCATCGGTCGGAACTACGAGAAGCATGCCGCCGAGACGGCGGGAATCGACGGTCGCGAGCCCAGTGCGCCGACCGTCTTCACGAAGGCGATTACCTCGCTGGTCGAGCCCTTCGGGGACATAGCGATTGATCCCGCGGTGAGCGACAAGATCGACTGGGAGGTCGAGCTGGCTGTGATCGTGGGGAAGGCAGGCGCCAACATCAGCCGCGCCGCGGCCAGGCAGCATGTGTTTGGCTACACCGCGCTGAACGATGTCTCGGCACGGGATGTTCAGAGCAGCTGGGGCGGTCAGTACTTCAAGGGCAAGAGTCTGGATCGCACATGCCCGACCGGCCCATGGATCGTGACCGCCGATGAGATGCCGGACCCTCAAGCGCTGAACCTTCGGCTGCGAGTGAACGGTGTGACGAAACAGGATGCGAACACGCGGGACATGATCTACGCCGTCGACGCCATCATCGAGTGGGTATCGATTGGGATGACGCTGCTCGCCGGCTCGATCATCGCCACCGGCACGCCGGACGGCGTGGGCTTCGCCCGCACTCCGCCTGAGTTCCTGCGGCCCGGGGATGTGATGGAAACGGAGGTCGAGGGCGTGGGCACGCTCAAGAACCGAATCGTGGCCGCGGGCAGCTAACCTTCCGACCATTGCTCTCTCTGAACCGCCGGCGGTTCCTGCTTACCCTGCTCGGGACCGCGATCGTCCTGCTGTCATTCCCCGCAGCGGCGTCCGCCCACTACGAGCGACCCACCACCTTTCCCGACGGTACCGGCCACGTCCCTGCGTACCGCACCGGCGGACCGCACCTCCTTGTATGCAAGGACGACCAGAGCGACTTCGAGCGCCGGATCGCCGCCTTCACACCGTTCCAGCAGGACTACAACCGCGGCCTCTACGAGCAATGCATTCGCAGCGGTTACCGCCACCTTCAGGCAGCCGTCGATCACGTGATGCAAAGCGGGACGACCATCCTCGTCTTGCCCGGCCTTTACCTCGAGGAGCCCAGCCTCGCCCCTGAGCCCGAAGCCTGCTACCACCTGCCGGCGACCCGGATCAAGCTTGGTTACCAGATCCTCAGCTACGAGCAGCAGAAGCAGTGCCCCCACCAGCAGAACCTGGTCGGCATCTTCGGCATCAATGACCTGCAGATCGAAGGCACCGGCGCATCACCAGCCGACGTGATCTTCGATGCTCAGTTCCAGAAGTTGAACGTCATCCGGGGCGACCGCACCAACGGCCTCTACCTGCGCAACTTCACCGCCCAGCGCTCCACCTTCAACTCCCTTTACGTCATCGAGGCCGACGGTTTCGTCATCAACCAGGTCGTCGGGCGCTGGAACACCGAGTACGGCATCCTCACCTTCGCCTCCGACCACGGCCTGATCACCAACTGCGAGACTTATGGCAACGGCGATTCGGGCGTGTACCCAGGTGGCACGTCCGACATCAACCGCGACCGCGGATTCGACGTGCCCCGCTACGCCATCGAGGTCACCGCCTGCCACAGCCACGACAACTTGCTCGGGTACTCGGGCACGGGCGGCGACTCGGTGTGGGTCCACGACAACGAGTTCGATCACAACACTGCAGGTGCGTCCATGGACAGCCTCTTCCCGAACCATCCCGGCCTCCCTCAGAACCACGCGCTCTTCGAGCACAACCTCATCCACGGCAACAACTCCAACTACTACCCGTATGTCAGGGACGGGACCTGCGCGAGGCCCTACCTGCAGCGAGGGATCGAGAAGGGCGCGGTGTGTCCGGTGTTAGGCGTCCCAACCGGCTCTGGCGTCCTCGTGATTGGTGGCAACTACAACCTCTTCCGCGAAAACTGGATCTACGACAACTGGAAGGTGGGGATCGTGCAGACGTGGGTACCCGGTGTGGCTCGAAACGATTTCCAGCTGCCGGCCCAGGAGGACACCTCCAGCAACAACCGCTATGTCGGCAATCACATGGGAACCGATGCGGCCGGCCGCAGCCTGCCCAACGGGCTCGACTTCTACTGGGACGGCCAGGGCGGCGGCAGCTGCTGGCAGGCGGAGCACCCCTCGGGCATCTTGCCGTTCGCGGCTCCGGGCTGCCCGGGCGGGGGAGTCATGCGCCTCGTCTCCGACCCGAACTCGCTGGTGCTGTTCGCCACCTGCATAAGCGCCGACATGCCGACGCGAACGTTTCCTGCCGGCTGCGACTGGTTTGACACTCCGCCAAAACCAGGGACAGGCGGCTTGTCCTTGAGCGCTGAGAGCGTGGCGCCCTCGATCCAGCTGGTCGTCCTGCTCATCCTCTTCGGCTTGCTGGTCAGGCGATCCGGCGGGCTCAGTGTCATGACGGTCGGAATTTCGGCGGCCGCGATCATCGGCTCAGTGCTCCTTATTGGGGCGTCGACCCTGCCGTGGTCCTTCCTTGACGGCCCGTCCATCGCGCTGCTTGGGATCGCATGGCTTGCGGCCGCACGCCTCGTGCCGGGAAGGCGATTGGCCATTCTCACCGGCGTGCTCGGGATTGCCGCTCTGCTCGAAGCGGTCGACAACGCCATCGTCATGCTGCCCCTGCCCCTCGGCGTTGTCTGGATCCGCGTCTTGCTCGAGCTCGTGTGGATCGGATGGATGACGAGCCTGATACTCCGATCCCAACTACCCCGCCCACTTCATTCAAGCTGATTTGAGCCCGGCGAGCTGCGGCTCGCCGCCCAGACCCCGATCTGCGCGCGAGTGTGCACCCCGAGCTAGTTGAAGATGTGCTGCGCGTGGTTGCCGCGCATCGGGTTCAGCCCAACGCCGGTATCACTAGTCCTCCTCAAGTTTTGACACTTGGGCCGGAGCGGAGGCTAGGTCTTAGGCTGTCTTGACCTGAAGATTGGCCGGCGACGGGATCGGGATCCCGACGAGTCGGACCTGCCGCAGCGCAAAGTGCACGGCCCGTCCGAAGAGCACGACCCCGCCCGCAACGTTCGCCGCCAGTACAAGGGCGAGCAAGATCACCGTCAGCCACAGGTTTCGCTGCGGCACCGGCGCCGGCGAGGCTACCGGGACCGGTACCTGATTCGCAATTGATTCATCCGTCAAAGACGATCCCGAATCGGTGGTCGGGGCAGTGGCGCCAATCGTCCCGCTGGCCGCGTAAGGCCTGGTTTGCGTGTGCTGAGTCGGCGGCAGGGACGGCGGAGGCACATGGACCCCTGAGTGCTTTAGCTGCCCATAGTGATGGCCGGGATTGCTGATTTGTCCGTAGTGGTGGCCCGGGTTCCCGGGGTTGTCTGCCAGCGCAGTTGTTGGCGCCAAAGCCAGCAGAGCCATCGTGCAAGACCAGATACAAATCGACGCGGCACCCCGAACTCTCAAAGTTCCTCCCTCGCTGGTTTCCAGGTTGAAACCGCGAGCGACAACGTACATGCGATGTCGCCAAACACTCACTAGGACGTTCGTCCCGATCAGGCTGGGCGTAACTCCGCCGTTGAAATCTGGGACTTTCACGTCCGATTCCGATGCGGGCGACGCGTTTGGTCACACGCCAAAGGACAAATGCCCTCTTGTCGGCCCAGCCGAGCCGTCCCTAAGGTAAACGGACCCGAGGCATCCGGGTTGGGAGGTCGTGACACGCCGGCAAACGCAGTCGCATCAGCCTGGACAGAACCGTATCCGCGTGGCGTTGCTGTGGTGACCCATCGGTGCGTCAGGCCATCCGGTTGGGGCCAGTGCTAGGCCAATGGGTCAGGCATACGGGATCCCGGTGGTCAGTCCCGCTGCAGATGTCCAGCCCTACGCGGGTTTCTGGCTCCGCTTCGCTGCGTACATCATCGACTCCATCGTCCTTTTCGTCATCCAAATGGTGCTCATTGTCGCGGTGCTCCTGATAGACCCCGGAGACCTTCGGGCGCTTCTGAATATCGCGCCTGTCGGTTGGGCGCTGACCTGGGCATACTTCGCCGTCCTCGAGAGCTCGCCCCTTCAGGGAACGGTGGGCAAGCACGCGCTCGGGTTGTACGTGGCGGATGTTCATGGCGACCCCATCGGACTCGGCCGAGCGTCAGCCCGTTACTGGCTGAAGCTTTTCTCCTCGCTGCTGCTGATGGCGGGCTGGATCATGGCTGGCTTCACGCCGCGCAAGCAGGCTCTCCACGACATGCTCGCAAGCACGCTCGTATTGAGAAGGCTACCGACCGCAATGCCAAGGTCCGCGGCGGAGGCCGCGAACCTCGATGAGTACTGGGACGGGCGTCGATGGGTGAGCAGGGCCCCGCTCGAGGCACAGCAATAAGCATGGCTCTGCCCCTGCCGCTCCCGCCCGCCAGCCGCCAGGCTCGAATCCGCACCCCGCTGTTCCTGCTTGGGGTGGCGATGGCATTGCTCGCATTCATCGCCATGTTCGCTTTCGGCATTCTCTTCGCCAATCGTGGGCTGTCCGGCGGGCAGGTTACGACTGTCGTAGCAGCGCAAGACATCCAGGCTCGAGAGCCCATCACGGCGTCGATGCTGACGGTCGCGCACATCCCGCAGGCGCAGCTTTCTCCGCACGCCATCGTCAACCTGTCCGACCTCGACGGCGCGACCGCGCTCGTGACCATCTTCAAGGGGCAGACCATCACCACGAATGTCGTTGTCTCCAATCCAGATGAAATTCCAGCCACCCAGCTCGCATACCTGCCGATTCCACAGGGTTACGTCGCGATCACGATTCCCACTGGCGAGTTGCAGGGCGTGGGCGGGTACATCACGCCCGGGGATTACATCAACATCATCGCGTCGGCTAACGCCGATCTGTTTTTCTCGAGGCCGTCGCGGTTTACGGTCCGGACAGTCTTCACCGACGTGCGGGTGATACGTGTCGGACCTCCGAGCGTTGCCCCCAAGCAGGGTCAGGTGGTTGGGGTGACCGGAAGTTTGACCGTGGTGCTCTCCCAGTGCGATGCCGCCTATCTCGAGTGGCTGCTGTCCAACGTCACCCTCAAGTACGCGCTGCTGAACTACCACGACTACGCAACCGACTCGATGTCACGCCCAGACCCTGCGTGCCCGCCCACCCAGGCCCCACCCGTCGTCGGACCGGCTGCGGTGGACGCACGCTGGAACTTCACGAAGGGCTGAGATGGGACTGCACGTCGAGCGGTCCCGTGGCAGAGACCTCAAAGGCCGGCCATCAGCGCCGGTGGCCGAACTAGCTCACAGACAGTTCCCGCGCGCCTCGCCCGCCGCTGACACCGGCTGGCCCTCGTACCACGACATGCTCGGTCGTGTGGCGGTGCTGGAGCGTGCTCCCCTCTTCTTCTCGCTACCGGAATCCACGCTCAGAAACCTCGCGCGGCGCATGAGGCAGCTGGCAGTGTCCGCGCGTGGAATCGTCATTTATCAGGGGGAGCCTGGCGACAGCATCTTCTTCATCGAGAGCGGCTGTGTGAATGTGATCATCGAGCGCCCGCCGGGCGCAGTGACGGTGGCTGTCCTTGGGCCTGGCGACTTCTTCGGTGAAGCAGCGTGCGTGCTCAACCGGGCGCAGCAGGGCAACGTTATCGCGCAGACCGACTGCCGCCTGATCGCGCTCGATCGGCAGAGCCTGAACGCGGTCGTCGGCCGCGACAGCGGTTTTCTGGACGAGATGCGCAGGGTGGCCGACCAACGGTATCGGACCTTTGCCGACACGGGCGTCCAGGCCACCTGGGGCCTCCTTCTCGAGGAGGCCACCGTCATCGGTCTGTACTCGCCGAAGGGCGGTTCGGGCGGAACCTGCGTTGCCCTGAATCTGGTTGGCGCTCTGTCTCAGCTTCACCCCGGCCAGGTCCTGCTGTTCGACCTGGACTTCCCGTACAGCCACGCAGCCCTCCTGGCCGGCCTTGTGCCGACGACTTGCGTGGCCCGGTTGGCGCAAATGCCTTCGGACACATTCGAGGAGGCGCTCCTGAGCGCGGTGCTCTACCACGCCGGCGGCCCCATGATCCTGCCCGGTGCGCTCCGGCCCGAGGAGTCAGACGAGGTCACCGCCGAGTTGATCGTTCGCGCCATCACCGTGCTGCGCAAGACATTCCGTTATATCGTCGTCGACCTCGGGATCGCGATCGACGACGCCACCCTCGCGGTGTTCGACCTTACCCAGCACGTGGTGCTCGTGGCTGCGCCGGAGCTTTCCGCGGTCAAGAGCGCGGCCGACGCCCTGGAGATACTTCGCAAGCTCGGAACGCCGGACGACAGGCTCACAGTGGTCCTCAACAACCGGACTCCAAAGCCCGCGGTGCTTCGCCCCGCCGTGGAGCGAATGCTCAAACGCGCGGTCGACGTCGAGATCGCTTTCGACGGTCAGAAGCCCGACCAGGCTGCCCTCACCGGCACCATCCTCAGCATGGCCGACCCCCGCAGCGAGATCTCACGCGGTGCGCACGAACTCGCCGACATCATCACGGACACGCACGGCACGAGCCGGTCGCCTAAGTTGAATTCGGTTGCGGCCGCACCGGTGACCGAGGAGTGCTGAGCGCCGCGATGTCGAGGGGACCGCTGGAGCCGGCCCGGATCGCCATTCATCGGGCGCTGGTGCGCCGCCACATTCGTTCGGTTGTCGCCGGTAAGGCCGACCGCCTCAACATCGATCTGGCAGACCGCGATGTCGATCCCTCGATGATGCTGATCGAATCGGCGGCTTCGCTCGATCGTGGCGGCGCGCTGTACTCACGACTCGAAGCGGCGGTTGGTCACCCTGGCTTCGCCAACCGCCTCTTCGACGGGCTCGGGTCTCGCCATCCCGTCGTCAGGGCCAGGTGCGCGCGCATCGTCGGCGCATTTCAGATGGAGCAGGCTGTCCCGTTGATCGCGCCTTTGCTGTGGTCGAACCAGTCAGTGGTGCGGAATGCCGCCACGCGTGCACTGGGCACCATCGGCGGCGTCCGGAGCGCCGACGCTCTGCTGGCCGCGCTTCAGCGACTCGGGCCAAGGCCTGCCCTCATCGTGGCCCTCGCACGGGCGGCGCCTGATCTGTATCTCGAGACGGTTCTCAGCAGGAAGCAGCCTCGAGGTGTCCAGCCAGCGGTCGCGACCGCGGCAGGCCTCCGCCGTCGGAAGTCAGCCGTCGCTCCCATCGTCGGGCAGATGAGCGATGGATCTTCACGGCTTCGCGCGGCCGGAGGCCGAGCGCTCGGTTGGATCGGGGCGCCTGCCGCCATCCCGGTGCTGGTCGAGTGCCTCGAAAACAGAGATTGGCGCGTGCGGCTGTCGGCTGCCAAGGCGCTCGGCAAGATCAAGGACTTTCAGCCGGGCTCGCAGATGCTGGCCTGCCTGGTCGACCGCAACGCCAGGGTGCGGAGCGCCGCCCGTTGCGCGCTTCGCAGGCACGGTCGGGTCCCGAACATGTTTGCGGTCCGAGGCTGATGGCGCTCAAAGATCGGCTCGAGGCGCTGAAGCACCCCGCCGCGGCACAGGTCACCGAGGGCGACCCGGGGCTCAGCGTGATCTCCGGCCTGCGCAGCGAGGTCGCTCCCGCCCCGCATGTCGCGCCTGCCGCCGTAGCTTCCGCGAGAACGACTGAAGACCACGACCAGAAGCTGGGCCGTGCGCAGTCGACGTTCGCAAGCGCGAAGGCTGCGATCCATGACCTACTCGTGGAGAGACACGCCGACGAGATCGACATCAGCGATCGCGCAGGGGTGCGTACCCTCATCGCGAACCTTACCGAGGAGTACATGCGGACGGCCGCGATAGTGCTCACGCGGCTTGATTACGGACATCTGGTCGATGCCCTCCTCGACGAGGTGCTCGGGCTCGGACCGCTAGAGCCGCTCCTTGAAGACCCCGCGATTTCTGAGGTCATGATCAATCACGCGCACCAGGTCTTTGTCGAGCGACGCGGCCGAGTGGTTCTCAGCCCTGTCGTGTTCGAGAGTGACGCCCAGCTGCGCCAGGTGATCGATCGGGTCGTAAGCAGCGTCGGCCGTCGCGTCGACGAGAGCTCGCCAATGTGCGATGCGCGCCTCCGCGACGGCTCTCGTGTCAACGTCGTTTTGCCACCGCTTGCGCTCGACGGTCCGTGCATGACGATCCGGAAGTTCTCGCGTGACAAGCTTCAACCGTCCGACCTGCTGGACATGGGATCCGCGAGCGCCGACATGATGCGCTACCTCGAGGCGGCCGTTCGCAGCAGGCTGAGCATCCTGGTCTCGGGCGGCACGTCGTCAGGCAAGACGACGCTGCTCAACATCCTGTCGGGCTACATCCCCGCGGACGAGCGGATCGTCACCATCGAGGACGCGGCCGAGCTCCAGCTCAGGCAGGAGCACGTAATCCGGCTGGAGGCCCGGCCGCCCAACGTGGAAGGAAAGGGCTCGATCGAAATTCGCGACCTAGTCCGCAACTCATTGCGGATGCGACCGGACCGGATCCTTGTCGGTGAGTGCCGAGGCGGCGAAGCCATGGACATGCTGCAGGCGATGAACACCGGCCACGAGGGATCGATGAGCACGGTGCACGCCAATAGCCCGCAGGATGCAATCAGCCGGCTCGAAGCCATGGTCCTGATGGCGGGGACCGACCTGCCGTCGCGCGCAATCCAGAAGCAGATTGCATCGGCGGTGGACGTGATCGTTCAGGCCCAGAGGGTGCGAGGAGGAGCGCGCAAGATCGTGAGCCTCTGCGAGGTCACCGGTATGGGCAACGGCGAGACGCAGACGCAGGAGCTGTTCCAGTATCGGCAACTGGGGGTCGACGATGACGGTAACGCCGTCGGCTTCCACACCGCTCTGGGCAACGTCTCGATACATATGGAGCACTTTGCGGAGCGTGCCGAATTCCTTTCGCCGTCGATCTTCGAGGCGGACGCTCCGGCCGGCGGTCCTTTCTGAAGTGCCGGGGATCATCCTGCTGTCCGCAGTGGCAGCAATAGGCGTCCTCGTGGCGTCGCTTGCGCTGGCGCTGCCAAGCAGGGCCCAGTCAGCGGATGGCCCCGAGATTCCGCTTGCCGTCCCGAGCAATCGTCGGGCGCAGACGCTGCGCGAGCGCGTGAATCGTCCATTCGAGGCCCTGGCGGACCGGTCGAGCCAGCGGCGGCGCCTCAACGGTGGGTTGACCCTGGGCGAGCACCTGGTACGCGCAAACCTGAAGCTGCGGCCCTCGGAGTTCGTGATGGTCCAGGTCGCGTTCCTCATCGCCTGGGCGGTGATCTCGTTGCTTCGATTCGGGTTCGGTCCCCAGTTCGTCGTCGCCGGCGTGGTCGGCTACCTCGTGCCGATGCGCTACGTGAGATATCGACAGCGGCAGCGCTTGAAGTTGCTGAACAGGCAGTTGCCCGACACCTTAAGCCTGCTCTCAAACGCGTTGAAGGCCGGCCTTTCACTACCGCAGGCGCTCGACACGGTAGCTCGCAACACCGCAGCCCCGATCGCCGACGAGCTTTCGCGCGTGATCCGCGAGATGAACATCGGCAGCCCAACTGAGCGAGCCCTCGCTGCCATGGTGAGGCGCACGGGAAGCGAGGACCTGGACCTGATCGTCACGGCCATCGGCATCCAGGCCTCGGTGGGGGGCAATCTCGCCCGGATCCTGGAGAGCATCTCGCACACGATCCGGCAGCGGGTCCAGGTGAAGGGTCAGATCTCGGCGATGACCGCACAGGCGCGAGCCTCAGGCTGGGTCGTCACCCTCCTTCCGGTGATCGTCGCGATCATCCTCTACGTCATCACGCCCACGTACTTCCGGGCGATGTTCCAGGATCGGTTGGGCATCGGGCTGCTGTTGCTCGCGGGCCTGTCGATCCTGGTTGGGAACTTCTTCATCCGGCGCATCGTCAACTTCCGGGTTTAGGCGGTGGCCCTTCTCTACGCGTCAATCGCCCTCGGTATGGTCGCGGCCTTTGGCGCCTTTGTCGCCATCTGGAGCCTCAACCCGGCGGCGCCAAGCAACGCCGACGTGGTGGAGGGACGCCTCCGCGCATATGAGACGGGCCTGCCCGTGTCGCTAGCCGAAATGGAGCTGGCCGCGCCGCTTGGGGAGCGGGTGTTCCGACCCGCGATGCAGCGCATCGGCCGCCTGCTCGAGCAGACGATGCCGGAGAAGGCCCGGCAGCGAATTCATCTCGACCTACAGCTGGCGGGCCGACCCAACGGCATCACCGCGGGCGACTTCGTCGCGATCCGTTATATCGCCACGGGCATCCTCTGCTGCGTCGGGATCGGAATCGGCGCGCTCACCGCGTCGCCGGCCCTGATCGCACTGGGGGCCGCGGTCGGCGCAGGCCTCGGGCATTACGTGCCGACCCTGTGGCTGCGACGAAAGGTCGGCGGACGTAAGAACGAGATCAAGTTCGTACTGCCGGACACCATCGACGTGCTGGTCGTCTGCGTCGAGGCGGGCCTGACTTTCGAAGCCGCGATGGGACGAGTTGCCGAGAAGTACGACCACGCTCTGGCCGAAGAGCTCGGACGGGTCTTGCAGGAGATCAGGATCGGCCGGGCGCGCCTCGAGGCGCTCAACGATATGGCCCATCGCTGCGGCGTCGACGAGCTCAACAACTTCGTGCAGGCGGTGATCCAGTCGGAGCAGCTTGGCTCGGGCGTCGTCAAGGTGCTGCGCATCCAGTCGGATGAGATTCGAGAGAAGCGGCTGTTGCAAGCTCAGGAACAGGGGGCGCGTGCCTCGCTGAAGATGCTCATCCCCATGGTTGGGTGCATCTTCCCGACTCTGTGGGTGATCCTGCTTGGACCTGCCCTGATCTTGCTCGTGCACAGCGGGGTCATTCCCTGATGCGAAAGCTCCAGCGCGGCCAATCGTCGGTGGAGTTCGGACTCGCCGCGGTGGTGCTGCTGTTGCTCGCGCTAGGTCTGACAGATCTTGGGCGTGTGTTCTATTTCGGCGTGGGTCTAACGGGGGCAACCCGGGAGGGAGCCCGGCAGGCGAGCTGGTTCGACGCCAGCTCAGGTGCCAATCCCTACCTCTACGACAGCGCGATCCAGGCGGCGGTCGACGGGGTCCTGACGAATTCAGGCTTGCCCGCGTCCCTGCTCCAGAACCCGGGGACGACATGCCCGGCCACGAACGATGGCAACAGCCAGTTCAACCCGCCATACACGGATGACGCATACGCCGGGGGGGCTCCTAATCAGCCGCTGCTCTACATCTGCTATGCGGACACGCCCGGCCTGGACCTCGCGGCCGCCCCTACCGACAACAGCTATAAGGGCTCCGACGTGAATGTCATCGTCGTGATGTCGTTCGGGTTTGCCACTGGGTTCATGTCAGGCGTACTGGGCAACTCGGTGCATGTAGCGGTGAACACCCACATGGTCATCGGAGGCTTTTAGCGTGGCCACGAACCCCAGGGGACGCCGGTCGCAGAGCAGCCAGTCGTTGGTCGAGTTCGCGATCGTCGCGCCGCTGCTGCTCGTCCTCCTGTTCGCGGTCGTCGACTTCGGGCGCGTCATCTACATCTACGTGACCCTGAACCAGGCGGTCAACGAAGGCGCGAGGGCCGCCATCAAGGCATCGCCGCTGCTGCCTACGGATGCCGACGTGGAGACGGCCGTTCGTAGGCATGCCGTTGACGTCAGCCTCGCGAATCCCTGCCCCAATGGGCCGATCACGGCCGCAACACCGCCGGCTGGTCAGGGTTGGATCTTCATCACCGAGCCCAATCCACCGTCGACCGTGGAGGCGCTGTCACCGACTCTCGACAATGCTCCGGGCGGCCAGATCTGGAAGGCGAGCACAGGCTCGTGCAGTGCCACCGAACCCGCCTTCGACCACGCGCCCCTGCAGGTGACGATCATCTATAACTTCGTCCCGATCACGCCGCTGATCCAGCAGTTTTTCGCCAACAACATCATCATCAGCGCGGCAGCGATCTATCGAACGGAGTACTGATGAACCGCACCTTGCGCGGGTCCCAGCGCGGCCAGGCCATCGTGCTCATCGCTCTGATGATCGTGGTGATGTTCGGTCTGGTCGGCCTTGCGATCGACAGCGGCCGTGCGTATCTCGATCGCAGGCATCTCCAGGCCGCGGTCGACGCAGCGGCCCTCGCTGCCGCATACAACTACATGAACACCACCGACTACGCTCAGGCCGAGCAGAGCGCGGTCAATACCTACTCTGCTGACGAGCTCCTATACGGGGCGTCGGCGTGCGCCGGCTTGGGCACCGTGGACGTGAGCTGCACTTTCAGCGGCGACTCCTCCAATCAACGCATGACCATCAACGTCGCGAACCAGTCGATTGCAGGCGTGAGTTTTACGGTGACAGGCGTGGGCTCGATGCCGGTGGCGATGATGCAGGTCCTGGGAGCGGGGCCCAACATCACAGTGGGGGCGACGGCCACGGCTGTGGCCAGGAAGTCAGGTACCAACGGCGCCGCTATTCAGACGCTCAGCCCGGCGGGATGTGGCGGCAATGGAGGTAACTCCCTCATCTTCACAGGCACTTCGACCACGATGGTGACAGGCGACGTATGGTCGAACGGCAGCATCACTGACAACGGGGTTGCGTCAGGCACCGTTAACGGCAATGCGATCGACATCTGTCCAGCCATGCCGCCATCGCCACTGCCCAACTTCACCGTGACAGGCACCCTGGTCAACGGTTGGACGATGCTCGATCCCGGCTATCCACAACCGTCGCTCAATCCCGCCTCGCAGAGCTGGAACTCGACCAGCGGCAGCGTGGAGCAGTCGGGAACATACGCTTCGGACCCGAGGCTTGGCGGCGGCGCCGGCTGCTATTTCCTGTCCGGCGGCGTGTACACATGGTCTGCCGGGTTCACGCAGAACGGCGGCTTCGTTAGCAATGAGCTCCGACCGCCGGACGAGCCGGAGCTGTCGACGGCCAATCAACCAAATCTCACCACGACCACCGCGGCCTTAGCCGCGGGGACCAACATCACCGGCATCCCGGTGGCGGCCCTGCCCGGCGCCATCGCGCAGAATTCGGCTGTCAGCGTCGGCGGCCAGACATTCAGCGTGTCGAGGAACGCCGCAGCCGGGGACACATCCATCTCGGTCAGCAGGCAAGCACCGGCGGCAAACATTCCGGTCGGTTCGTGGCTGACCGTGCGCGCGCTGCCTCAGTTCTGGGACTCGAACGGGGTCAACTGCGCCACGACGTTTACGCTCAACGCGATCGGGTCTGACGCGAGCAATCCACCGATCAACGCGCAAAGCTGGGCGGTCGAGCTGACTACGGTGCGGTGGTCCCCCTTCGGTGTGTCCAGCTGCGGAGGTCCCGCGTCGACTACGTGCTTCCTCCGCGAAAGTGCGCCGTCAATGTGTAAAACCGTGGCCGTCAGCGGCAACCAGAACTTCAAGGTTTCCGTCAGCAGCAGCCCGCCCGCTCCCGGAGCGCAGGATTTCAACGTTTACCTCGCGCCGAGCGGCTCTTGCCAGGGTCCCTTCGGTTATGCGGCGCAGTTCGCCAATAACGGCAGCTACACCACCACGATCAACGGCGGAACTCTGAACGGCTGGGCGCTGGACTCTGGTGCTCCCCAGGACAATGCGGGTGCACCCGCTCCCGACTACCAATTGCCGCCGGTGGCGGTGGGCCTACCGAACGCCAATCCTCGGTCCGGCACGCCGCCACGCGGCGACGTGGGTAACGAGGGCCACTGTGTGGACCCGACGACCGGCACCGGCACCGCCTGCCCAGGGCCGGTGACGCCAGGCGCGGTGCTTTGGTTCATTCCAGGTGGTGGCAACATCCAGACGTGTTTGAACCTCCAGGGAGGGGGCGACATCTACATATTCAGCGGATATCAATACCGGCGGATTCTGCTGTACGAGCCGGGGCCCGAGCAGCAACCGCCGGCGAACACATGCAGCAACAATGTGGCGGGGTCAGGCATCACGAGCCTTATCGGCATCTTCTATGTGCCGGCGGCGAATGTGACCATCGTCGGCAACAGTAGTTACCTGGCCACCATCGCGGGCGGCGTGATCGCCTGGACTGCCAGCGTCAAAGGCAATGGCGGCGTGTCGATCTTGGCTGATCCGACCCTGAGAACCTGGCCGCCATCGGTCACCCTCACCCAATGAAAGGACCTGGAGAGTAGATGAGCTTGCCCATTGCGAATCTGATTGAGCCCGAGTACCTGGCTCGAATGGGGCCACTCGCCCCACTGATCGCGGACCCAAACGTCACTGAGGTAATAGTCGTGGCCGGCCACGATGTGTACGTGGAGGTGCAAGGCCGGCTCCTTATGACTCCAATCACGTTCGCCAGCCACCAAGAAGCGCTGAGCCTGATCCAGTACATTGCCGAATCCGTGGGCCGGCGGATTGATGCTCAGAACCCCATCTGTGACGCGCGGCTGCCAGACGGCTCCCGCGTCCATGCGGCCATTCCGCCGGTGGCGATCGATGGACCACTGCTGAACATCCGCAAGTTCCAGCGAGGACCGTTGGACATGGCGGACCTGATACGCCTTGGCAGCTGCAGCGAGAGTGCATTCGGTTTCCTGAAGGCCTGTGTGATGGCGAGAGCCAACGTTCTCGTCAGTGGGGGCACCAGCAGCGGCAAGACCACGCTCCTCAATGTGCTCTCGGGATACATACCCGGCGACGAGCGAATCGTCACCATCGAGGATGCCGCCGAGCTCCAGCTCCTGCAGAGACACGTCGCAAGGCTGGAGTCCCATCCGGTCGGCGGGGATGGAACGCCGGAGATCACTCTTCGCGACCTCGTCATCTCTTCTCTCCGGATGCGGCCGGACCGCCTTATCGTCGGTGAGGTCAGAGGCGCGGAGGCCCTGGACATGCTCCAAGTTATGAACACGGGGCACGACGGTTCCATGACGACGATTCACGCCAACCGAGCGCGCGATGCCCTCGCCCGCATCGAAACCCTGGTGATGATGTCTGGCTACGACTTCGCGCCCAAATCGATCCGAGCTCAGATAGCCAGCGCGTTCAACGTAGTGATCCACCTCGAGCGTATGCGAGACGGCTCACGCAAGGTGGTCCAGATCAGCGAGATCACTGGGATGGACGAGGACGTGATCAGCATGCAAGACATTTTCAGGTTCACCCGCACCGGGATCGACTCTGAGGGTCGAGTCTTGGGCGGGTTTGGGGCGGCCAGTCTGCGGCCCCGAATTCTTGATCGCCTGACCGACCTGGGACTTGAGATGCCACCGGAGCTTGCCCGAATCTTCCCGGCTCACATGGAGAGGCTGCAGTGACAACGAGGCGTTAGCCCGGAAGCTATCGCCCGAGCGGGCGGTGCCGGCAGCTGCCTAGGCGTTGGGATGAAAGTCCATGCGATCAGGACAATGTCCGGGCCCAACGAGCGCTGCTGGGCCCTACCCTACTGGCGGTAGCTGGTGCACAAGCCCAAGGTGATGGGCGGCGGGCCTACGAGCGCGTATCCGAGCTGGTCACGTTCAGGCGCGCTTCGTTCCGGCTCGCCGCTTACACGATCGCAATTGAGCGTATCGCGGCGGCCCTCAGCGTGGAGAGCATCGAAGGCCGGATCGTTCTCGGCCGCTAGAGCATTTGCCGTGCAGTGCTTTGTCAGGCCAACCGCTTCGTCGGCGAGTAGTGGAGCTCCCGGTCTCATTCATCATTCCCCACTTGCTACCCGCGTAGACAATTAACGCCCTCTCGTGCTGACGCCTTTCAAGAACCCCGCCTACGTCTGGCTTTGGTGGAGCAACACGTTTTCATCGTCAGGGCGATGGGCGCTCGTTCTGATCCTGAGCTTGCAGATCCTGCAGACGACCCACTCATCTTTCTGGGTCGGGCTGGGTCTGTTCCTCACCCAGGGCCCGGTGATCCTGCTGGCTCCGGTCTCTGGTGTCCTGGCAGATAAGTTCGACAGGCGGACGCTGAACGTGGCGGCGGCGGCCTTTGCCGGCGCTGCCACCGGCCTGCTGGCGCTGACCACGTGGCTCGGTGTCTTGACCTTGCCGGTGGAGCTGGCTCTGGGCCTCGCCTACGGCGTTGCATTTGTTTTCCAGCTCACGCTGCGAAGCACGCTGGTGCCGAGCATCGTGCCGCCGGCGCAGCTTGTGAGCGCGGTCTCCATGTTTCAAGTTGGCACGCAGGGCGCTCAGTTCCTCGGTCCAGCGCTGGCGACACTGCTGCTGGTGCGTGGCGGCCCCGCTCTTGCCTGGCTTTTCTGCACCGTGCTCTATGCGGCCTCGGCCCTCGCGTCGATACCCATTGGGTCCGCACGCCCGCGCACGTCGATCGGAACTGCAAGGGGAGTTCTCCAGGATTCGTTCCGCTATCTCTATGCGCGCCCGCTCGTCTGGACCGCAATCTGGGCCGTCTCCGTCCACTGCGCCCTGACCATGGCTTACCAGGGCATGCTGCCGATGTTCGTCGGCACGGACCTTCGGGCTCCGGACTCGTCATACGGCGCCCTCCTCACGTCAATCGGTCTGGGTGCGGCGCTCGGAAGCCTTGCCCTGGCTCGACTGTCCGCTCCTCGCTTTCGGCCGGCGCTGTTCGCCACCTCTCTGGTTGGCAGCGGGATCAGCCTGGCCGTGATGGCGGCGACTTCATCGGTGATCGTCGCGATCGCCAGCGGCTTCTTCGTCGGTGCCACCCAGGCGGTTTTCATGTCGATGGCGCTGGCGCTCATTCAGGGATCAGTGGGCGACGAGTTCCGCGGCCGCGCCACCAGCTTCTACCAGATGATCACGCTGGCGCCGATGGCGATCGTCGGTTGGGGCATGGGCGGCCTGGCGGACATAACCGAACCACGTCCGCTGATGATCGTCAGCGGAATCGGCTTCGTGGTGGTGATGGCGGTATTCCTGTTCGCCTCACCATGGCTTCGCGCGCTGTTTGGCGTGAGAGCCTGGGTCAGCGGATCGCAGCCTGTGACAGTGCCGGCCCTTACGTGAGTGAACGGACGCTACTAACGAAAAGCGCCGGGGCCACAGAACCCCGGCGCGAAACGGACTAACTAAAAGCGCGAGAAGAGGATTACCTCTTCTTGGAGGCCTTCTTCTTAGCTGTCTTCTTAGCAGCCTTCTTCTTTGCGGCCATGGTGAGTTACCTCCTTCGACTTATTCCGGACCCTTTTGATGCTTTCTGGCGGGGCCCGATAATTTCAACGAAAGGTTTGCGGCTCGCATTGGTCCTACCTTCTGTGCTGGCGACCGCGAGCAACATCACCTTGCAATCGTTGTGATAACCGATGTGATGCCCTCATGTCAATGGATTTCGCATGATGAAGTTTCGGAACTAACGGTCGCGGCGACGCGCAAGAAACATTTCTCGGACCTCATCGTCACGAATCACGACCGGCTTGAGTCCTACATCACGCAACATCCGCATCCATCGCGCACGCGGGAACAGACCCAGGATGTGACGATCGTGAGCCACGTGTGCGTTCCCCGTTTTGTTGCGCAGCAGGATCGCGAAGTCGACCTGATAAGTCGTGTCGTTGGGATTTGGGTCGAAGACCCACTGCAGAAACCGCAGTCGCCTCGCGGGCGAATCGGTTCCCCCTTGATCGGTGCCCGTAACAAACGTCTCGCGCACGAAATCGGGGACGAACAGCGCGATGCCTCCGGGCCGGAGGTGCTCGTACGCGGTTTGCATCACGGCTCGCAGCTCGCGCTCCGTGGTCATGTGGCAGATGGCGTCGTGGACGTAGACGGCGTCGAAGGTCCGGCCGAGGCGAAGAGTGCGAATGTCGCCCCTGACGTGCTTGCACTCCGGGTTGAGCTTCCGGCTCACCTTGAGCATCTGCGGGGACATGTCCACCAGGGTCATCTCGAAATGAGCCTTGAGATGGAAGGCGCTGTTGCCCCCGCCGGAACCCAGCTCCAGCACGGTGCGAGGCGGGGGCTTGGTCGACTTGCGGAGAACCCGGGTGACGTGGGCCGCCTCGAGGCGGTACTCCTTCGGATCCGAGAAGACCGGCCACCATCGGGCGAGCTCGTCGTAGAGCTTCATGCGCCGATAGCGTGACCTACCGCGACAAGCGTTCGCCAGACACCGCGGCCACGACGCCCAGGGCAACGTAGGTCCCGGCCGCGACGCGACCGGCGCGCTTCTGGGCGATCCTACTCGACAGCAGCGTCCTTGACAGCGCGCCCACACCCAACACGTAGGAGAAATCGACCACCAGGGCGATCGCGATGTAGACAACGCCTAGCACCGCGACCTGTGGCAGCACCGGCATGCCGGGATCCAGGAACTGAGGCAGGAACGCGATCACAAAGACCGCGACCTTGGGGTTCAGGATCTGGGTCAGGAATCCCTGGGCGAAGATCCGCCCCAGTGGTGCGGGCCGAGGCGGCTCGACCGTTTCCGAATGGCGCCACCGCTGCACACCCAGATAGATAAGGTATGCGGCACCTCCGTACCGGAGGACGGTCAGGGCGTCCGCCGAGGCTGCCAGGAGGGCCGCAAGTCCCGTCGCGGCTGCGGCGATCCAGACCACCTCGCCGCTCTCGATGCCGAACATCGAAGCGAAGCCGGCGCGCCGTCCCTGGCCGAGAGTGCGCGCCGCTACGTAGATGACGCCCGGACCCGGCGACGCCGTGAGCGCGAACGTGGCCAACGCGAAGAAGACGAGCGTCGTCGGATGCGGCATCAGAGCTAGCTAACTCCTCTCGCGGCCGAGCTGTTCCGTCCGGCTCAGGCCCGCCAAATTACGATTGACTGGCATTGTCGAAGACCGTCGAGGCGCGTCCCGCGGGAACGCTTATCCCGATCCCGGACATCACTCCGGAGGAGCTCCAGCTGGCCGTGCGCAATCACTCGATGCCGCTCGAGGCGCTGCATTACCCGATCACGCCGATCGGCCTGCACTACCTGCTGATTCACTTCGACATCCCGGTCGTCGACGCGGCCACGTGGGAGCTGTCGATCGGCGGCCAGGTCCAGCGCCCGCTGCGCCTGAGCCTCGACGAGATCAGGTCGCGACCGCAGACCACGATAGCGGTCACGCTCGAGTGCGCCGGCAATGGTCGCGCCCGTCTCTCGCCGCGGCCGATGAGCCAGCCCTGGCTGAGCGAAGCGGTGGGCACGGCCGAGTGGACGGGCACGCCCTTGGGACCCATCCTCGAGGAGGCCGGCCTGCGCGAGAGCGCTCGCGAGGTCGTGTTCACAGGTCTCGACCGCGGCGTGCAGGGCGGCATCGACCAGCTCTATGAACGCAGCCTTCCGCTCGCCGAGGTGCAGCGTCCTGAGGTGATGCTGGTGCATGCGATCAACGGCCAACCTCTGCCGCCACAGCACGGATTTCCGGTGCGCCTGATCGTGCCTGGTTGGTACGGCATGACGCACGTGAAGTGGCTTCGCTCGATCACAGTCACAGACGCGCCGTTCGAGGGCTACCAGCAGGCGCGCGCGTACCACTATCGGGTGAGCGAGCTAGGCGCGGGCGAGCCGGTGACGCGGATGCTGCCGCGGGCGCTGATGGTGCCGCCGGGCATCCCCGACTTCATGTCGCGCACGCGCTTTGTGACTCACGGAACTCACACAATCGAGGGTCGCGCCTGGTCCGGGCTCGGAACCGTGACCCGCGTCGAATTGAGCGACGACGGCGGCCGCACGTGGGCCGAGGTCGAGCTCGGTGCGGCTCTGTCGCCGTTTGCCTGGCGCGGATGGCGGCACGATTGGAAAGCTGAACCCGGTGAGCACGAGCTGTGCGTGCGCGCCACCGACTCCAATGGAAACGTTCAGCCCGACGATCAGAGCTGGAACCTCGAGGGAGTCCAGAACAACGCGATCCAGCGGGTGCGCGTGGTCGCCAACCCGGTCGAAGACGTTCAGGCCCCCGCCGACGAATGAGCTCCCTGACCGAGCTTCCGCCAGGCCTTCCCGTGCCGGAAGACGACGGAGCGGCCGACCACCTTCGGGGTATGCGCATGCCGCGCGTCTCGCTGAGGTCGACTGGCGGACGCGATGTCGACGTGGCGGATCTCGGTGATCGAAGAACCGTGCTGTACATGTATCCGCGGACGGGACGGCCAGACCGCCCGGTGCCGGCCGAATGGGACGCAATTCCCGGAGCGCGAGGCTGCACTCCGGAGTCCTGTGGCTTTCGCGACCACTTCGCTGAGATCTCCGCGTTGGGCGCGGGCGTGTACGGGGTCAGCACTCAGGACACCGACTACCAGCGCGAGGCGGCCGAGCGCCTGCACCTGCCGTTCGAGCTCCTGAGCGATTCAGAGTTCGCCCTGACCGACGCACTCCGCCTGCCCACGTTCGATTTCGAGGGCGTGCGCCTGCTGAAGCGAATCACTCTCATCGTTCAAGCGGGCCGGATCGAGCACGTCTTCTATCCGGTCTTCCCGCCGGACACGCACGCCGAAGCGGTGCTCACCTGGCTGAGCCAGGCCTAGCTACAGTTTCGCCGTGCGCACGAAGCGAGCGATAACCGTGATCGGCTGCCATGCGGGAGGGGAGATCGGCAACGTCGTCGTCGGTGGCGTGCCGCCGCCGCCCGGCGCGACCGTGTTCGAACAGATGCAGGCGCTCGCCCGGGACGATTCACTGCGCAAGCTGTTGCTGCGCGAACCGCGCGGCAGCGTTGCCGTCCACGCCAACCTCGTCGTGCCGTCGCATCGACCCGACTGCGACGCCGGCTTCATCATCATGGAGCCGACCGAATACCCGCCGATGTCGGGGTCGAACACGATCTGCGTGGCGACGGTTCTCCTCGAGACAGGGATGGTCGCCATGCGCGAGCCCGAGACGACGCTGCGGCTGGAGGCGCCGGCCGGCGTCATCGAGGTGCACGCCACGTGTCGAGACGGCCGCTGCGAAAGCGTCGAGCTCACGAATGTGCCTTGTTTCGCCGACCAGCTCGACGCCTCGCTCGAGGTCGCAGGCCTCGGGTCCATCAAAGTGGACGTTGCCTTCGGTGGCATGTGGTACGCGATCGCTGACGCGCATGCCCTCGGTTTCGAGCTGGTGCCTTCCGAGGCCCGTGATCTGTCTCGTGCCGGTGAGCTGATCCGCCAGGCCGCGCGCGAGCAGCTGTCCTGCACGCATCCCGACAACCCCGAGATCAGCGGAGTGAGCGTGGTGCAGATGGCCCAGCCGTGGCAGGGCGTCGACGCCGTCACCAGGAACGCGGTTGTGGTCGCGCCGGGAAGGCTGGACCGCTCGGCGACAGGCACCGGCCTGTCCGCGCGCATGGCGGTGCTGCACGCGAGAAGCCAGATGCGAGTAGGCGACAGGATGACCCACGCCTCTGTGCTCGGATCGACGTTCGACGGCCGGATCGTCCAGGAGACGACGATCGGCGGCCGGCCGGCGATCGTTCCGGCCATCCGCGGCAGCGCCTGGATCACCGGGATCACGCAGGTATTCGTCGAGCCAACCGACCCGTTCCCGGAGGGATACGTGCTTTCAGACACCTGGCCCGGCGGCCGCTGGGATCAGGGCTAGGCCGCGATGCCGAAGGTCGCTCCGCCGGGCATCAGCATCGGACCAGATGGCGTCGCGCGATGCTGGTGGGGCGATTCGGACGGCATGCGCAGCTACCACGACACGGAGTGGGGGCGGCCGGTCTCAGACGACCGCCGGCTCTTCGAGAAGCTCTCGCTCGAAGGCTTCATGTCCGGGCTCAGCTGGCTCACGATCCTGCGCAAGCGCGAGAACTTTCGCGCGGCGTTCCATGGCTTCGAACCTTCCGCCGTCGCTCGCTTCACGACTCGTGATGTCGCGCGGCTGATGGGCGACGCGGGCATCGTCCGCAACCGGGCCAAGATCGAGGCGACCATCAGCAACGCCAGGCGTTTCGGCGACGTGGTCGCCGAGTTCGGCTCTTTTGCGGCTTACGCGTGGCAGTTCGAGCCGAAGCCTCGTCGCAAGCTGCTCGACCAGAAGGGGCTCATGGCGCTGGGCACGTCACCGGAGGCTGTCGCCATGAGCAAGGACCTACGCAAACGCGGTTGGGGCTTTGTCGGGCCGACCACCGTCTACTCATTCATCCAGGCGATGGGGCTTGTCAACGACCACCTGCGGGGATGCGCCGCTGGAGTCGAGGTTGAGCGCGTGCGCCGGTCGTTCGTGCGTCCACCGGTAAGCTGACGTTTCGGCGATGAAGTCGTTGCGCTACCTGCACCTCGACGTCTTCACGGAACGGCCGCTGGAGGGAAACCAGCTGGCGGTGTTCACGGACGGCGTTGGTCTGGATGCCATCGTCATGCAAAAGATCGCGCGCGAGATGGCATTCCCGGAGTCCACCTTCCTGTTGCCGAAAGAGGATCCGTCGACGGACGTGCGGATGCGAATCTTCACCCCATCGCGCGAGCTGCCGATGGCGGGTCACCCAACTGTCGGTTCGACATTTGCGCTGGCGCATACGGGAGTCATCAAGCCCGGACAGGAACGCTTCGTATTCGGACTCGGCGTCGGCCCGACTCGGGTCGACCTGGACTGGACGGGCGACCGGCTCGCGTTCGCGTGGATGTACCAGCAGCGCCCGACCTTCGGCGATCCCGTGGCCGACGTCGAAGGCCTGGCCAGAGCGCTCGGCCTCGATCCGAGCTCGATGCTTCCCGGCCTGCCCGTTCAGGTCGTTTCTTGCGGCCTGCCGTTCCTGATGGTCCCGATCGCCACCGCGGAGGCCGTCGACTCCATCGAGGTCGATGGGTCGAAGCTGAAGGCGTTCGAGCGCGAGCAGGGCCTGGACGGCGTCGGGTTCTTCGTGTTCTCGCCGTCAGTCGTCGGAGGGAGCGCGACCGCGCACAGCCGCATGTTCGCACCGGACTTCGGGATGCTCGAGGATCCCGCAACCGGTGCCGCCAGCGGACCGCTCGGCTCCTATCTCGTCCACCACGGGGTCGTGCCTGCGGCGCTGGCGGGAATGATCGTCAGCAACCAGGGCGTGAGGATGGGACGCCCCAGCCAGATCCACATCGCGATCGGCCTGCAGGGCAAGGAGATAGTCGAGGTCAAGGTCGGCGGCGTGGCGGTTGTCCTTGGTGAGGGGACGCTCCAGGTCTCCTAGCGCTTACGGGTGCGAGGGGTTGGGCGGCGCGTCCTGGAGCTCGAACATGAGGTCGTCGGGGTAGCAGTAGTACCAATCTTCGTCCGGCTCATAGGAGCGGATGATCGGGTGGTGGGTGGTTCGGTTGTGGCCTGTGGCGTGCTTGCCGGGGGAGTTGTCGCAGCAGCCGACGTGGCCGCACTCCTGGCACCATCGAAGGTGAACCCAGTCGCGCTTGCC
>WNFL01012912.1_pt1 | contig 24474 bp, 24 predicted proteins | sample 5400361 | NCBI WGS metagenome assembly WNFL01 (sample SAMN13153351, study PRJNA577476) | soil metagenome | isolation source: 40 cm soil on Douglas fir-dominated hillslope | place: USA:California | collected 2013-09-17
GCTTTCACGGTCCCGCCCATCCGTATCGGGACCGGTGGCCACCGGTCCCGATACGCCGTTCAGTTTGCGCTGAGTCGGCTATCCACACATGCAAGGTGCTGACCCCGGCCTTGAGCCGGGGAAGCGGAGGGGGCGCGTTGGTTCAATCTAGAGGTGGAGCCGCGCTACGCTGCGGGCTTGTTGACGTCGGGCGCCAGGATGCAGTTCGTCTCGATGGGCCCATTCGGCGCGCCGCGCAGCACCCTGCGGTCGCGCGAGACGAGGCGATAGCCGGTCTTGCTGCAGGTGACCTGCACGCGCTTGGCATCGACGCTCTTGGAGAAGCCCGGAATCCGGTAATGCCCCATATTGTCCGCTTGCACGACGAAGCTCGATCCGCTGGCCGTGGTGGCTGTGATAGACGCATTGGGAATCGTCTTGCCCTTGGAGTCGCGGACGAAGCCGAAATAGGGCACGCCGTCGTCGCTGTTTTGCTGACCCCAGCTTGCGTTGAGCTCTTCGAAGAAATCACCGCCATTGGCAAAAGCCGGCGAGCCCACGACAAGCGAGGCAAACGCGGCGGTACACAGCAGAACTTTCGCTCTCATCGTCCGTCTCCGGCGAGGAATGAGCGCCTCAGCGCCGTGCCCATCATATAGCTGGAGTCTTAGCTAAACCAGATCGGCTTCCACATCGGGAAAAACCAGGGCAGTTCCCAGTTCAGCAAAAACACAAAGGCGCCAAGGGGAATCACCCAAACGAAGGTCGCCAGAATCCGCTGGAACGTGCGTTCCGGTAACAATACCGCGATCCCGGCGAAGATCAGGCCCACGATGGTGGCCGCGGCTATCCAGCCGTACCACCACATCGGTGGGCCGATGGTGTCGTTTCCCGGCACCAAGCCCCAGTTCCACATGTCCACCGCCGGGAAGTAGGTGAACAGCGGCCAGGTGAAGCTCGAGTTTGCGCCAGTGAAGGAATAGGCCGGCGCATAATAGAGCGCGAAACCGATTGCGAAGGCCGGGAAGGCCCGAGATGCGATTTTGCCCATCACGCAAATCCTCTGACGTTGTTCAGGAGGTGACCCGCGATGAAATTATACCAGATGGTGAAGAAATAAATCGCCGTCAGCGCCCTGCGGGTGGTCGTGAATTCCGGCGCCTTGTTCCAGAAATACCAATAGGCGGGGAGCAGGGCGAGACCGATGGCGGCGAAATTCTCTTTGATCTCGAACAGACCGATGGCGTAGGTCAGCATCAAATCCTGCAGCGGCGGCCGCACGAAAACGCGATAGGTCGGGTAGAGAATTGCGCCGATTGTGAACGTCACCACATAGAGAATGATGATCGTGTTGACGTAACCCTTGGAGTTGACGCCGCGCGCTCTTGCGAGAAAATCTGTTTCTCCCGGACGGCGCGGCCAGTACACGCTTAAAAAATGGTGCGTGATCGCGCCGATCAGGAACACGGCGATGACGCCGTGGATAATCAACAATGCGGTGATCATGGGTTCTCCCCCCGATTATAAGACGTCTTTGAACTCGTTCTCCCCCAACGAGTTTAAGCGTGCTTCTTCGCGAATGTGGAATGCAAGATTTCGCGATGCGCGGCGCCCTTATGCGGCACTCGGTTTCTTAGCGGAATGAAAAGATCGTCTGGCGCCCCCGCGCAACAATGCCGGCCCCGCGATGATGCACGAAGCCGTTTCGATATTGCAACGCAATTCTAGGATAGACGCTGAAGGGGCGCGGGTTGCGCGCCCCTGTTCGTATCAGCTGACCGGGGCCATCGACTGGAGCTTGCAGTCCACTTCGACGGGCGCCTTGGGCATCGAGCGCAGCACGCGGCGGTCTTGCGACACCGTGCGGTAGCCCGCTTTGGCGCATTCGATGAGGACGGTCTTGGGATCAACCTCTTTGCCCAGACCCGGAATCTTATAATGGCCGAGATTGTCGGAGATGATGGTGACCGCCTGGCCGTCAACGCCGCCGACCACCGTCGCCGTCACGATGGCGCGCGGAATGGCTTTGCCCTTGGCATCGCGCACCCAGCCGAAATAGGGCACGCCGGTGTCGCTATTGGCGCCCCAGCTTTCCGACAGCTCGTTGAAGAAATCGCCGCCATTGGCCATGGCCGGAAGAGAGAAAAGAGCGCTCGCGGCAATCCCCAAAATGGCGATGCCGCCCATTCCGATCAATTTTGCCTTCATATCCGCCTCTCCTCAGATGCGCGAATACCGCTCGCGCCGCCGGCCCACAGGGGCCATTCGCCCTCAGTATATAAGAGCTTCGGTAAACTTACCAATGGAGCAGATGTGGAACCTAGCCTTCTCGCAATTTATTGTTGAGCTATTGTTGCAAAATCTCCTGCGCCACCCGCTCCCCCGACCATAAAGCCCCCTCCATCCAGCCATTCCAGGGCGCCGTATGTTCCCCCGCGAAATGAACGCGACCTTCGCTGCGGGACAAAGCGGGCGCCCACCGGGTCATCTGGCCCGGGCGGAAAACCACGAAAGCCCCGCGTGCATAGGGTTCCTCGGTCCATCGCTGAATGGTGGATTTTTCCATTTGTGCGTTAATTTCCGGGAAAGCCGCCGCCGCCAGGCCCACCCCAACAGTCAGCCGGGCCGCCGGATTCATCGCCACAAGCTTTTGTTCTATCGCGGCATTTCCGGTTGTCAGGGAGATCAGGCCGCGCCCGCCGCGCTGGCCAAAGCTCATGTCCCAGATGTCGGCCGGACCGTCCGTGCGCGCGCCGCCGTTCAGGCGCGCCGCTTGCCAGAAGCGCGACTTGGTCTGCAGCAGGAAGCGGGTCCCTGGGTAATAGGACAGCTCCGCGAGGATGCTCATCTTGGCCGGTGAAAACGGCGGATCGAGAGCTACACGCTTGAGCATGGAAAACGGAATCGCCAGCACGGCGCGGTCGGCGGGAATTGTTTCCATGCGGTCGCCCTGTTTGCACACAGCACGCACGCCTGAGCCGCTGCGCTCGAGCCGAACGAGCTCGCAATTGTAGCGGATGACATTGTTCAATCGCGCCGCGATGCCGCGCGGCAGCGAATCCATGCCGCCTGCGATCTTGTGGTATTGCCGCAAGTCCCGATGCAGCATGATCTGCTGCAGCAGGAAGAGCGCCGAGAACGTGCTCGAATCGCCGCCCAGCATCATCAATTGGCTGGCGCCTTTGCTCGCGCCTCGCGCGGCTAGCCAGGCGGGCCAGGTGAGTGCGTCATATTCCCGCCAGCGTGGGTTCGACAAATCGACGTCACCATGTCCCAGCTCTTCGGGTACGCCTTCGGTGTATTTGCGCAGCAATTCGCCGGAGGTGAGGCCGCGCTCGTCGCGGTGAAGGTCGGGCGCGAGACGCTCACGGGCAGCCTCGTCATCGCTCAGCGCCCGTTGATTGTTGAGCACCTGAACCGTTGCCCCTGCGGGAGCAAAGGGGGTGAGCGAAAGACCCAGATCGTTGACCCAATTGAGAACATATTCGTGGCTTTCGGCCACGCGTGCGGCGCCAAGCTCGGCATAGATCCCGTCATCGAAATAACCACGGAGCGTGCGCACGCGCCCGCCGGGTAGGGGCCGCGCTTCGATGACAATCACCCGTTTGCCGGCTTCGCGCAGGCGGTGGGCGGCGCAAAGGCCGGCTAGGCCCGCCCCGACGATAAGGACCGTTTCCGCTGGCGCACGGGCCGCGGCGCGCAGATTTGTGGGCTTCGTAGCAATGGCCACGGAGGAGACAGCGGCCTTCAAAAAGCCTCTGCGGTCCCATCGCGAGGGCGTGAGCCCTCTCTTTCGGGGGAAACCTTGATCCATCACCTCCACTCTTTATCATCGGGACGGTTCGCCCTCCACCTCGCACGAGGCTCGGGCATCGGGAGCGCACTCAACTTGCCGAGACATTTGGCATTGGCCAGAACCCTGGCGGCGACCGTAGCCGCCTATATGCTTCTCATGGCAGGAGCTACCGCGGAGGCCGGCGAGCGGCTCGATGCGATCAAGCAGCGAGGGTTCCTCACCTGTGGCGTCGGCGCGAATGTGCCTGGCTTCTCCCAGCGGGACGCGGCTGGTGCATGGCGCGGTTTCGATGTCGATATCTGCAAAACGGTGGCCGCTGGGATATTCGGCGATGCCTCCAAAATCGCCTTCAAGCCGATCGATACGGTGGAGAATTTTCTGAAGGATCGCGACATCGATTTGGTGCTTCGCGGGCTGACCTCGACCTTCGGACGCGAGGTTTCCGGCCAGCTTCGCTTCGGCCCGATCGTGCTCTATGACGGCCAGGGATTCCTGGTACCGAAGAAGCTCAGCATCGCAAATCTCGACGCGCTTTCCGGCAGGAGCATTTGCGTATCGACGGACGCTGCTTTCCTCGCCGGTTTGCGCAACTATTTTCGGCAGCGCAATCTCACGCTGAAGGCCGTGGTGAAGACGAAGCGCGCCGAGGCGGAGGATGCGCTCTTCGCCGGCGAGTGCGAAGCGATGACGGCGGATGCCTCCGAACTCGCCGAAGCGCTCATCGGAAAAGCTCCGCACCCGGACGATTTCGTCATCCTGCCGCAGCAGATTTCCAAGGAGCCATTGTCGCCGTTGTTGCGCAAGGGCGATGATCAGTTTTTCGACGTCGTGCGCTGGGCGATTTTCGCCAGCATCGACGCCGAGGAATTGGGCGTGAGTAGCGCCAATGTCACGCGCATGCGGGCAAGCGACGACCCGGATATCAAATTCCTGCTAGCACCCGCGCCGAAGGGAGCGACGGGCCTGCACCCGGCTTGGAGCTATGCTATTGTTCGAGATGTCGGCAATTACGGCGAGATTTATGAACGCAATCTCGGCGAGAAGAGCCGGGCGAAGCTGCCGCGAGGCTTGAGCCGGTTATGGAATCAGGGCGGCGTGCTTTACGCCCCTCCGATCCGATGAGCTCAAGCTGGCCCCACGAGGCCGCTGACGCGTTCTGTTAGAGCGATGCCACTCCACATGGAGGCAGGCTATGGCATGGTATCGGATGTATTTCGTCGACAGGCAGCAGAAAATACGCTGGCCTCACGACCTGCACGCCGAAGATGACGGTCACGCTTTGGCTTTGGCCCACGCCGCGCAGGATGCGTGTTCCGACGTCCAAATCGGTGTCGAGCTCTGGCAGGGTGCCCGCAGGATCGCGGGCACGTCGAACAGGCGTCCGGAGACCATTCGCGCCCATTGGGAGGAGCTTCCGATCGACGAGCAACAATCGCTGCTTCAGATCGAAGAAGCTCTCCTTCACAGCGGAACGAAGATCGCGCGAAGCCGCCGGTTGCTCGAGCGTCTGAACTCGCTTCGGGACCAGATCGCGCACAAGAAGGACGAGCCGCCCCTACACCATTGACGCGACCGCGAAAGCCGGGTGATTCCCTACAAAATTTCTCCGCCTCCTAATTTAACAGTGAAACCTTGTAGTTGACTTTTCCGGGTGGTAAAGACCTCATATTTTCGGCCTACCTCGGCCAAAGAGGGCAACGCAAAATAGGGACGGGAACCGTGTCCAAGACACCGAAGATGAAGCGCCGCCAATTCCTCGCAGGAGCCGTCGCTGCCGGTCCGGTCATCGGATTGGCCGCCGCAAGCCGCGCGGTCGCGGCGGAAACTCCGCCTGCGCGCGCCGCCGTCCCGGCGAAACCGCAAACCGCGGGCGATACGAAGCCCCCTTCCGAGTCTCAAAAGCTCGTCACCAGCAACAAGGTCGGCTCGGACTTCATGGTCGACTGCCTGAAGGCGCTCAACGTCGACTATGTCGCGTCCTGTCCCGGTTCGACATTCCGCGGCATGCAGGAATCGATCATCAATTACGGCATGAACTCCAAGCCCGAGTTCATCACCTGCATGCATGAAGAAGCTTCGGTGGCGATGGCGCATGGCTACGCCAAGATCGCCGGCAAGCCTTTGGTCGCGATGGTGCACGGCGTCGTCGGCCTGCAGCATTCCGCGATGGCGATCTACAACGCGTTCTGCGATCAGGTGCCCGCGGTCGTGCTGGCCGGCAATGTCGGACAAGGCACGCAGCGCCGGCCCGGCGTGGAATGGGCGCACAGCGCGCATGACCAAGCCATCATCGTTCGCGATTACGTCAAATGGGACGATCAAGCGAACAATCTGCAGGACTTCGCCGAAGGCTTGGTGCGCGGCTATGATCTCGCGACCACCGCGCCGATGGGGCCCGTGCTCGCCGTCATCGACGCCGACCAGCAAGAGGAAGAGCTGGAGCCCGGACGCAAGCTGTTCATCCCCAAGCTGCGCACGCGTTCCCAGCCCACCGGCGATCCCAATGCGCTGGCCGAAGCCGCAAAACTGCTCGTGGCGGCGGAGAATCCCGTCATCGTCACGGGGCGCTATACACGCACCGAAGCCGGTCCCAAGCGCCTCGTGCAATTGGCCGAGCTGCTGCAAGCCGCTGTCGTCGACGAGCGCACCCGCATGAACATGCCGAGCCGTCATCCGCTGAACCATTCGCAGCGCGGTGCGGCGATGATTCGCCAGGCGGACATCATTCTCGCGCTGGAGCCCATGGATCTCTTCGGTACGCTGAACAATGTCGATGATCTCATCGGCCGTCCGGCGCAGCCCAAGATCCGCCCCGGCGTGAAGGTCATCGTGCTGGGCACGACTGACACCAACATCAAGCCGAATATGGGCGAGTATGAGCGCTACCAGGCGGCGGATTTCGGCATCGCAGGCGACGCCGAAGCCTCGCTGCCCTGGCTCATCCAGGCGATCGAGAAAGAGATGAATCCGGCGCGCAAAGCCGTTGCCTCCGCGCGCGGCCAGAAGCTCAAGGAAGCGGGCGGGAAGTTCCTGCAAGCTGCGCATGAAGAAGCGGCCATGGCGTGGGGTGCGAGCCCGATTTCCACGGCGCGCCTGTCCGCCGAGCTGTGGAACCAGATCAAGAACGAAGAATGGACGCTGACATCGGAAGTGAACTTCCTTTCGAACTGGCCTTATCGGCTGTGGAGCATGGAGAAGCACTACAATTCCATGGGCGGGTCGGTCGGCGGCGGCGTGGGCTACAACGCTCCGGCCGCGCTCGGTGCTGCGCTCGCCAACAAGGGCACGGGCCGCATCACCGTTTCACTCAATGGCGACGGCGATCTCATGATGTCGCCGGGTGTCTTGTGGACGGCCGCGCATCATCAGATCCCGATTCTCTATGTCATCCACAACAACCGCGCCTGGCATCAGGAATACATGCATGTCCAGCGCATGGCGCAGCGCAATCAGCGCGGCATCGATTCCCAACATCGATTTCGCCATGCTCGCGAAATCCATGGGTGTCTATTCGCAAGGACCGGTGAGCAATCCGGCCGATGTCGGCCCGGCGATTCAACGCGCCATCGCCGTCGTCAAGAAGGGCGAGCCCGCGCTGATCGATATCGTGTCGCAGCCGCGCTAAGGGGGTAATTCGTGTTCAAATCTTTGGCGCCGATTGTTGCGTTGGCTATTGCTGGCGTTTTTTCCACGACGGCGGCGTTTGCCCAGGCGGACACGCCGCGGGGCAACGTCGCCAACGGCAAGAAGCTGTTCGACACGGTGGGATGTTTCGAATGTCACGGCTGGGCAGGCCAAGGCGGCGGCGCGGGCCCGAAACTCATCGACCCGCCTGTCTATCCCGCTTTCATCGCGCAGCTTCGTACGCCGCGGCAAGTGATGCCGCCCTTCACGGAAAAGGTGCTGAGCAATCAGCAGGCGGCGGACATCTACGCCTATATCGTCACCTTCCCGAAGCCGGCCGATGCGAAGAACATTCCGTTGCTGCAGAACTGATCGCAGCATACGAAATCGAAAGGCCCGCATGTCGCCATGCGGGCCTTTTTGTTGGGTTTTTGGGCCCAACGAACGGCAACAGCGATTTTTGCCGAACGAACCCAATTTGTGCCGTCGCAATTGGGGACGCCGTCGGCTTGGTTTTATCCCCCCCGAATGGCAAATTCGCTCCAAATCTCAGGGAGGCCGCTTTGTCCAAATCGCCCAAGATCAAACGCCGCCAGTTTCTTGCCGGTGCGGTCGCTGCCGGCCCAGCGCTGGGTCTTGCCGCCGCCGCGAACAAAGCTGCGGCGCAAACGCCGGCGCCGCGTGGCGCAAGCGTTCCTCCCGTTCCGCCCAACGAGAATGTGCTGCCCGATGCGACGCCGCTCACCGAAGGGCGCAGCGGCTCGGATTTCATGGTCGACGTGATCAAGACGCTCAACATCGATTACGTCGCCTGCCTGCCGGCATCGACATTCCGTGGCTTGCAGGAATCTCTGCTCAATTACGGCATGAACACCAAGCCCGAATTCATCATGTGCCTGCACGAGGAATGCGCCGTCGCGATGGCCCATGGCTATGCCAAGGTGGCGAAGAAACCGATGGCGGCCCTGGTGCACGGCACGGTCGGTCTGCAGCACGCCGCCATGGCGATCTACAACGCCTATTCCGACCGTGCGCCGATCGTCGTGCTCTCCGGCAATATCCAGAACACCGCCGCGCGCCGTCCGAATGTCGAATGGAATCACGCGGCGCTCGATCAGAACACGCTGGTGCGCGATTTCACCAAATGGGATGCGCAGCCGACATCCTTGCAGGGCGCGGCGGAGTCGCTCGTCCAAGCCTATGATCTTGCGACCACCGCGCCGATGGGACCGGTGCTGGTGACGCTCGATGCCGATTTGCAGGAGGACCCGCTCGAAAAAAACGAAGAAGCAAAGCTGCGCATCCCGAAACTGACGCGGCGCGCCCATCCGCAGGGCGACGATGAATCCTTGCGGGAAGCCGCCAAGCTTTTGGTCGCGGCGGAAAATCCTGTGATCTACGCCAATCGCTATGGCCGCTCGGAAAAAGCGCCGGCGCTTCTGGTCCAGCTCGCCGAGCTGCTGCATGCGCCCGTCATCGACGGCCGCTCGCGGATGAATTTCCCCAGCCGGCACAAATACAATCACTCGGGCCGCCGCGAGCAGGCGCTGGCGCAAGCCGATGTCCTGCTGGCGCTCGAGCCGGTGGAACTCCTCTGGGGGCTCACGAATGATGTGCGCGATTTGATCGGGCGGCCCAATCTGCGCCTCAACCGCCAAGCCAATCTCAAAGTGATTCACATCGGCACCGAAAGCCTGCTGGTCAAATCCAATTACGGCGAGGTGCAGCGTTACGCGCCGGCCGATCTGCCCATCGCGGGCGATGCCGAGGCCAGCATGCCTTCGCTGATCGAAGCGGTGAAACGCGAGCTCACGCCCGCGCGCGCCGCGGCTCTTGCCGCGCGCGGCGAAAAGCTGGCCGCCATGGCGCCGCGTCTCCTGGAGCAGGCTCGTGCCGATGCCGTCTATGGCTGGGATGCATCGCCGATCTCCATTCCGCGCACCTGCATGGAGCTATGGGATCATCTCAAGAACGAAGATTGGACCATGCCGACGGAGACGGTGTTCCTCTCCGATTACCCCCATCGCCTGTGGGACATCAAGCAATCGCACAATTGGATTGGCGGCTCCGGCGCGCAGGGCGTCGGCTACAACGCGCCGGCGGCACTGGGCGCGGCTCTTGCCAACAAGGGCACCGGACGCGTCACCGCCGCGATCATCGGCGACGGCGAGATGATGATGACCAACACCATGCTGTGGACGGCAGCGCACCATCAGATTCCGATTCTGGCCATCGTGCACAACAATCGCTCCTATCACATGGAGGTCATGCACACGCTGCGCATGGCGGACCGGCGGTCGCGCGACACGGCGCGCATCCATATCGGCACCGACATCACCAATCCGAATATCGATTATGCCGGTTTGGCAAAATCCATGGGCGTCTATGGCCAAGGCCCCATCAGCAATCCCAACGATCTAGGACCAGCGATCAAACGCGCCATCGATGTGGTCAAACGCGGCGAGCCCGCGCTGATCGACGTTGTGTCGCAACCGCGTTGAGGAAAGATTTTTACCTCCCCCTTGTGGGGAGGTCGGCGCGCGCACGAAGCGAGCGAGCCGGGTGGGGGGACTTCGTTTCAAGTTGGAGTGCGCGATGAAATTGCCTGTTGCATTTGCTCTGATTGCTTCGCTCTCCATCGGCGCCGCTTCCGCGCAAGACGACAGCCCGCGCGGCAATCCGCAAACCGGAAAGCAGCTCTTCGAATCCAAGGGCTGTTACTCGTGTCACGGGTTTGTGGGGCAGGGCAGCCGCGAGGGTCCGCGTCTCGCGCCGCCGCTTCCCTTCGCGGCCTTCGTGCTTCAGCTCCGTACGCCGCGGGCGATCATGCCGCCTTACAAGGAAGCACTCGTTTCCGATCAGCAGGCCGGCGACATGGTTGCCTATCTTGCGAGCCTGCCTAAGCCACCCGACCCCAAAGCGGTGAAGCTGCTGCAGTAGCGGAAAGCTGCGAACCGGCTAAACCTTGCTGCCGTGCAGTTTTAGGACGGAAGCAACCGTTGCCAAATCCTCGGTAACGCCTTGCCGGCGATTGCCTATGCTGACAACGGTCTGCACGCCGGGTGCATATTCACCAGGGAAGGACGCCCGAATCGAGTCGACTGCCGCGGCATCGATCTCAACGGACAAACCGTTCGGCCGCGTCAGTGTCGCGATCGGATCGGCAGCTTGAGTCGGCTTTGGTGGCGTACCGAGGATGCTGGCGATGCCATTGAGATAGGCACGTGTCTCGTCCGGCAATCTCCGCGCCCCGGCGGATTGAGCGTCAATGGTTCCGGGCCCCGCATTATAGGCGGCGAACATTTTGGGATATCCGTATTTTCCGTACAGCCAGCTAAGATAGGCGGTTCCCGCCAGCACATTGTTATGTGGATCATAGGGATCCGCACCCAGTCCGTATTGCTGTCGCATGTCTTGATAGGTCTCGGGCATGACTTGCATGATGCCCATTGCGCCGGCACTGGATGTTATGGGCTTCTTGTCATCCAGCTGCGTTCGGCCACCGCTTTCCATGCGTATGACGGCCTTGATCCAAGCCTCGGCAACGCCGAAGCGACGTGAGGCTTCTTGGATGAGAGGGACCCAACGGTCCACCAGCTGCGCGGGGCTGAGCGCCCGCTCCTTCTCCAACACTGATCGTGTCGCGGAAGCTACGGCCGCCGTGGGACTTGAGAATGCGCTGCTCGAAAGCCCAAACAAACTCGCCGCCAGGACCGGCAAAAACAGCAACTTCACAACTTTACGAGTCGGACACGCGACCATCAACCATCCTGTGTTTCGGGTGCAGCGAATTGACAAGAAGGAGCGCCCCAGACCTAAATTGGAGGTACCAGGTATTTGGTCAAGCAATGATGACAAGCTCTTGAGCGGGCCCCGCGGTGCATGGACTTGCCTGGCTCAAGGTCGCGCGGGCTAGCTGTGACCGCGAGGTACGCGCTCGGCTTAGGCTGCGCTGCCGGGTCGCGTTAGGAAGCGCAGCCAACGCGACGCAACGGCGGCCAAAGAGTCGCGCCAATTTCCGTTGGCGCGACTCTCAAGCGGGACGGATCAATCAGCCTCTCTCGCCTCTCGCGAGACGAGTAGCACGCACGGGAGGCTGCCGGGCTTCCTGAACCCTCTGTTGAGCAGCCTGCGCGTCGTCTTTCGCCTGTTCGGCGCTTGTGGCCGCGCTCTGCGCAGATGCTTGAGCGCTGCTCGCCGTCGTCTGGGCGCTGTTCGCAGTCTGTTGAGCCTGCTGCGCAGTCGAGCTGGCTTGATCGGCCCGTTGCTGGGCTGCCCGCGCCGCGGCGACTGCTTCATCGGCCGCTGCCCTTGCCTGGTCGGCCTGCATCCTCGCCGCATCGGCGGCGGCCTGCGTCATTTGAAAGTCGTCTTTCGTCGCGCAGCCGGCCAGCAGCGCCGCTCCGATCACCATCGGCAACAAACCCCGACTCAAAACCCTATGCATATTCGTCTCCTCTGATGAAAAAAATCCGTGGGCGAACCAATTCGATTCGAACCAACGCGATCCGCCGCACAGTAACTCGGGCGTCGCCGGAAAGTTTGCTTGCTGGGCAATTGTCACAGCATTGACACAGGGATTGAGCCGCGAAATTTGCTGATGCTATCGGGCTTGGTGCCGGTCGAAACGCCAGGGCTACGCGTTATAAGAAATCTGTTCGACCTTGGTGGGGAGAATCATGCATTCATTGACATCTGCCATGCGCGCCACGAAGCGTGACCATGGCCGAATGTTTGCGAATGGAATATTTCGCGCAACTGCCTTGTTTGTCGCCGCGATCAGCGTAGCGGCCTGTGCCGGCAGCACCGCGGTCCGCGCGCCCATCATGGCCGTTGATCCCTCATCGGCTACCCAGGCCGCTCTGCGAAATATTCTGTTGTCCGGAAAATCGGCATCCGCGATCGGTTCGCCGTCCCAAGCGAATCAGGTGCTGGCGTTCTACCAGTCTCGGAATTTCCAACCTGCCTGGACCGGTAACGCGCTGGAAGAAGACATGGCTGGCGAGGTCCGCACCGTCTTCGCGCGGGCCCATGAACAGGGTCTGCGCGACGAGGACTACAAATTGTCACGGGATGCTTCGCGATCCGCGCCCGGCTCGGAGGCTGCAGAAACGGCGCGATATGATCTCGCGCTCACCGATGCGGTGCTTCGATATTCCCGCGACGCGAGAACCGGCCGCGTTCAGCCAAATGCCGTCTACGAGGACGCCGAGCTTCCTGTTGCCCAATTCGATGCCGTGGCGGATTTGAACCAGGCACTCGCAAATCATGCGGTCGCGAAATTTCTTGCCGCTCTACCGCCGACTCATCCCCAGTATCGCCGGCTTGCCGAAGCGTTGGCGCGGTATCGTAGGATCGCCGAGCAGGGCGGCTGGCCATCCGTGCCAGCCCAGAATGAAATCAAGCTCGAAGGCAAAGATGACCGGCTGAACACGCTCGCCAAACGGCTGGCGTTTGAGGATCCGATTCTAGCGGCGATCGTCACGCCGTCCGCGGCCGAGCTCCGCGATGCCGTGAAGCGTTTTCAAACACGCAATGGGCTTGACGACAATGGCCGCGTGACAAGCGAAACGCTCGCAGCGCTCAACGTGCCGGCGTCGGTCCGCGTCGGTGAGATCGCCGCAAACATGGAACGGTGGCGGTGGATGCCGCGAGATTTCGAGCGCCGTTATATTGCCGTCAACGTTCCGGACGAAAGCCTGGCGTTCGTCCGCGATGGAAAAGTCGCCCTCAGTTCGCGCGTCATCGTGGGCCGCAAGACCAGTCCGACCCCGATTACGCGTTCGACGATTGTCGCGGTCGTCGCGAACCCGCCTTGGAACATTCCCGGAGACATCGCCGCGCGAGATCTCCTTCCGCATCTGCGCCAGAATTCCAATTATCTAGCTTCGCAGAACATGGTGGTCGTCGATGCGCCCGCCGATGATCCGCATGGGCGCAAAATCGACTGGAAGAAAATCATCCCGGCAGAGTTCCCCTATGCCATCCGCCAGCTGCCGGGGCCGACCACCGCGCTCGGGGCCCTCATGCTCGATTCGCCGAATGATTTCGACGTCTATCTTCACGACACGCCGAACAAGAAATTTTTCGAGTCCGAACAGCGCGAAATCAGCAATGGATGCGTGCGCGTGCAGCAGATATTTCCGCTGGCGTCCCTTGCGCTCACGGGTGACGCGGCGGACGGAATGGAGAGGCTCACAAAGGCGACCAAATCGCATGAAACTCAACGGTTGAAGTTGGACAGCCCATTGCCAGTCTATTTTCTGTACTGGACGGCACTGCCCGGCCCCGATGGTCAAGTGGGATTTCGACCCGACCGTTATAGCCGGGACGCGACTCTGATTGCTGCGTTGACCAAAGGCGATTCCAGCGTTCCGATGGGCAAGCGTTACACCAGCCCCGCGCCTGATGCGGAGCCACCGGGAGCCGACGAACCAAGCCCGTAGAACGAGGCTCGTTCGCTATACCGAAAAGTTCAGCTGTGTCCCTGTCGCGGGCGGGCGCTCGTCAATCGACGCAGCCCTCATCGCTAAACCCGTCCGCTTCCGGGAGCAGGGCAATCAGTGCCATCAATATCATCATAAGCAACGCCGCATTCATTGGACGCACTCCCGGGTGACAGGGGCACTATCCGACGACATTTGTTAAATAATACACCGTAAGTGGTCCGCCCCGGCGGATGCAGGGGACATTCGGCCCCATCGCGCCATCCGCTGCCAATTCCACGTGACCGGCTTGGAATTGCCATCCCCGGATGGCAAACTCGGCGCAATTCGCGCTTGGCGCCCCGCTGGCGCTCGCCTTAACGGGAGGCATCCATCCATGTCGAAGACGATCAAACGGCGGCAATTCCTGGCGGGAATGGCTGCGGCGCCCGCGGTCGGGCTCGCTGCGACCGGCAAAGTCGCCGCCCAGACGGCGCCTGCCCAGGCATCCAGCGTTCCTCCCGTGCCCATGACGGATCGGTCGCTCAACGATATGCCGCCGCAGACCATCGGCAAGACCGGCTCGGATTTCATGGTCGATGTGATGAAGGCGCTGGACATCGACTACATCGCCTCCTGCCCCGGTTCGACCTTCCGCGGCATCCATGAGTCGATCATCAATTACGGCGAGAACAAGAAGCCGGAATTCATCACCACGCTGCACGAAGATACCGCGGCCGCCATGTGTCACGGCTATTACAAGGTGGCGAAGAAGCCGATGGCCTGCATGGTGCACGGCACGGTCGGCCTGCAGCACGCCTCCATGGCGATCTACAACGCCTTTGCCGACCGCGTGCCGATGCTGGTTCTCACCGGCAATATCGGCAATCCCATTACAAGGCAGGTCTATATCGAATGGAATCACAGCGCCCAGGACCAAGGCGCGACCGTGCGCGACATCACCAAATGGGACGATCAGCCGACCTCGCTGCAGGGCTTCGCCGAATCCATGGTGCGTGCCCATGAGATGATGACCACCGTGCCGATGGCGCCGGTGCTGATCACGGCCGACGGCGATCTTCAGGAAGATCCGATACCGCCGGAAATAGAAAAAAAGCTGCGCATTCCCAAGCTGAGAACGCCTTCGCAGCCGGCGGGTGAAATCGCCGCGGTCCGGGAAGCGGCAAAAATGCTGATCGCCGCGGAAAATCCGGTTATCTACACCAACCGCTATGCGCGCACCGAAAATGGCCCGGCGCTGCTGATCGAATTGGCGGAATTGATCAGCGCACCCGTGGTCGACGCACACAACCGCATGAACATGGCCAACCGGCATCCGCTCAATCACAGCTCGCGCCGTGAGGCGGCCTTGCAGGCTGCCGATGTGATCCTTGCGCTCGAACCGATCGACCTCTGGGGTCTCAACAATTACGTGCCCGATCTTGTCACGCGGCCGAACGATCCGCGCCGCCGCCAAGCCAATCTCAAGATCATCCACATCGGCACGGAATATATGATGGCGAAGTCCAATTATCAGGACTTCCAGCGCTTCGCGGAGGCCGATCTTTTGATCTCGGGCGATGCGGAGGCCACCGTGCCGACATTGATCGAAGCGCTGAAAGTGCAGATGTCGGCTGCCGACAAGAACCGCTTCGCCGCGCGCGGCAAGAAGGTGAAGGAGCAGTCGGCGAAGCTGCTCGACCAGCTTCGCCAGCAGGTCGCCTATGAATGGGACGCGACGCCCATCTCGTCGGGCCGCATGGTCATGGAATTGTGGGACCAGATCAAAAACGAAGACTGGATGATGCCCACAGAGACGCAGTTTTTGAGCGATTGGCCCTATCGCCTTTGGGACATCGACAAGCCCTATCGGACGATGGGCGGCTCGGGCGCACAGGGCATCGGCTACAATTCGCCCGCCGCGCTGGGCGCTGCGCTCGCCAACAAGGACAAAGGGCGGCTGACGGTCGCCGTCATCGGGGACGGCGATTTCAACATGGCGCCGGGCGTGTTGTGGACCGCCGCGCACCATAAGATCCCGATCCTCTATCTGGTGCACAACAACCGCGCCTATCACCAGGAAGTCATGATGATCTTGAGGATGGCGTCGCGGCGCCAGCGGGTGAATCACAAGAATGTCTATGTCGGCACGCTGATCGACAATCCGGCGCCCGATTACGCGAAGATCGCGCAAGGCTATGGCCTCTACGCGCAAGGTCCGGTTTCCGACCCCAAGGATTTGGCGGCGGCGATCCGGCGCGGCATCGAAGTGGTGAAGAAGGGTGAGCCCGCGCTCATCGACATCGTGTCGGACGGACGCTGATCCTTCGAGACGCCCAGCGCCGCCTCACCCTGAGGAGCGCCCGAAGGGCGCGTCTCGAAGGGCGGCTGCTGGGCTCCTCAGGACGAGGCAACGAGATGGAACGAGATATGATGATCACCATGCGAGCTTTGATATGCGGTGCGGCGCTGTCCGTTTCCGCGTTCGGCGCGGCGCTCGCTCAAGACACGCCGAAAGGCGATGCCAAAGCAGGTTTGACCGAGTTTCGGAAATTCGGCTGTTATAGTTGTCACGGGATTGTGGGGCAGGGCACCCTGCGCGACGGCCCGCGCCTCAACGCCGAGGCGCTCGGCTATCCCGCACTGCTCGCGCAATTGCGCGCGCCACGATACGAGATGCCGGCTTACACCACGGTTCAGATTTCCGACGCCGGAGTGGCCGACATCTTCGCCTATCTGTCGAACCTTCCCAAAGCGCCGGATGCGAAATCGATTAAGGCGCTGCAGTAACGCGCAGGAGCGGAGCATCATTCGAAAGCGGACTCGAACCGCTTTGTCCGCCGTCATCGTTGCGGCCGGTTTTGCCGTGCCCACAAGCGCCGGCGCACAGCCGCAGACCGATCGCGAATTTCAGGAGTGTCAGAACTGCCCGGTGATGGTGGGCATCCCGGCCGGTCGTTTTGTAATGGGAAGTCCGGCAGACGAGCAGGGCCGCTTCGATACCGAGGGTCCACAGCACGACGTTTCGGTCAAGGCCTTTGCGCTCGGCAAATATGATGTGACGAGCCGCGAATTCCTCGTCTTCCTGCAGGACACCGGCTATCAGCCTGCGCCCTGCGACACGCTGCAGGACATGAGCTGGCGTGTCCCTGGACGCGGCCTTGCCTATCCACCCTATGTCGGGGAACCGCCGCGCTGGCCGGCTGTCTGTTTGAGTTGGAGCGATGCACAGGCCTATGTGGCGTGGTTGAACGATAAAGTTCGCCGCGAACGTCCGGGCTCAGTGGGCGGTCCCGGTCCCTACCGCCTGCCGAGCGAAGCGGAATGGGAATATGCCGCGCGCGCGGACACGGTGAGCGCCCGATGGTGGGGCGATGCCCTCGGCGTCGGCAAAGCAAACTGCAACGGCTGCGGCAGCGTGTTCGATTATCGTTATCTTGCCGACGTGGACAGTTTCGCGCCCAACGGGTTTGGCCTCTATGGCGTGCTCGGGAATGCCTGGCAATGGACTGAGGATTGCTGGCACGAGAGCTATGTCGGCGCGCCGGCCGACGGCAGAGCCTGGATAGACGGCGCCTGCGTCAAGCATGTCATTCGCGGCGGCTCCTGGAGCAATCTGCCGATCTTCGTGCGCTCCGCCGCGCGCAGCGGAAGCGGAGCGGGGGGCGAATACGACTACTCCAGCCTTGCAGGCTTTCGCGTCGCCAGAACGCTGCCCTGATCAGCGCAAAGTGTCTCTGGGATTCAAATTCAAAACCATGTCGATGAAGTCGTCATAGGCGCCGTTTGGCAAAGCGATCGGCGACGACAGCAGCACAGCGTTGCGGGCGCTCAAAGCGACGGAGTGATAGGCCGCATCCGATTTGAAACGCTGTTGGTCGACAATCTCGGCCTTGGTGACGGTGCCGTCGCGCGTCAGCACCACATGGATTGCAATCACAAAATTCCGTGCGCCCAATCCCTCCAGATCGAGGTTCCAGCGGCGTTCGACCTGGGCGCGAACCAAATCCTTCACGCTATAGGCCGCACCCGGACCGAGCGCCGCTCCGCTGCTGCTCGGGGAGCGATCGGAGGTACCGGAACGCGCGGCTGCCTCCGGCTGGCGGAGTTTCGCCAGTGCCTCAAGCCGGAGCTGAAGCTCGTCGCGCGGTTGTTGAAGAGCGACCGGCGGGGGTTGCGGTTCCGCAGGCGCTATGCCGGTGGGGGGACGGAAGGTCGGAGGCTCAAGACTCGCCAAGTCCTTCGCGCGCTTGGGCAGCGCCGCCGCCTTCTGTTGCGGTCCGGCGGTTTTCTGCAGCGGCGGCGGCGAAGGCGTCTGTTCGGCGAGTTGCACGACATCCACTGGCACCACCGGCACAAGTGTTTGCGGAAGCGGGTTCAGCCGACCGACAAGCAGAAATATGGCGAGCCCATGCAGCAGCAGGGAGCTGATCACACCGGGTCGAAACCACTCGGTGTATTTCGTGCCCGGGCCAAGCGGCTGCTCTGGGCAATCCCCGCGATTCTCACTGGCGCTATGACCCATCCGGACGCAGCCTATCCGAGGCTCTCGAGTCCCGAGCTTAGCAGAAACAAAGGCCGTGATCAGACGCCCGCAGGGCAAGTGTGGCTTGGAAACTCAGGAGAATTCCGTGACCAATTCGAGGCGGTCATAGCCCTTGAGACGGTAGACCAGGATCGCCAGAATCCAGCTCACGGCGAAGATGGCAACGATCAGATAACCGAGCACGCCGAACTGGTCGTTCAACGCCGCCACGCCGCCCCAGAACGCGCCTCTCAGGGCGAACTTATCCGCCAGCAGACCCAGGGCCTCGACGCTTCCGACGAGGAGCGCAACCACGACCGACACCGCCGTGATGGTGAGATTGTAATAGAGCTTGCGGATCGGCTTCACGAAGGCCCAGCCATAGGCGCCTGTCATCAGCACGGAATCGGCCGTGTCGATCAATGCCATGCCGGCGGTGAAGAGGGCAGGGAACACCAGCAGCGACCACATGGTAAGGCCGTTTCCCGCTTGCGCCGCCGAAATGCCCAGCACACCCACTTCGGTCGCCGTATCGAATCCGAGACCGAATAGAAATCCCAACGGGTACATCTGCCAGCTCGACCGGATGAAACCGAATAGGGGCCGGAACAGCCGCCCGAGAAGTCCGCGACCGGTCAGCATGAGATCGAGATCGTCTTCCACGAGGCGTCCGCCGCGCTTGACGCGTTGAAAAGTACGGTAGACGGCGATGAGGATGAAAATATTGATGATCGCGATAGCGAAAAGAAACAGGCTCGAGATCGATGTGCCGATCACGCCGCCGACTTCCTTGAACTCAATGAAGCGCGCATTCAGCGCGCCCGCGCCAAGGGCAATGAGGAGCGAAGCCAGCACCACGACGGTGGAATGACCGAGCGAGAAGAAAAGACCGACAGCGCTAGGCGGCTTTGCCTCCTGCATCAATTTGCGGGTGACATTGTCGATGGCCGCGATGTGGTCGGCGTCGATCGCGTGCCGCAGCCCGAAACTGTAGGCGAGGATGGCGGTCCCCAAGAGAACGGGGGATTGGCGGAATGCCGCGAACGCCCAGAACCACGCACCAATATTGGCTGCCGCCAGCATGGCGAACATGCCCACGACCTTGGGTGTCAACAACCGGAAATGAGGCTCCACGCTTCTCGTCATCCCGCTTTGCGCACATGAAAATGGAGATGTTTGTGGCTGGGCTCGTTGGCGTGGGCGTGTTTTTCCGCTTCCGCGTCAACCGGCACCATCACCAGGCGGCCGTGGCGAACACCACGTTCGGCGATCACATGGTCGGCCAGATGACGTACATGTTTCGCCTCCCCGCGCAGCACCGCCACCTCCATGCAGCTGCCATGGTCGAGATGCACATGCATGGCCGAATGGGTCAGCTCGTGATGGTCATGGAAGACATGGGTTAGGCGCTTCGAAAGATCGCGGGATTCATGGTCGTAGACATAGACGAGGGCCGCGATGCAATTTCCCGCCTCTCCCGATCCTTCCACCGCCTGACGCATGCCCGAGCGCGCCAGATCGCGGATCGCCTCAGAGCGGTTCTGATATCCGCGCAGCGAAATCATGGAATCGAGCTCGGTCACGAACTCGTCGTCTAGCGTGATGGTGACGCGCTGCATGCGGCCTCCGGACCGTCGGTATGATGTTTATAAGGAACAATCATACTCCAGCCGCGTTGGCAAGAGCTGGAACTGCGTCTTGCCGGAAGGCAGGGCGCCGCTGCTAAGTGCCGCGGGTTCCCCACGGAGAGCGCCATGGAACTGCGCAGGATTGGACGTTCCCCGCTGAAGACCGCGCCTATCGTATTCGGCGGCAATGTGCTGGGCTGGACGGTGAATGAGACGCACGCTTTCAAGATCCTGGATGCCTTCCTTGATGCCGGCTTCAATGCCATCGATACCGCTGATACCTATTCGCGCTGGATTCCGGGCAACAAGGGGGGCGAATCCGAAACCATCATCGGCAGATGGCTGAAGCAGGTTCCCGGCCGGCGCGAACGCGTGCTGATTTTCACCAAGGTGGGTCACGAGATGGCGCCCGACAAGAAGGGTCTCTCGCGTCGCTACATCAAAGCGGAAGTCGAAGAATCGCTGAAGCGGCTGCAGATCGAAACCATCGATCTCTACCAATCGCATCGTGATGACACCTCCGTTCCGATGCTGGAAACGCTGGAGACCTATGCGGAACTGATCCGGGAGGGGAAGGTTCGCGCCATCGGCGCCTCCAATTTCACCGCACCGCGTCTCGGAGAAGCGCTGGAGACAAGCCGTACGCACGGGCTGCCGCGCTATGAATGTTTGCAGCCGCGCTTCAATCTATACGACCGCGCCGATTTCGAAGGCGGCCTGGAACAGCTCTGCCTCAAAGAGAATATCGGCGTCATTCCCTATTACGGTCTGGCCAGCGGCTTCCTGACGGGCAAGTACCGCTCCCCGACCGATTTCGGAAAGAGCCAACGGGGCGGCGGCATGGCAGATTACCTGAATTCGAAGGGACGCAGGATCCTGGCGGCGTTGGACGAAGTCGCTGCAGCCCATCGGGTGAATCCGGCGGCCGTGGCGCTGGCTTGGCTGATCGCGCGGCCTTCGATCACGGCGCCGATTGCCAGCGCTACCAGTGTCGATCAGCTCAAGGATTTTTCCGCCGCGGCGGAACTGAGGCTCTCCTCCGCCGAAATTGCCACGCTGGACGCGGCTGGCGCTTAGCAGAGCTAATGTGCAACCAGCAGCGGGATTGGGGCCTCATGCAAAAGCCGGTAGGTCACACCGCCGAGCAGTCGTTCGCGCAAGGGCGAATGGCTGTAACCACCCAGCACAATAAGATCGGCCCCCAGCCGCCGGGCCTCGGCCAACAATGTCTCGCCCACGTCACCGTGCTCATTCGTCACGTGAAGCAAATCCGCGTCAATCCCGTGATGACTCAGATGCTGAACCGCTTCGGCTCCGAGGATGGCTTTATCTTCGATGTCGTGCTCTTCGACGACGACCACCACCGTTACTCTTTCCGCCTGTTGCAGATAGGGCAACGCTTCGGCTAGCGCCCGCGCAGATTCTCGGCTGCCGTTCCAGGCGACGACGACCTGCTTGACGCCAGTTAACTCCTTCATCCCGTCCGGAACCAAGAAAACATGATGGCCGGAGCCAAAAATGACTCCCTTGACCACGCTTTCATCTTCTTCGGGAACGCCGTTCGGCCGCAGCGCGATGAATGTATCGGCGGCGCGCGCCTCACGCGCTGCGATTTCGGACATTTCATCGTTGATGACATCATAACGGCGAAGTTCCCAGGGTTTGTGCAGTCCTGACAGCCGCTCGCCGATATCCGCCTCAATCTTATCGCCGATGGCACGCGCGCTATTTAGCAGCTCGACCGAATTACTGCCGCCGCCCTCCTCCGGCAAAAGCAACGGAAGGACATTGATGTACAGCCCGATAACGGTGCTGTCGAAAATCCGCGCGATCTCGTTGGCGGTGGCCAGACGGGCTCCGTCAGACGGGCCTCCATCTAGCCGCACCATGACATCCTTGATCATCATGTTTTCTCCGATTTCCCGGAACAACATCCCTCTTTGAGGGCGTCATGAGCCCATCAATGGCGCACCAACCAAGAAGCGGAATTCGAAGCGCGAAGTTCCCTGGCGCGGACAATCCTCGCGCAATTTTGCGTTACGTATCCTCGGCCGCAGCGATCGTCGCCTTCAGGGACAGTCGCGGTTGAGCGTCACTTGCCAAAAACGGCAAGCGGGATGGCTTCCAATACCCGCTGGCCAATGAAAGCCAGGGCCCATACGGCGGCCTTCCGCTCTTTCCCACCGGGGCGGCGGTGAACTACACTGGCCAGGACGGCATCACATTTCGCGCATGCCACGGGAGGGATCATGACATCGACCAAACGCGTCATCCTGCTTGCAACGGCCTCGCTGGCCGCCGCCTTTCTGTTCAATCCGGGCTTCGCTGCCCCGGCGGGAACCAGCCCCATGAGCCAGGCCTACCGCGAACGCGGCAAGGAAGCGGTCGACTTCCAGAAGGTTCCGCCGATCAAGATGTTCGACAATCTCTGGTATGTCGGGCCGGGCTATGTCTCGTGCTACCTGATCAAGACCTCCGCGGGCGCCATCCTGATCGATGCGTCCGAAGAGCCCGATATGGTCGCGCATGTGATCGACAGCATCAAGAAAACCGGCACTGATCTGAAGGACATCAAGTACATCCTGATCAGTCACGGCCACATCGACCATTGGGGCGGCATCGATCGCATGCACGAACTGACCGGCGCGCCCGTCTACGCTACCGAAGAAGATTGGCAGATGATCGAGCAGGCCGCCTCGCGCCCCGGCCGCAACGGCGCCCCGCCGCCGCGCGCGCCAAAACGCGACCGAGTCATCAAGGACGGCGACACGCTCACGCTCGGCGACACGACGTTGAAGCTTTACAAGACGCCGGGGCACACCCCAGGCGTGATGTCGACGGAATTCACTGTCTTCGACAATGGCGTGCCGCACAAGGCGTTCTATTCCGGCGGTCTTGGCGGGCGCGACGGCGTGAAGGGCTTCGAGCAGGCGGTCATAAGTTCCGCTCGCGTGGCGAAGATTCAGGGCATCGAAGTGTACCTGCCCAATCATGGCTGGAATCCCGGAACCGATTATCCCAACGGCTCGCTCTTCGAGCGCTTCCCGAAACTTCAGGCGCGCAAGGCCGGCGACCCCAATCCTTTCGTGGATCCCGCGTCATGGAAACAGAACATCACCGAGGCCCAGGATCGCATCAAACGTGGCCTCGAAGAGGAGCGCAAGAAAGCGGCAGCAGGCGGCGCCAACTGATTTGAACGAGTCACGAGGCCGGCAAGCCGCGCGGCTTGTCGGCCTTTGTGTTATTGCGAGGCCGAACGGAAAATCGTCGGGCCCAACTTGAAATCGTCGGGAGTGTGCCATGCATGGGACGAATGCGCCTCAAGCCTATATGACCGGCCGCATGCTGATCGGCGGCGAGCTTGTCGAAAGCAAAGACAGCGCCTGGCTCGAAAGCATCAACCCGGCCGATGAATCCCCATTGGGCCGCGTGCCGATGGGATCGGCCGCCGATATGGCGGCCGCCGTCGAAGCGGCCGAAAAGGCTCAACCCGCCTGGGCTGCGCTTTCCATGGCGCAGCGTGCCGGCTTGATCCACAAGCTCGGCGACGCGGTCCTGGCGCGCACCGAAGAAATCGCCCGCATTGAATCGCTCGACACCGGCAACACCATCGGACCGATGCGCCGCGACGTGAACACCGCGGTCGACCGCATGCGCTTCGCCGCGGGCCTTGCCTATGAGATCAAGGGCGAGACCGTGCCCGCGACGCCGGGCAACATTCACATGACCATCCGCCAGCCCTATGGCGTCGTCGGGCGCATCATCCCCTTCAACCATCCGATCGGCTTCGCGGCGTCGCGCATCGCGCCCGCGATCATTTCGGGCAACACCATGGTGGTGAAGCCGTCCGAGCAGAGTCCGCTGTCGGCATCCATTCTGGGTGAAATCTGCAAGGCGATCCTGCCGCCGGGCGTCGTCAACATCGTCACCGGCGCCCGCGAAACCGGCGAAGCGCTGGTGCGCCATCCGCGCGTGAAGCGCATCGCCTTCATCGGTCAGCCCGCATCGGGCATGGCGATCCAGAAGGCCGCCGCGGAAACCGCGGTGAAACACGTGACGCTCGAACTGGGCGGCAAGAATCCGCTAATCGCCTTTGAGGATTCCGACATCGATAAAGTTGCGGCCTGCGCCGTGGGCGGGATGAATTTCGGCTGGCAGGGGCAATCCTGCGGCTCGATGAGCCGCATCCTGCTACATGAATCGATCCATGATCGGGTCGTCGAGCGCATTCTCGAGCGCGTTCGCAAGATCAAGGTCGGCCACCCGCTGGATCCGCAAACCAATATGGGACCGATCAACAACAAGGCCCAGTACAACAAGGTGCTTTCCTATGTCGACCTCGGGAAAAGCGAAGGCGGGAAGCTGCTTCATGGCGGCGGCATTCCCAAAGGTGATGAGTTCAAGCGCGGCTTCTGGGTCGAACCGACCGTGTTCGGCGACATGAACATGTCGATGCGCCTCGCCAAGGAAGAAGTGTTCGGGCCCGTGATGTCGATC
>WNFL01050135.1_pt2 | contig 24474 bp, 24 predicted proteins | sample 5400361 | NCBI WGS metagenome assembly WNFL01 (sample SAMN13153351, study PRJNA577476) | soil metagenome | isolation source: 40 cm soil on Douglas fir-dominated hillslope | place: USA:California | collected 2013-09-17
CCAGGGGCCCCTTGAGGGCACGACGCATAATCTCGTGCACAACCGCATCGGCGCTTTCATGCCGCAGGCAAATTCGCCGCGCGACCCGATCTTCATGATGCACCACGGCAACATCGACCGGATCTGGGCCTATTGGAATGCGCTCGGCCGCAAGAATTCCGACGCGAAGCTGTGGCTCGACATGGTTTTCAAGGACAATTACCTCACTCCCGAGGGCAAGCCCTACTCGAAGACCGTGAAGGACCTGCTCAGCATCACCCCGTTCGGATACACCTACGACAACATGCCACCCAAACCGGACAACGTGGTCGCCAGCCCGCGGCGCAGCCGCAACATCGCGGCGCTGTTCGATCCGGCCGAGAAGGCCACCCCCCAGCGCATCAAGAAGGCGAACACGAAGCGCGTGAAGCCCGGAGAGCACCTGAGCATGCCGTTCGCGCTGCAGGCCAACACGTTGAAGGGTGTCGCCGAGACGGTGGCCCCCGACGACGCGCGCGACGTCGTGGCCCTCATCTCCAACATCGACGTCGGCGACGACGTGTCGGAGATCCGCGTGTTCGTGAACCATCCGGCGCCCACCGCCGACACCCCGGATACCGACCCGCATTTCGTCACGTCGATCGCCTTCCTCAAGCACCCGAAGGGAGGCGACCACGGAGCGCACAAGGCCCTTCCCTCGGCGCAGGTGAACCTCACCGACACGCTGCGCAAGCTCTCGGCCGGCAAGGAGCTCAACACCGACAACATCAACGTGGAACTGGTGCCCGTGATGCAAGCGGGTGCGCCGGCGGCGGCGGCGAGCGGCGTCGTGCCGGCGGCGATTGAAATCGCCGTCGTGTGAGCGCGGATGGGCACCTTGCCGCGACGCGCCCTGGTGATCGGCGGGCTCGTGCTCACCTTCGCGCTGGGGGCGGTCGTGCTCGTGCGCGAGGATGGCGGCGCGGCGCCGGCAAGCGCGGCAACCGTCACGTCTGAGAAGGTGCTGCGCGACTGCAAGATCCACGACGCCGCGACGCTCGCCGCCCTGCGCCAGGGAACCAAGCGGATCGCGGTGGTCGTGAAGTCGTTCAAGCCCGCCACGCCGCAATCCGCCGCGTTGGTGGTGTCCCTCGTGTCGCCGGACAAGGCCACGCGCCGGGAAGTGGCGCAATTCGCGGTCTATCCCCCGCGGCCCTTCACCGCGTCGGCCATGCCCCAGCGTTTTCTCCTCTCCCTCGCGGAGCATGCCGTGCTCCTCGAGGAGGGAAAGCCCCTGTGCCTCGAGGTGGGTTTCGCCACGGCGAGCGGCGCGGCCGCGGGCGGCGCCGCGGAAATCGAGATCGAGGTGGTGGACCTGCCGGGCGGATCGGGCAAGTAGCCGCGCGATGAATCCATGAGCACGCCACCGCAGTTTCCGCGCACGCAGCGCATCGGCATCCTCGTCTTCGACGACTTCGAGCCCCTCGACGTATGGGGATTCATCGAGGCCTTCTCGATCGCGCGCTTCATCGGGACGGGCTACGGGGATCCACCGCCCTATCCCTTCGAGAGCGTGCTGATCTCGAGCGAGGCGCGCTCCGCGGGAGCGGTGCCGAAGCCGGTCAGGAGCATGAACGGCCCGCGCGTGGCGCCGGATCTCTTCCGCGACGACGCGCTCGCGCAGGCATTCGATGTGCTGATGATCCCGGGCGGCCTGGGGGTGGGCGCGCTCCTCTCCGCCGCCGGGCCGTCGGTGGACTCGCTGCTCGGGTGGGTGCGAGCCATGGATAAGCGCGTGGCGCTGATGACCGCGGTGTGCACGGGCGCCGCGATACTGGCGCGCTCGGGCCTGCTCGACGGCTACCCGGCCGCCACCAACCATGCGGCGTTCGGATGGGTGACCACTTTCGGGCCCAAGGTGTTGTGGGACAACGTATCGCGCTGGGTCGACGCCGGGCACTACGTCACCTCGGCGGGAGTTTCCGCGGGGACCGACATGGCGTTTCATCTCGTGCAGCGCCTCGCGGGACGAGCGGTGGCGGAAGTGGCGGCGGCGGGCGCGGAATACGACTGGCATCGCAATCCACAGCAGCCCATCGAATATCCCCAGCAGGCGGCGGTGCCGTCTTCCTCGGGATAGACGCTGTCAGGAAACCGGGAGCATCCCGGCGCGGTCGAAACGCAGTGCTGGTCACTCCTTCGGTCCGGGGCCTCTATTGCGCCGCGGGCGACTTTCACATCGATCCGTGGCGGCCCGTCGAGCGCGCCGTGATCACGCACGCCCACGGCGACCACGCGCGCCCCGGCAGCGCCGCCTATCTCGCCGCTGCTCGCGGGCTTCCCGTGCTGCGCACGCGCCTCGGTCCCGAGGCTCGCATCGAGGGCCTTGCCTACGGCGAAACGCGCGAGATGAACGGCGTGAAGATCTCGCTCCATCCCGCGGGCCACGTGCTCGGCAGCGCGCAGGTTCGCGTCGAGCACGGCGGCGAGGTGTGGGTCGTCTCCGGCGACTACAAGCTCGATCCCGATCCGACGTGCGAAGCCTTCGCGCCGGTGCGCTGCGACACCTTCATCACCGAGTCCACGTTCGGCTTGCCGGTCTACCGGTGGCGCACGCCCGGCGAGATTTTCGCGGGCGTGGAAGCATGGTGGCGCGCCAACGCGGCAGCCGGGCGTGCGAGCGTGATCTTCGCCTATGCCTTCGGCAAGGCGCAGCGCATTCTCGCGAGCGTGGACGATTCCATCGGCCCCATCGTCGTGCACGGCGCGGTCGAAGCGCTGAACCGCGGCTACCGCGAGTGCGGGGTGCGCCTTCCCGCGACGCGCATGGTGGGCGAGCTCGGCACGAAGGAGGATTTCGGCGGCGCGCTCGTGGTGGCGCCGCCCTCGGCGCAGTCGAGCCCGTGGATGAAGCGCTTCGGCGATTACTCGGATGCCTTCGCGTCCGGATGGATGGCGATCCGCGGCGCCCGCCGGCGGCGCGCCGTGGACCAGGGGTTCGTCCTTTCCGACCACGCCGACTGGCAGAGCCTGAATCGCGCCGTCGAAGCCACCGGCGCGCAACGCGTCTTCGTGACCCACGGCCACAGCGCGCCGCTGGTGCAATGGCTGAACGAGCGCGGCCTGGAGGCGTATTCGATGAAGACCGAGTTCGAGGGCGAGGCCGGCGCGGAGGAGGCAGGCGCGTGAGAGTGATGCGTGCGAAAAAAACTTTCTATCCGCAGATAAACGCGGATGAACGCAGGTAACCCCATGAAGAGTTGCGGTCCGACAATCCTGGACGTATCGCCTTGCCCTTATCTGCGTTCATCCGCGTTTATCGGCGGATACAAAGCCCTTCGTCCGAGTAACTCACGATGAAGAGATTCGGGCAGCTGTTCGAGGCGATCGATTCGTCCACGAGCACCCGGGCGAAGACGGCGGCGCTGGCGCGGTACTTCGCGAACGCGCCGGCGAAGGACGCGTCGTGGGCCGCGTGGTTCCTTACCGGCCATCGCCCGCGGCAGGCGGTGCCGACGCGCCGCATGGCGACGTGGGCGGCGGAGGCGGCGCGGCTCCCGCTGTGGCTCTTCGAGGAGTGCTACGACGCGGTCGGCGACCTGGCCGAGACCATCACCTTGATCCTGCCGCCCGCTATCGCGCAGGCGGACGAGCCGTTGAGCGTGTGGGTCGAGGAGCGCCTCATCCCGTTGCGCGAGCTCCCCGAAGCCGAGCAGCGTGCGCGCCTGGAGTCGTGCTGGGCGCGGCTCGAAGGCACCGAGCGCTTCGTCTTCAACAAGCTCATCACCGGCAATTTCCGCGTCGGCGTGTCGGCTTTGCTGGTGGTGCGGGCGATCGCGCAGGCCTTCGGCATCGACGCCAAGGTGATCGCGCATCGCCTCACCGGCGAATGGTGGCCGGGCGAGGCGGCGTGGAGGAGCCTCATCGACGCCGCCTCGATCGAGACCGACCGCTCGAGCCCCTATCCCTTCTTCCTCGCCCACCCCCTGGAAGGCGACCCCGAGGCGTTGGGAGATCGCGAGGCGTGGCTCGCCGAATGGAAGTGGGATGGCATCCGCGCGCAGCTGATCCGGCGCGGGGAGGTGACGGCGCTCTGGTCGCGCGGCGACGAGCCGATCGCGGGGCAGTTCCCCGAGATCATGGGCGATGCGCGGAAGCTTCCCGATTGCGTCCTCGACGGCGAGATCCTCGCGTGGAAGGACGGGCGCGTGATGCCGTTCGCCGCGCTGCAGAAGCGCCTCGGGCGCAAGGACCCGGGGAAGAAGGTCATGGCTGACTCGCCCGCGATCTTCCTCGCCTTCGACCTCCTCGAATTCGCCGGCGAGGATTGGCGCGAGAAGCCGCTCGCGGAGCGCCGCGCGAGGCTGCGCGACGTCGTGCTCTCGATTCCCGGCGGCACGTGCTTGCAGGTCTCGTCGGAGTTGCGCGCACCCACCTGGGAGACGCTCGCCCTCGCGCGCTCGCAAAGCCGCGACGAGGGCACCGAGGGGCTCATGCTGAAGCGCCTCGATTCGGCCTACGGCGTGGGCCGCCCGCGCGGCGCGTGGTGGAAGTGGAAGATCGAGCCCTACACGCTGGACGCCGTGCTCATCTACGCGCAGAAGGGCCACGGCAAGCGCGCGAGCCTGTACACCGACTACACCTTCGGCATCTGGAATGGCGGCGAGCTGGTGCCTTTCGCCAAGGCGTACTCGGGCCTCACGGACGAGGAGATCCGCGAGGTGGACGCCTTCATCCGCAAGAACACGCTCGCGCGCTTCGGCCCGGTGCGCACCGTGAAACCCGAGCGGGTGTTCGAGCTGGGATTCGAGGGCATCCAGCGCTCCACGCGCCACAAGTCCGGCATCGCGGTGCGCTTCCCGCGGATGCTGAGGATGCGCAAGGACAAGACCATCGCCGAGGCCAACACGCTCGAGGACGCGATGCATTTGGCAGGTCTGTGAAAAGTGGTGTCAGGTACGACTTTTCGAGGAGAGACTCCGTCAACGAAAAGTCGTACCTGACACCACTTTTCGGCATAATCCCCGAATGGCCACCGCCGCTCCCACCAAGGCATCGGACCGCAAGCTCACGCTGAAGGAAGTCCTCGAGTGGCTGGTCGAGGACGGGATGGTCGACGCGCCGGCCGCCGCGAAGCTGCTGAACGAGGCGCGGCTCGCGGGCAGGGCGGGAATGCGCCACCCCGTGATCGTGATCGGCGAGGCGCGGCTCAAGTCGCCGAAACCGGGGCAGGGACTCCTCACGCCCCAGTCGCTCACCGAATGGCTGGGGCCGCGCCTGAAGCTCGCCTTCTACCACATCGATCCGCTCAAGATCGACCTGAAGTCGGTGACGGCGGTGATGTCGTCGGACTACGCGAAGCTGCGCGGCATCCTCCCCGTGGAGGTGAGCGGCAAGGACGTGACGATCGCGGTGAGCGAGCCTTTCATGACGAGCTGGGAAGCGGAGCTCGCCTCGATGCTGCGCCTCAACATCAAGCGCGTGCTCGCCAACCCGGTCGACATCGAGCGCTACCAGGGCGAGTTCTTCAACCTCGCCAAGAGCATGAAGCGCGCCGAGGCTTCGGGCGTGCAGACCTCCGGCCTCACCAACTTCGAGCAGCTGGTCGAGCTCGGCAAGGCCGGGCGCACGCTCGACGCGAACGACCACCACATCGTCCACCTGGTCGACTGGCTGTGGCAGTACGCCTTCGACCAGCGCGCGAGCGACATCCACCTCGAGCCCAAGCGCGAGGTCGGGATCCTGCGCTTCCGCATCGACGGCGTGCTGCACGAGGTCTACCAGGTGCCGTTCTCGGTGATGGTCGCCATGACCGCGCGCATCAAGATCCTCGGGCGCATGGACGTGGTCGAGAAACGCCGTCCGCAGGACGGGCGCATCAAGACGCGCATGCCCGACGGAGAAGAGATCGAGCTGCGCCTGTCGACGCTGCCCACCGCGCACGGCGAGAAGCTCGTGATGCGCATCTTCGATCCCGAAGTGCTGATGCGCGACTTCAAGGACCTGGGCTTCACCGACGACGAGCACACCGTCTGGCAGAACCTGATCAAGCAGCCGGGCGGCATCCTGCTCGTCACCGGGCCCACGGGCTCGGGCAAGACGACCACGCTCTACACGACCTTGAAGCAGCTCGCGCAGCCCGAGGTGAACGTCTGCACCATCGAGGACCCGATCGAGATGGTCGACGTGCGCGTGAACCAGATGCAGGTGCAGCCGGAGATCGACCTCACGTTCGCGGCCGGCGTGCGCGCCCTCATGCGCCAGGACCCGGACATCATCATGATCGGCGAGATCCGCGACCATGAGACCGCCGACATGGCGATCCAGGCGGCCCTCACCGGCCACCTCGTGCTCTCCACCCTGCATACCACCGACGCGCCGTCGTCGATCACGCGATTGCTCGATCTGGGCGCTCCGGCCTACCTCCTGAACTCGAGCCTCCTCGGCGTCATGGCGCAGCGCCTGGTGCGCACGCTGTGCGTGCACTGCAAGGAGGAAGTCCCCTTCAAGCGCGACGAGGAGCGTCTCCTCTGGGACAGCGTGTGCGCGCCCTTCAAGGCGCCCGCGCCCGAGACCGTGTTCCGCCCGGTCGGCTGCCTCGAGTGCCGCAATACCGGCTACATGGGCCGCGTCGGCATCTACGAGATCATGCAGATCACGCGCGACGTGAAGCGCCTCATCAATTCGCAGACCGACGTCGCCGCGCTGACCCAGGCCGCGTACAAGAACGGCATGCGGCCGCTGCGTGTTTCCGGCGCCACCAAGGTCGCGCAGGGCATCACCACCTTCGAGGAAGTGCTGAAGTCCGCTCCGCTGCCGTAGCAATACAACAAGAAGGAGGAGAACCATGCAACGCAGAAGGATCCTGTCGTGCCTGGCCGCCGCATGCCTTGCCGCGGCGTTCGCCCCAGTCGCATCCGCCCAGACCATCACCCTGCACGGCGCCTCGCAGTTCACCGACGACCACGCCTTCACCAAGGCGCTGGTCAGGTTCGAGGAGCTGGTGAAGCAGTATTACGGCAAGCCCGTCAACTTCGTGCTGCACAAGAATAGCGAGCTGGGGCTGGAGAAGGACTACTTCGCCTACATGAACCAGGGAAAGGCCGTGGACTACGGCATCGTCTCCCCGGCGCACATGTCGACCTTCTCGAAGGCCGCACCCTTCATCGACGCGCCGTTCCTCTTCCGCGACCTGGACCACTGGAACAAGGTGCTCGACCAGGATCTCCTGAAGCCGATCGCCGACGAGATCGCGCAGAAGGCCGACGTGATGCTGATCGGCTACGCGGGCGGGGGCACGCGCAACATCTTCGTCAACAAGCCCGTTCGCAACCTGGCCGAGATGAAGAACCTCAAGGTGCGCGTGCAAGGCGCGCCCATCTGGAGCCGGACCTTCGCGGCGGTGGGCATGTCGCCCACGGTGATCGCCTATAACGAGGTCTACAACGCGATCCAGAACGGCGTCATCTCCGCCGGCGAGAACGAGGCCGCGGGCGTGGAGCAGATGAAGTTCTACGAGGTCGGCCCCAACCTGTCGATGACGCAGCACGCGATCACCATCCGGCCGATCTGCTTCTCGGGCAAGACCTTCCGCACGCTTCCCCCGGACCTGCAGGCCGCGATCATCCGGGCCGGCAAGGAAGCGGGCGCCTACGGGCGCCAGGTCGAGTCCTCCGAGGACACGGCCAAGCTCGACGCGATGGAGAAGGCGGGGAAGCTGAAGCGCATCGAGTTCACCGACCGCGCGCAGATGAAGAAGCTGGTGGACCCGGTGATGGCCGACTACGCGAAGGAGATCGGCGCCGACGCGATCTTCCAGAAGATCAACGCGGTCAAGTAGGGTGAAGGGGTTCCTCGAGGGCCTCCATCGGCTGCTCACCTGGCTGATGGTGGCGAGCGTCGGGATATTGATCGTCCCGGTCACGCTGCAGATCATCTCGCGCTACACGGCGCTGATCCCCTCGTGGATCTGGACCGAGGAGCTGTCGCGCTTCCTCTTCATCTGGATGATCATGCTGGGCGCGATGATCGCCGTGCGTGAGGGCACGCACTTCGTGGTCGACGTCTGGCCCGACCTTGCGCCGCGGCCCACCGCGATCCTGCAGATCGCCTCGAACGTCTTCGTCCTCGCCTTCGCCCTGGTGTTCGTGTGGTGGGGCGTCGAGTTCGTGCGTTTCGGCTGGGACCAGACCTCCGAGCTGGCCGAGCTGCCGATGACCTACATCTTCCTCGCGTGGCCGGTGACGGGCGCGGTGTGGCTGCTCTTCGTCGGCGAATCGTTCGTGGACGCCTGGCGCGTTCTGCGCGGGAGCGCCGTGCGATGATGTCCGCCGCGCTCACGCCGGGCGTCGCGGCGATCGTGCTCTTCGGCACATTCTTCGTCCTGGTCGCGGTGCGAGTTCCGGTGGGCTTCGCGCTCGGCCTCGCGTGCCTGCCGAGCCTCGTCATCGAGTCGCGCCTGTCGCCGATGATGCTCTTCAACGAGACCTTCAAGGCCTACAACTCCTTCATCCTCCTCGCGGTGCCGTTCTACCTCCTCACCGCGAGCCTCATGAACGCGGGCGGGGTCACCGACCGCCTGGTGCGCCTGTCGCGCTCGATGGTCGGTCATTTCCCGGGGGCGCTGGCGCAGATCAACGTGGTGCTCTCGGTCTTCTTCGCGGGGATCTCGGGCTCCTCGACGGCGGACGCCGCGAGCCAGAGCAAGATCTTCATCGACGCGCAGGTGAAGGAGGGCTACGGGCTCTCGTTCTCGATCGCGATCACGGCGGTCTCGGCGGTGCTGGCGGTGATTATCCCGCCGTCGATCCTGATGATCGTCTGGGGCGGGGTGATCTCGACCTCGATCGGCGCGATGTACCTCGCGGGCTTCCTCCCCGGCATCCTTATCGCCTTGGCGCAGATGGCGACGGTGCATGTGTACGCAAAGATCTACAACTACCCGGTCTATCCCCGCGCCACGATGAAGGAGTTCTTCTATTCGATGTGGATCTCGATCCCGGCGCTGCTCACCGCATTCATCATCGTGGGCGGCGTGCTACTCGGCTGGTTCACCCCGACGGAATCGGCCGCGGTGGCGGTGCTCTACACCCTGGTGCTGTCGATCTTCATCTACCGCGAGCTGAACGCAAAGCAGATCTACACGGCGCTCGCCGACACCGGGCGCCTCGCCTCTGTGGCGCTCTTCTGCGTGGGCACGGCTTCGGCCTTCGGCTGGCTTCTCGCCTACTACCAGATTCCGCGCGCGCTCCTCGAGAACGTCTCGACGTGGGGCATGGGCATCACCCAGGCCGGCTTCTTCATCGCCTTCGTGTTCCTGGTGGTGGGCTGCTTCCTCGACGCGATCCCGGCGATCATCATCTTCGGCACCATCCTCCAGCCGCTCGCCAACTCGGTGGGCATGCATCCGATCCACTTCGCGATCATCGGCATCGTCTCGCTCGCCTTCGGGCTGGTGACGCCGCCCTATGGCCTGTGCCTGATGATCTGCTGCTCGGTCGCCAAGGTGCCGATCAAGTTCGCGCTGAAGGACACGATGATCATGCTGGTGCCGATGCTCCTGATGCTGGCGGCCATCATCGTGTTTCCCGAGATCCCGCTCATCCTGCCCAAGCTCATCGCGCCCGAGCTCCTCAAGTGACGCGCGGCCCGGAGCGTATGCGATTCCTATCCCGCGTCATCCCCGCGCAGGCGGGGATCCAATGACCAACGCCTTCAGCCTCGCCGGCAAGGTGGCCCTCGTGATCGGGGGCACCAGCGGCATCGGCAAGGCGGTCGCCCAGGGTTTCCTCGGCGCCGGCGCGCGCGTGATCGTGGCCGGGCGCACGCCCGAGAAGCTGGAGCTCGCGGTGCGGGAGCTGAAGGCGCTGGGCGATGCGCACGGCCATTGCGCCGACGTGAGCGAGCGCGGCTCGTTGGCGGGACTCGTCGAGTCGACGCTGGCGCAGCACGGCGCGATCGACATCCTGGTGAATTCCCAGGGCATCCTCGCGCTCAAGCCCGCCGAGGAATTCACCGGCGAGGATTGGGACGCGATCATGGACACCAACCTGAAGAGCGTCTTCTTCGCGTGCACCGAGGTCGGCTGCCATATGCTCGCGCGCGGCTCGGGGGCGATCATCAACATCGCCTCCCTCGCGTCGTATCGCGGCTGGCCGCGGAGCGCCCTCTACGGCATCAGCAAGGCGGGCGTCGTGAGCCTCACGGAAACGCTCGCCGCGGAGTGGGCGACTCGCGGCGTGCGCGTGAATGCGATCGCTCCGGGCTTTTTCCTGACCGAGCTGAACCGCGACAAGATGGGCGCGGAGCGCAAGGCGCGCGCCGTGGCGCGCACGCCGATGGGGCGCTTCGGCGAAGTGGGCGAGCTGGCGGGCGCCGCGGTCTACCTCGCCTCCGATGCGGCGTCCTTCGTGACCGGCGAGACGATCCGCGTGGACGGCGGGTTCCTCGCGACCGGGATCTGAGGGAGGAGCGCCGGGGGTGGACGTCGAACCTCTCTCGCCGGTGCTGGGGGCGCGCATCGCGGGCGTCGACCTCGCGCGGCCGCTCGCTACCGAAATCTTCGCGCAGGTTGAAGCCGCGCTGCACCGGCATGGTGTGATCGTTTTCCCCGGCCAGGATCTCGACCCCGCACGCTTCGCGGCCTTTGGGCGCCTGTGGGGGCGGCCCGAGCCGCATGTGATCGACACCTTCCACCATCCCGCGGATCCGAACATCCTCGTGCTCTCGAACGTCGTGCGCGACGGAAGGCCGACCGGCCTCGCCGACGCGGGCTCGTACTTCCACAGCGACTACTCCTACCTCGAAGTGCCTGCGCGCTGCACCATCCTCTACGCGCTCCAGGTGCCGCACGCCCAGGGCGGCACCACCTTCGCCAACCAGACGCTCGCCTACGAGGAGCTTCCCGGCGAGACCAAGCTCGCCATCGAGCCCCTCGTCGCGCGCCATCACTACGGCAATCGCGACGACCTGGACGAGCGTTCGAGGACCGCGGCGTCGCGATTGAACGAGGAGCAGAAGCGCAAGGTCACATGGGTGCGCCACCGGATCGCCCGCCCGCATCCGCGCACCGGCAGGAAGGCGCTCTACGCGGTGTCGGGGAGCTCCTTCGCGATCGAAGGCATGGACGACGGCGGAAGGCGCACGCGACGCAGGAGAAGTACCGCCATACCCACGACTACCGGGTGGGCGACGTGATCGTCTGGGACAATGCGCAATTGCTGCACGCGGCGCCGCTCACCGACCCTGCCGACCCGCGCACCCTGTGGCGCATCACGATCAAGGAAGACGTCGTCTCCCCGGCGTAGGCCGGGGCCCAATCGAGGAGGATTCCATGGCCATCGCGGGAATGAACCACTTCAACGTGCTCACCGACGACGTGGACGCGACGCGGCGCTTCTACATCGACGTCATCGGCCTCACCGAGGGCGACCGTCCACCGCTGGGATTTCCGGGCGCCTGGCTCTACGCGGGCGGCCATCCGATCCTGCACGTGTCGTCGGCCAAGCTGCCGCGCGATCGCGCCGGCGTGATCGATCACATGGCGTTCAGCGCCACGGACCTGAAGGGCACGGTCGCGCGGCTGAAGGCGAAAGGCGTGGAGTTCGCGCTGCGCCAGCAGGTGGGAACGCGCATCTGGCAAATCTTCTGCCACGACCCCATGGGCGCCAAGGTCGAGCTCGATTTCGATCCCGCCGAGCAGGCGCCGTAGCGATGGACCTCGGCCTCGAAGACACGGCGGTCCTCGTCACCGGCGGCAGCAAGGGCATCGGCCTTGCTTGCGCGCGCGCTTTCGCCGCCGAGGGCGCGCGCGTGGCGATCGTCTCGCGCAGCCACGAGAACCTCGATCGCGCCGTGGCGACGCTGCACGACGAAGGCCACAACGTCCTTGCGATCGCCGCGGACCTGCGCGAGCCGAGCCAGGCACGCGACATGGCGCGGACCTTCGAGGAGAAGATGGGCGCTGCCAGCGTCCTCGTGAACAGCGCCGGCGCCGCGGCGCGCACTCCGCCCGACGAGCTCACCGCGGAGCACTGGCAGGCGGCGATGCAGGCCAAGTACTTCACCTACATCCACGCCATCGACGCCATCCTTCCGGGAATGGTGAAGCGCGGCGGCGGCGCGATCGTGAACGTGGTCGGAACGGGCGGGAGGCAGGCCTCTCCGATCCATCTCCCCGGCGGCGCGGCCAACGCCGCGTTGATGCTCGCGAGCGCGGGCCTGGGCAACGCATTCGCCGCGAAAGGGATCCGCGTGAACGCCGTGAACCCGAGCTCGACCCTCACCGAGCGGCTGCAGGAAGGCATCGCGGCCGATGCGCGCCAAAGCGGCTCGACGCCGGAGCAAACGCTCGCGCTGCGCACGAAGCAGCATCCGATGGGCCGCTTCGCCGAGCCGCGCGAAGTGGCCGACGTGGTCGTCTTCCTCGCCTCGAAGCGCGCGAGCTACGTGAACGGCGCGATTGTCACGGTCGATGGCGGCACGACGTCGTCCGTGGTGTAGGCACGCTACAAGGCGTCGGACGCGCTTCCCGCCTTGATCGCCAACACCTCCATGCAGGCGCGATAACGCTCGCTCACGGCGTAGCGTACCGGCTCGAAGCCGAATTCCCGAAGCAGCCCGTGGAGCCGGATCCTGCCGAAGTTGTGGTAGTGCTCGATCTCGGCCCAATAGGGATTCGCCTGCGCCGCATCCATCGCCTTCCAGAGATCGCAATCCATGTTGGGCATCGACACCAGCAGCACGCCTCCCGGAGCGAGAAGGCGGGAGGCAGCGGCGAGCCCCTCTTTCGGGTGCGGCATGTGCTCGAGCACGTCGGCCATGCTGATCACATCGAAGGATGAATCCGGGTTGAAGTCGGTGAGATTGCAGCAGTGCGCCTCGATGCCGATCTTTCGAAGCGAGCTCACGCCTTGCGCGCGCAGGTCCAGGCCGACCGCTTCGAACCCGAATTCGCGCGCCGTGAAGATGAGCGAGCCGTTGCCGAATCCCACGTCGAGCCATCGGCCCGCGCTCTTGTACGCAAGGACGCGCTCGATCATGCGCGCGGACACGTAGCGCTGCGCCTCGAGGCCCTGGCCCACCTTCTGGCCATCCTGCACCGTCGCGAAGACGATTTCGAGAGCCTCCTTCGTCCAGTGCCCGTCGGTGAAGATGTGCCCGCACGAGCCGCAACGCATCCATCGCATGACGGCTGGCAACGGCGGACGGTAGCCGGGATGCTTCGTGCAGTCGGCCTCGAGGTAGGGCGCCGGATCCGGCGCCGCGCACAGGGGGCAGGCTTGGAACGCGATCTTCATGAGTCAGTAACCCAGGGTCCTCGGCAGCCAGAGCGAGAGAGACGGCACGTACGTGACGATGAGGAGCGCCACGCACATCGCCCCGTAGAACGGCCAGAGCTCGCGCGACACCTCCTCCATCGTCACCTTGCCGATCGCGCACCCCACGAAGAGCGTCGGCCCCACGGGCGGGGTGATGAGGCCGATGCCGAGGTTCAGCAGCATGATCATGCCGAAATGCACCGGGTCCACGCCCATCGCCTTCACCACCGGCAGCATGATCGGCGTGCAGATGAGGATCATGGGCGCCATGTCCATGAAGGTGCCGAGCAGCAGCAGGAGCACGTTGATGAGGAGGAGCATCGTGTGCTTGTCGGACGTGACGGTGAGGAAGAACGCGGTGGCCTTGGCCGGGATCTGCATGATCGCCATGAGGTAGCCGAAGCCCGCGGCGAAGCCGATCACCATCATCACCATCGCCACCGTCTTGGTGACGCGATGCACGAGCTTGGGCAGGTCGCGCCACTTGTATTCCCTGTAGATCACCATGGTGCAGAAGAGCGCGTAGACGCAGGCGACCGCGCCGGACTCGACGGCGGTGAATGCGCCCGAGAGTATCCCGCCCAGGATGATGACGATGGTGAGGAGGCCCCACACCGCGTCCAGCGCGATCCTCAACGCTTCGCGCAGCGGCACCTTCTCGCTTGCCGGGAAGTTGCGCCGGCGCGCCGTGATGAGGACGAGCGCCACGAGGCACGCGCCGAAGAGGAGCCCCGGAAACACGCCCGCCATGAAGAGCGCGGCGATCGAGACCGTCCCGCCGGTGGCGATCGAGTAGATGATGGAGTTGTGCGAGGGCGGGACCAGGATCGCCTGCACCGAGCCGCAGATCGTCACGTTGGTCGCGAACACCTTCGAGTAGCCGTTCTTCACCATCTCCGGAATCATCACCGAGCCGATCGAGGCGGTGTCGGCGACTGAGGATCCGGAAAGGCAGCCGAAGAGGGTCGAGGCGAGGATGTTCACGAGCGCCAGCCCGCCGCGGATGAATCCCACGAAGACCTTGGCGAGGTTCACCAGCCGCCGCGCGACGCCGCCCTCGGACATGATCGCGCCGGCGAGCACGAAGAAAGGGATGGTGAGAAGCGCGAAGTCGTCCATGCCGTCGGAGATCTTCAGCATGATCGCTTCCAGCGGCATGTCGATCCACAACGCGGTGGCGAGCGTGGCGAGGCCCATCGCATAGGCGACCGGCATGCCGAGGAACATGAAGACGAGGAAGGCGCCGAGGAGGAGAAGGGCGTCCACGCTCTATTCGCCCTGCGGCTGGTCGCGCAAGGTGAAGGAGGTGGGCGGTGGGTCCCCGCACCACAGGCGCTCGATCACGAAGAGGAGCGTCACCGCGCCCGCCACCGGAATCGGGATGTACGTGACGCCCGCGGAGAGATTGGGAAACTCGGCGATGCTGTTGTACCAGGTGGCCTGCACCAGCAGCACGCCCCACTTGATCATGAAGAGCGCGACGATCGCCATCGCGATCTCGGCGGCGAGCTCGGTGCGCGCGCGGTTCTTGTCGCCGAGCGCGTTGAGGAGCGTGGCGACCGCGATGTGCGCGCGCGCTCGATAGGCGGCCGCCCCGCCGACGAACGAGAACACCACCATGAGGAGGATGCCCGCGGGCTCCGGCCAGCTCGACGGCGCGTTCATGACATAGCGCATGAAGACGCCATAGGGAATGATGATCGTCATGACCAGCATCACCACGCCGGCCAGGCCGATGCAGGCGATGTAGAGCCACTCCATCGCCTGCGCGTAGCGCGCTTTCACGGCGCTACTTCGTGTCTTCGATGCGCTTCAGCAGCGCCGCGTACTTGGCGCCGTACTTGTCGCGCACCGGCTGCGTCGCCTTGTAGAACGCCGCCTTGTCGGCGGGCACGAACGACATGCCCTTGGACTTCAGCTCTTCGGCCGCCTTCGCGGTCTTCTCGTACCAGAGCTGGCGCTGCTCCATCTGCGTCTCGCGCGCGAAGCGGCGCACCAGCGCCTGGTCTTCCTTGGAGAGCGTGTCCCAGGTGCGCTTGGAGAACACGAAGATCTCGGGAATGATGAGGTGCCCGGTCCGGCTCATCACCTTGGCGACCTGGTAGTGGTTCTGCGCGAGCACCGTGGGCTCGTTGTTCTCGGCTCCGTCGACCACACCCGTCTGCATCGCCGAGTAGAGCTCGTTGAAGCCCATCGCCACGCCATTTCCGCCCATGGCGTTCATGGTCTCGACGAAGATGGGGTTGCCCATCATGCGTACCTTCATGCCTTTCAGGTCCGCGGGGCGCGTGACGGGCTTGTTGGAGTAGACGTTGCGAGTGCCCGCGTCCATCCATCCGAGCGCCACCAGGCGCGTGTTGGGGTTGGTGCTGATCTTGTCGAGGAGCTCGGCGCCGATCGGCCCATCGATCACCTTGCGCATGTGCGCCTCGTCGCGGAAGACGAAGGGCAGGTTGAACACGTTCAGCTCGTCGACCACCGGGCCCATCGCGCCCACCGAGATGCGCGCGATCTGCAGGGCGCCCACCTGCGCCTGCTCGATCATCTCCTTCTCGCCGCCCAGCTGCATCGACGGGTACATCTGGATCGAGATGCGCCCGTCGGTCGCACCCTCGAGCTTCTTGCCCATGCGCACGATCGCTTCCACGGTAGGATAGCCGAGCGGATGGACGTCGGCCGCCTTCCAGACCATCTTCTGCTGGGCGAGGGCGACCGGCCCCGCGACGGCGAGCGCCGCAGCGAGGGAAATCGCCATGCCTTGGACCAGGGTTCGACGCTTCATTGTGGTTATCCTCCTTGGGCGGTCATCATACATTCGGACGATATTCCCGCCGCCATCCTTTGCCAAGGTTGTATGACAACCAGACCCGCGACGATCCTGCTCACGCACACGCCCCGCATGCGGCGCGACTACTACGGCGCGCGCGCGCTCGAAGGGCTGCGCGCCCTCGGCACGGTGATCCTCCACGAGCACGACGAGCCGCTCGGCGGCGAGTCCCTGGTCGCGGCGGCGCGCGGCGTGCGCATCATCGTGGCCGATCGCAACACGCCCGGCGCCGGCGCCGTCTTCGAGCGCAGCTCCGATCTCGTCGCCTTCGTGCGCTGCGCGGTCGACATCCGCAACGTCGACGTCGCCGCGGCGAGCGCGCACGGCGTGCTGGTGACGCGCGCGAGCGCCGGCTTCGTGAGCGCGGTGACGGAGCTGGTGCTGGGCTTCCTCGTCGACCTCGCGCGCGGCGTGTCGCGCTCGGTGGCAGACTATCGCGCGGGCCGGGTGCCCGAGGCCGCGATGGGCCGGCAGCTCGCGGGCGCGACCCTCGGCGTGATCGGCTACGGCGCGATCGGCCGGCGTGTCGCGGCGCTGGGCGTGGCGCTCGGCATGCGGGTGATGGTGTGCGATCCCCATGCGCGCGTGGCCGAGGCGGGAATGCAACAGGTGGCGCTCGAGGATCTCCTCGCCGCGGCCGACTACGTGGTGTGCCTCGCGATCGCCAATGAGGAGACGGAGAACCTGATGAACGACGATGCCTTCGCCCGGATGAAACCGGGCGCCTATTTCGTGAACGCCTCGCGCGGCAACCTGGTCGACGAGGCCGCGCTGGTGCGCGCACTCGAAGCGGGGCGCATCGCGGGCGCCGCGCTCGACGTGGGGCGTGCATCGGACCAGATGCCCACGCCCGCGCTTGCGCGCCGCGCCGACGTGATCGCGACGCCCCATGTGGGCGGACTCACGCCGCAGGCGATCGAGCACCAGGCGCTCGAGACCGTGGCGCAGGTGGCCGAGATCCTCGCGGGACGCGCTCCCGTCGGGGCCGCGAACGCATCGCGGGCGACGCGCCTGGAAAGGCTGGCATGAAGACCGTCCTCATCACCGGCGCCGCGGGTGACGTCGGCACGCACCTGCGCCGAGAGCTCGCGGGGCGCTACAAGCTGCGCCTCTCCGACATGAAGCCGATCACCGATCTCGCGGCCGGCGAGGAGTTCGTGCGCGCGGACATTTCCGTGATGGGCGATCTCGCGCCGGTGGTGCGCGGCGTGGACGCGATCGTGCACCTCGGCGGATTCTCGGTGGAAGGCGCGTGGGAGGCAATCCTTTCGGCCAACATCGTGGGCGCGCGCAACGTGTTCGAGGCCGCGCGAATCGCAGGCGTGAAACGCATCCTCTTCGCCACCAGCAACCACGCGGTGGGCTTCTATCGGCGCGACCAGACCATCGACCACCGCGTCTATCCGCGCCCGGACAGCCGCTACGGCGTGTCGAAGGCGTTCGGAGAAGCGATCGGCAGCCTCTACGCCGACAAGTACGGCATGGAGGTCTTCAACATGCGCATCGGAAACGTGAATCCGCGGCCGGCGGACAAGCGCCGCCTCGCCATCTGGATCTCGCCGCGCGACCTGGCGCAGCTGGTAGGGATCGGCATCGACCATCCCGACATCCGTTTCGAGATCGTCTACGGTGTGTCGGGCAACAAGCGAAGCTGGTACGACAACTCCAACGCGCACCGCCTCGGCTACCGCCCGCTCGACGACAGCGAGGATTGGGCCGAGGAAGTGCTGCGCGACGAGAAGCCCGCGACCGACGAGCGCGCGGAGCGCTTCCAGGGCGGCGCCTTCGTCTCGGTCGAGGAGGGCGGCGGCCCTCCCAGGCAACGCTAGCTCCATTGAAGCTCGCCGTTCGAATCCTCGCGGGCGTGTTGGCGCTGGTACTCGTCGCGGCGGCGATCGCGTGGCTGTGGATGCAACGCTCGCTGCCGCGGCTCGACGGCGAGGCCCACGCGAAGGGCTTGCAGGCCGCGGTCGAGATCGTGCGCGACAAGGAAGGCGTGCCGCATCTTTTCGCGAAGAGCGCGCGCGACGGCTGGTTCGCGATGGGCTACGTGCACGCGCAGGATCGCCTGTGGCAGATGGAATTCCAGCGCCGCGTCGCGCAGGGGCGCCTCGCGGAGTTCCTCGGCGAGCGCGCCTACGACGTCGATCGTTTGATGCGCACGCTCGGCATCGCGCGGCTCTCGACGCGCATCGTCGCGCGCCTCGACGCCGAGACGCTCGCCGGCCTCGAGGCCTACGCGGCGGGCGTGAACGCTTTCATCGACGCGGACCCCGTGCTTCCCGTCGAATTCCAGGTGTTTCGCGTGAAGCCCGAGCGCTGGAAGCCCGCCGACACCATGGGATGGCTCTTCGTGATGGCGTGGGACCTGTCGTCGAACTGGCGAACGGAGCTCGCGCGCCTGCGCTTCGCGGCCAAGCTCGGGCCCGAGCACGCCGCAGAGTTCCTGCCGCCCTATCCGGGCGATGGCCCGGGCCCTCCGATTCCCGATTTCCGCAACCTCTACGCCGAGCTCGAGCCCCTCGCGGGCGCGCTCCTCGCCGCGACGCCGCGCCACGAGGAGGCGGTGGGATCCAACAGCTGGGTCGTCTCGGGCGCGCTGAGCGAGACCGGCAAGCCGCTCCTCGCCAACGACCCGCACCTCGGGCTGCAGGCACCCGCGCTCTGGTACCTCGCGCACGTGTCGACGCCCGAGGGAAACCTCGTGGGCGGCACGCTTCCCGGAGTCCCCTTCGTCGTGCTCGGGCGCAACGACCGCCTCGCCTGGTCCTTCACCACCACCAACAGCGACACGCAGGACCTCTTCGTCGAGAAGGTCGCGCCGAACGATCCGGCGAGCTATGTGACGCCCACGGGGAGCGCGAAGTTCGAGGTGCGTGAAGAGGTCGTCCTCGTGAAGGGCGAAGAGCGGCGCATGCAGGTGCGCTCCACGCGCCACGGGCCGGTGATCTCGGACGTGGTGAAGAGCGCGCAGGTTGCCGCGCCCAAGGGTTACGTGCTTGCGCTCGCGTGGGCCGCGCTCACCGAGGAGAGCACCGTCGCGCGCGCCGGCTTCGCCCTCAACCGCGCGCAGGACCGCGCCGGGCTCATGGCCGCGTTGAAGGACCTGACCGCGCCGCACCAGAACGTCGTGTACGCCGACAGCGACGGACACGTGGGCTTCATCGCGCCCGCGCGGCTTCCCGTGAGGAGCGCCGACAACGAGGCCATGGGCCGCGTGCCGGTGCCGGGCTGGATCGCGAAATACGATTGGCAGGGGTTCCTGCCGTTCGAGGAGATGCCGCGCCAGGATGATCCCGCCGCGGGCTCGATCGTGACCGCGAACCACAAGATCACGCCGCCCGGCTACAAGCCGTTCGTCTCGGTGGACTGGTTTCCCCCGTATCGCGCCGAGCGCATCGAGGAGATGCTCGCGCAGTCCCAGAAGCATTCGCTCGACACCTTCGCGCGCATGCAGGGCGACACGCTCTCGCGCCTGGCGCGCGATCTGCTGCCGCTCGCCGTGGCCGCCGCGCCCTCGAGCGACGCGGGCCGCAAGGCGCAGGCGCTCCTCGCGGGCTGGAAGGGCGACATGAGGATGGACTCCGCCGCGCCGCTCGTCTTCAGCGCGTGGTATCGCGAGCTCACGCGCCTGGTCTACGCCGACGAGCTGGGCGAGCTTTTCATCGACGCCTGGGAGCTCCGCGCGACTTTCATGATCAACGTGCTCACGGCGCAGGGCGGGCAGGAGAAGTGGTGCGACGACGTGAGGACGGCGGAGCGCGAGACGTGCGCGATGCTCGCCGCGAAGGCGTTCGATCTGGCCGCCGCGGATCTGGCGAAGCGCTATGGCGAACCGTCGTCTTGGCGCTGGGGCAAGGCGCACACCGCCGCGGGCGATCATCGGCCCTTCGGGCTGGTGCCCTTCGTCGCGCGCCTCTTCAACGTGGCGCCGCGGACGCCGGGCGATTCGTATTCGGTGGACGTGGGCCACATGTTCATCCGCGACGAGGAGCGCCCCTTCGCCAACCGGCACGCGCCGAGCCTTCGCGCGATCTACGATCTCGCCGACCTCGACCGCTCGCGCTACATGCACTCGACGGGGCAGTCGGGGAACGTCCTTTCGCCGTGGTACGCCAATTTCGCGGAGCGCTGGGCGCGCGTGGAGTACATCACCATCCCCACGCGGCGCGAGGCGATCGTCGCCGCGCATCGCCTGGTGCTCGCCCCTTAGGCGAATGCGGACGATCGCAGCCGAAGGTGTCACGCTCGAGCCGCAAACCGCGGCACATGCCGCGGAAATGTTCAAGGTGCTGTGCGATCCCGCCATCTATGCCTACGAAAACGCGCCGCCCGCTTCCCTCGAGTGGCTGCGCGCGCGCTTCGAGAAGCTCGAGACGCGGCAATCCGCCGATGGCCGCGAGCAGTGGTTGAACTGGGTAATCCGCATGCCCTTGGGCGAGCTCATCGGCTACGTGCAGGCCACGGTGCGCGCCGACGCGAGCGCCGGGATCGCCTACGAGCTTTGCAGCGCTTATTGGGGGCGCGGCCTCGCAACACGGGCCGTGTCGGCGATGACGCGCGAGCTTGCCGAGCATTACGGCGTGCGGCTCTTCACCGCCGTCGCGAAGCGCCGCAACTTTCGGTCGACAAGGCTCCTCGAACGCCTCGGATTCGCGCAGGGCAGCGAAGAGCTCCGCGCGCAGCTGCGGGTCGAGCCCGACGAGGTGCTCATGTGCCGGAGCACCCCGTGAAGCCGCGGGTCTTGAGCTCCATCGAGAATCGCGAAGCCGATCACTGTGTCGACATCTTCGTGCGCGACGACGGCGCGTTCGGATTCGAGGAATACCGGCGCGATCCCGAGGACCTGGCCGGATGGTTTCCCTTGAACCGGTTCGCACACCTCGCATTCGCGAGCGAGGCCGAGGCATCCGCCGCGGCGGTATCCCTTGTCGCCTGGCTCGCGCCGCCGCGTGCTTTCGAGGTGAGGCGCGCGGCCGACGCGGACCGCGATGCCATCGAACGGCTGTATCGCGATTGCCGGCGCGACGCGAAGTGGCTTCCCGCCTGGCGCACGGACGCGAGCTTCGCCCAGGCCTCCGCGGGCGAGGCGGTGTTCGTGGCCGTCTCGGGCGCGGGCGAGCTTTACGGAGTGGTCTCGATATGGGAGGAAGAGCCCTTCGTGCACCACCTCTACGTACGCGAGGAATTCCGCGGCAACGGCGTGGGTGCGGCACTCCTGGACTCCCTCGTGGGCAAGGTGCCGTTCCCGTGGCGCCTGAAGTGCGTGCGGCTCAATACGCAGGCTCTCGACTTCTACGCGAAGCGCGGCTGGCGCACGGTGGGCGAGGGCACCGGCAGCGAGGGCGCCTATCTCGAGCTGCAGCTCGACGAGCTCGAGCTCACGCCGGGCGCACCGGCTCCCCCAGGAGCTCGCGCATGAGCGCCGATTCGCGCGCGTAGAAGCCCTCGGTGTGGAAGGATTCGGGCAGCTTGAGGAGCTCGTAGTCGAGGTGATGGCAGACCTCGTGCACCAGCGTGCGCAGGAAGGTGCGGAACTTGACCACCTGCACGCGCTGCGCGGTGCGCATCCACACGCTGATGCGGGCAACTCCGCCCGTGACCTCGTCGGGCTCGTAGAGCCCTTGCAGCTCTCCGCCCGCATCCGCCGGGCGGCGCTCGAGGACGCGCACGACGACGGGCGGCGTTGCGAGGCGCGCGTTGATGCCGTCCACCAGCGCCTGGCAGGCGCGCTCGACGCCCGCGCGAGCGCCCGACTCGAGCACGGCTCCCATGGACGTGGCGATTGCCATGAGCGGCCCGATATCGGGCAGCGCGATGCGCTTGATGGCGTCGCTCTTGCGGTAGGTGCGCTTGCTGTCGGCGCCGAGGCTCGAATAGTAGGCGAAGGGCATGTCAAAAGGTGTCAAATGGGGGCGCCCATGTCCCTTTTCCATAGCGAAGTCTTCACCCTGCCGTTGCCGGCGGGCCATCGCTTTCCGATGGCCAAGTACGCGCGCCTTCGGCAAAGGCTCCTCGAGTCCGACGCGTTCGCCGAGGACGAGTTCCGGGTCCCGCCCCAGGCGAGCGACATCGAGATCACGCGCGCGCACTGTGCGCATTACCTCGCGCGCGTGGTGTCGGGCGCTCTCGACGCGAAGGAGATGAAGGCGATCGGCTTTCCCTGGTCGGAGCGCATGGTGCTGCGCTCGCGCCAGTCGAGCGGCGCCACGCTCGCCGCGGCGCGCGAGGCGCTCACGCGCGGCTGGTCGGCGAACCTCGCGGGCGGGACGCACCACGCCTTCCGCGACCGCGGCGAGGGATTCTGCGTGTTCAACGACGCCGCCATCGCCGCGCGCGCCATGCAGGTCGAGGCGGGCCTGCAGAGGATCGCCATCGTCGATTGCGACGTGCACCAGGGCAACGGCACCGCGTCCATCTTCCGCGGCGACGAGGCGGTATTCACCTTCTCGATGCACGGCGCGCGCAACTTTCCATTCGCCAAGGAGGCGAGCGACTTGGACATCGAGCTCGCCGACGGCACCGGCGACGACGAGTACTTGTGGCACTTGGAGCGCGGCCTGGACGAGACGCTCGAGCGTTCGCGCCCCCAGCTCGCGATCTACCTCGCCGGCGCCGATCCCTACGAGGACGATCGCCTCGGGCGCCTCGCGCTCACCCAGCGCGGGCTCGCGCGGCGCGACGAGCATGTGCTGGGGTCGCTCCACGCGCGCGGCATCCCCGTGGCGATCGCCATGGCGGGCGGCTACGCGCGCGACATCGAGGATTCGGTCGCCATCCACGCGAATACCCTTTGCGCGGCGCGGCGCATCCACGCCGATTCGTGAAAGAATCGCTGACGGTGAGAAAAGCGCTCTTTACCCTGTTCGCGGCGTTCGCCCTGGTGGCGGGCTGCGGCTCGACGCAGCCGGTGTCCGCTCCGGTGAGCGGCGATCGGCCGCGGCTCGTGGTGCTCCTCGTCATCGACGGCCTGCCGCAGCGCCAGGTGGTCGAGTATTGGGACCAGCTCGCTCCCGACGGCTTCAAGCGCTTCCTCGACCGCGGCGCGTGGTTTTCCGATGCGCACTACGGGCACGCCACCACCGAGACCTGCCCCGGCCACGCGACCCTCCTCACCGGAGCCTATCCGCACCGCACCGGAATCATCGCCAACGCCTGGCGCAACCCCGTGAACGGCCAGACCGAGTACTGCGCCGGCGACACCTCGGCCACCTACATCGGCCACCGGACCGCGAGGCTCGACGGCACGAGCCCGAAGAACCTCAAGGTCGAGACGCTCGGCGACGTCTTGAAGCGCCTCGACGCGCGCTCGAAGGTGATCGCGATCTCGGGCAAGGACCGCGGCGCGATCATGACCGCGGGCAAGTCGGGAACGGCCTACATCTACCAGCGCCAGACCGGGCAATTCGCCTCGACCACCTACTACATGAAGGAGCATCCCAAGTGGGTGGAGGATTTCAACGCGGCGAAGACGGCGGCTGCCTATTTCCACCAGGAGTGGAAACCGCTCCTCGCGGAGTCGGCGTACGCGCGCTCGGTTCCCGACGCTCGCGCGTGGTTCGCGCCGGGCGGAAAGCTGCCGCGCAAGCTCGGTGAGGGCCAGGAGGCGCCCGGCCCGCTTTTCTACGAGGAGATCCTCGCGAGCCCCTTCGGCGACGAGCTCACGCTGGCGTTCGCGCGCGCCGCGATCGCCGGGGAAAGCCTCGGGCGCGACGCCGCGCCCGACATTCTCGCGGTGAGCCTCTCCAGCCACGACTACGTGAACCACGCATACGGTGCGGAGTCGCGCATCTCGCACGACCACATGCTCTACCTCGATCGCGCGCTGCAGGATTTCATGAACGATCTCGACGTCGCGGTCGGGCGCGACAATTACGTGGCGGTGCTGACCGCCGACCACGGCTTCATGCCCGCGCCGGAATTCAGCCAGTCGCTCGGCCGCGACGCGGGCCGCGTCAGCACCGCGCAGATGCTCGCGAGAGTCAATGCCGGCCTCGCCAGGAAGTTCGGCGAAGGGCGCTGGGCGCTCGCGATGTCGGGCCAGGCGCTGGTGCTGAACCGCGCGCTCATCGGCCAGAAGGAAATCCCCGCGGCGCAGGTCGCCGAGGAAGCGAAAAGGCTCCTCCTCGAGGAGCGCGGCGTGGAGGTGGTCTATACGCGCGCAGAGCTGGAAAGCGGCAGCCGCGCGGGAGCACCTGCGTTCCGGCAGCTGCGCAACTCCTGGGATCCCGAACGCTCCGGGGATCTGCAAGTGGGGCTCAAGCCCTATTGGATGTACGGATCGGGCAGCGTCGGCACCACGCACGGCTCCCATCATGGGTACGACACGAACGTTCCCATCCTCCTCTACGGGCCGTCGTGGATACCGGC
>WNFL01181667.1_pt1 | contig 24474 bp, 13 predicted proteins | sample 5400361 | NCBI WGS metagenome assembly WNFL01 (sample SAMN13153351, study PRJNA577476) | soil metagenome | isolation source: 40 cm soil on Douglas fir-dominated hillslope | place: USA:California | collected 2013-09-17
AGCGCGCCGCGGCCATGCTTGACGATCCGAATCTGATTGGCGGTGCTGACCTCGCCGCCCTTCTTTGTGATGACAAGACTCTGAGCGTTCGTGGCATCACCAGCGCCTACATGTTGCGTGGCGGCCAGGGTCCCGTTCAGATAAATTTCGAACGAATAGTCAGGCGACAACTCTTTGCTGACTTTCAAATAGTCGGTCAAGCCGTAAATGGCGAATGCGGTCTCCTTGGTCGAAAGCCAGTAGTAACCGTTACTCCGGTTCTTTACCAGCCAGCGCGCGATCTTCGGCAGCAGCGCATTGCCCGGATCGATCTGCGCCAGGGCCCTCAACGACAGCGCCGTGGCTTCAACGTCCAGATAGACGTCGCGGCCATAGTCATTGACCCGGGTCGTCTGCCAGTGCGCTTCGAATTCATCGGCCCGGGCCGCGCCAGCGATGGTGTTGGCGATTTCTTTCGCGCGGCCATCCTTGCGCTCATGCAACGCCAGGGCGAGTAAGGCGCGCCCGTACGGGCCGAGTTTGTCGCGTTTCCCGTAAAGCTCTTCCAGGTAATGACCGTCGCTGTCACCGCTTTCGGTAAAGGCATAGATCATGTAGGCGCGGGTTTCGTCGTCGATGGGATTGCCATCGTCGCGCTTGCCGGCGGCAAGCATGGCCGAGAGTTTCTCGCGCCCACGATCGGGCCGCGAAGTATCGATCTGATAGCCCGCGCGGGTGGCGATGGTCAATCCATCGACCACGTAAGCAGTCATGAACGGATCGGTCTTGTCATCCTTCCACCAACCCCACCCGCCGTCACCGTGCTGATAAGCGTACAAGCGATCCATGCCCTTCTGAACTTTCTTATCAAGATCGTTTGAAGCGCGCAGCTTCGCCGTAGGCACGTCTTTCAGCGCCTGCGCCACGATCACGTTTGGCAGGAAGCTCGACATTGTCTGCTCAGTACAGCCGTACGGAAAACTCGTTAAGTAATCGAGCGCTCCGAACAGGGAGCCGGCAATTGATGAGGTTGCTTCAATGCGCAGCGAGCGGGCAGACACGTTTGGATTGACCGGAATATCCAGCGAGATGGTTTGTTCCCCGTCGTTCTGGGTCAGGGTGGTCGTGTTTCCCATCGTCTGTTTCAGACCGTGCGGCACGATTTCCATGCTCATCTCGACCGCGTCGGATTCCGTATCGGTAAGCGCTTTGGCCAGCAGCGTCAGTTTGCCGACCTGATCAGCGCGCACACGCCAGTCGACGCGATGCTCGCCGTTCTGTTTGATCGTCACGGTTTCATTGGGCGGATCCAGCAACTGGGCGCCGTTGAGATCGAGCGAAATCTTTGTCGATTTATCACTCTTCAGGAAGTTATGCACCACGCCTGAGATCGTCACCGTGTCGCCTTCAGTTAAGAAGCGGGGCATCTCGAGACGCATGATCACGTCTTTTCGCGCGATTGTTTTTTGCACTGCTGAGCCGACGCGCGTGTCGGCCGTAACGGCTCGGGCCGTCGCCCGCCAGGTCGTCAAGTTGTCGGGCAGTTTGAAACTGATCGTGGCTTTGCCATCGCCGCCGGTAACGACGTCGGGTTGCCAGAAAGCTGTATCTTTGAATTCGCGCCGGATGGTCGGTTCGGCGTACGAACTCTCGTTCTTAAAGTCAGCCAGTTGATAGCCGGACTTGTTGCGCGCCAGGTTCGCTGGTTTGTCGCCCGCATAACCTGTGAACGTGTAATGAATCGCGAGACTGGTTTGCACTTCGTTGTAGCGCTTGCCGTAGAACTCGCGTTTGATATTGCCGGCCGTCTCGGCCTGAATGCTGTAAATCGCTTCGTCGATAATACCGAGGCTGACTTCAGCATTGGCGGCGGGCGAGCCATCATCGTTGCGCGCCAGGATCGTGTAGGACGCCACCTCACGCGGCTTGAACTCTTTCTTGTTCGGCACAATGTCGAGCTTCAGCATTTTGTCGCGCGCGGGCACGGCCAGGAGTTGGCTCTGGTTATACATGTCGCTGTCTTTGACGAACGAAACGTCGAGATAGACATTCGGTTCATACTTGCGATCGATAGGCACATCGATCACGATGCTGCGGCCTGTCGCATCTATCTGTCGCACGGTCATGACGTTCGATAATTCCGTCGTCACTAATAGATGGGCCTTATCCGCTGGCAGCATCGCCAGCACATGCGCCGTCTCGCCCACCCGGTAAGACTTTTTGTCGGGCACAAGTTTGATCGACTTTTCGTCAAAGTCCTTGAACTCAAAATCCGCCCACTCGCCCTTCTTGTCCGGGGCATAGAACGAGCCACCGCGATTCACGATCTGTTTGCCGGCTTCGTTGACGATTGCTTTGACATAAATGCTGCCGGGCGAGGGCACGGTAAAATCATAGGTCGCGTTGCCCTGGCTGTCAGTGTTCACATCGGCCGACGCCAGCTCGCGCTCGTGAAGAATGTAATCGGTGGTCTTGTATTTATAACCGTTCGTTTCTTCTTCCTTCTCAACCTTCTCCCACTTCTGTTCGATGAACTTGAGGGTGACCTTCTCAGACACCGGCTTGCCGGCATAGTCAGCCGTCTTAACTTTGACCCTGGCCGCATCGCCCGAGTAGTAGAGATAGCGTTCGGGATAAGCATCGGCGACAGTTTTGCCGCGCGTGCCGATGAACGAGGCCGCGCCCTGCATTTCGCGCCGCGAGGCGTCAGTGACCTGGGCCTCGAGGCGATACGAATAGTCCCATTCGTCTTTCTCTTCGGGCTTTGGCACTTCGAACTCGACGCTCATTTCGCCGCGCGAATTCAGCGTGCCCTCACCCTCGGTGATCATGTCGTTTCCGTAATAACCGCTGTCCTCTTCATCGCCGCCTTCGTTTTCCGGACCGGCCGCGTCGTCGAACTCATCGTTGGAATCGCCGCCCCACCACCAGTGATAATAGCGTTGCTTGTAGACGTAGTAATGCACGTCGGCGTTGGTGACCGGCGCGCCAAAGAAGTAGTTGGCCGAGACAGTGAATCTTACTTTCTCGCCTACGGACGCGAATTCTTTCGGGCCTTTGACCGTGACTTTGAACTCGGGCTTTTTGTATTCCTGAACTTCGAAGTAGCCGCTGGATTTTGCTTCGCCGACCGCGGCGGTGATGTTGTAACTGCCCAGGGGTGCTTCATCCGCGATGTCCACCTCGCCGCTGAACGTGCCGCGAGTTGAAAGCGGCAGTTCCTTGTCAAAAACCTTGCCGTTGTTGGGGTCTTCGATGATGACGCTGACGGTCTTTTTATCGAGCAACTGGTACCCATTGCGTCCCCACTGGCGCAGGATTCCCTTGAAATAGACTTTCTGCGCGGGGCGATAGATGGGTCGATCGGTATAGATGTAACTGGTGAGATCCGCGCCGGAAAGAACGTCGTCTTCACCGCCTTCGCCGCCAAAGTAAAACGATTCGACATCCGAGATGACAAAGTTGTCGCGCTCGTGCGCCATGATCAGGTACGCGTTTTTATTTTCCGATTCGGGATCGACATCCTCTGGCGCTGTCTCAGTTGTTTGGGGTGTCTTGATCTCTGCTTTAAAGACACCGGTCTTGTCGGTTGAACCCGTAGCCAGCGTGGCCTTCGCTTTAGTGACTTCGACGCTTACGCCTTCGTGCGGCGCGCCGGACTTGCGATCGACAACATAGACGACAACCTGTCCGTCCTTCGTCGTCTTTTCAATCATGGTGAGGTTAGTAACAATCGCGATTGAGTAAGCGCGCAGGTCTCCGTTTACCGCCTCGACCAGATAGACGCCCGGCTCCTGCTTCCCGAGCGAAACCATGCGGCTGTCGTACTCGTTCTCAAGCGGCGGCAGCTTCTCCCTCCAATCCTTGACCTTCTGATCCGGATTCAACAGTGGGACGCGCGCGTAATCGGCAACGTTAAGCGGAGTTTGCTCGGGCGCCTGCTCTTTACGGAATTTCTGATTGAAGGTCTCGCGATGCTCTTTCAACAGATGCGTGCGCACGTAGTCTCTGACCGCCGAGAAGAGCGAAGTCTTCAGACGATGGGTGCGCTCCAGAATTGAAATCCGGCTACCATAGCCCTGCGAAACTGCTTCCTTTTCCTTCTCACCCATTTGATGTGGATCGTCGAGCTGCTTGAAAAACTTCGACGGCTCCTTAACGCGATAGACACGAAAGTCCAGATAGTCGACATTCTGATAGCTGGCCCACATTCGCGCCGTTTCATTCGGCGCATAGCTGCGATTAGTAGTCAGCGAGAAGTAAGGCTTGCTGCTGACAATTGTCGATGCCGGCGGCGCGGCTTCTGCGGGCGCTTTGGCGGCGCGCGAACGCATTATATTGAATCCAAAAGCCGAGGCGACAACGACCAGATAGATCGCCGCAGTTGCCAGGTATCGGGGCAGACGCGATGTAGTTTCAGACACGTTTAGTAGCCTCCTCAGAGGGAAGAACAAGATTCACCACAAAGACACGAAGAGCACAAAGACCAGCCAGGTAAGCAATCGAAAGGATTGGGCTGACAACTACAGCCGTCGTTTTTTGCTTCGTGTCCTTTGTGACTTTGTGGTGATTATTCATCGCGCTATTGGTTTCTAACTTCGCCAGGTTCCGGGTAACTTACTGCAGAATTTTCAATCGATAAAATCCCAAAAAATTCTTATTACTTTCCACCGGCCGCCAACGCGGATCAGGATGATGGTCAAGGACCGAGAGCTGTACTTTCTTTACTGTTCCCTGGTCCGTCGGCGACGACCCGGTGTGATAGACGACCCAGTCCGGGGCGCCATTGGGGGCGATGTGCGGCGAGCCAAGCATCACCATCACGTGGTAGGGAAACTTCTGCACCCAGGGCTGATAGAAAAAAAGCAGATCGCCGGGTTGGGCCTCGCGCCGATCACGGCTGACAAATACGCTGTTGAAATTCTTCAGCGAGCGGCCGTCCGCGAACTCGGAAAACCTGCCATTCCGCAAATCGCTTTCGTGAAACGATCCAAAGTCGGTGCGAAAGATTTTTTCGCCGAGCGGGTTCTGGTCGAGATCAAAGCCGGCCACATCCGGCGCCACGGTTTCATAGCCCGGCCCCATTTTTTGAAACCAGATCCGATCGTGACGACGCAGCGCTTCACGGATCGCGAACCGCACCAGCCCGGCGCAGTCGCGTTGTTCGGCGTTCCATTGCTCGCTCAACTGATAGAACTGAGTTTCGGCGATCGTGGTGAACCAGCGGCGAAAGTTGTCGCGATCCTGGAACGTATGCAACTCGGCGGCATCCGGTATTCCGTCGTTGTCTGAATCGATCAAGGTCGTTGCGGACAAACCGCTGTTTGCCGGCTTGATGGCCACACCTTCTTTTGCTGCTTTCTGCTTCTGGTCTGCTGCCTGCTCTTCTGTCGCACTTGCGGAACCGCGCTGGCTCGCCGGCAAAAGAGTAAAACCCCAGGCCAAAGCAATGAGCAGAATCAGAAGGATGCTCGCCGTCGTCACCGACCGCTTCGAAGGGGCATGCCTTTGATTGGAGATCAGCATTGCTGACAACTAATACGACGGATATGTCTAAAGTGGTACGCGGATGCTATCACGTATCCGACAGGCCAACCACTCTAATGTTCGGGTTTGGTACGTCGTGGGCGAGTGTGGATTCCCTCAGTCGAGCATCGCGTGTTAAGCTGCGCACGAACGCCGCACGATGACCTGCGCAGCGTCGCGGCGGACCGATCCATAGACAGCATGCCAAAAGAAAACGCCAATCCCGATGCCATTCTTGAAGCCATCAAGAAGGTCGAGATCCTATCTGAACTGCTCGAGGAAAAAAACAAAAACAATCTGAAAATGATCGCCGAAGGGAAGGTGTCGGGCGGCAAACAAATCGGTCCATATGCGCGGTTGCTGACCTATTCCCCGGGCGAAGTGATCATGAGCCAGGGTGACTGGGGCGGAAACACTTTTTATTTTTCCGTTGACGGAGAGTTGCACGTCTTTATCGCAGACGCGCCGGGTGAAAAAAAGAAAGTTGGCGCGCTTCAGCCGGGAACTTTGTTTGGCGAGATGTCTATTCTTGCCGGCGTGCCCCGCAACGCTACCATCGTCGCTGCTCCCGCCGGTGGCGAGGTCGCCGTCCTGGAAATGGTTCGGCCGGCCCTCAGGCTTTTGAGGTCGTTAAAGAAATTCGCCGAGAAAGTTGACGCCACGTACCGCGTGCATGGCCTGGGAAACGCAATTACCACAATACATGAAGAGACCGGCGACGCCATGACCACGGTCGAGCTGGTAGCACTCGGCAATCTGGCGCAGTTCATGGCGTATGGCAAGCACCATCTGCTGGTCGAAGAAGGGAAGCCGATTGATAAACTGTTTTTGATTCGCAGCGGCTGGGTAAGGCGTGTGCGTGGAATTCCCATCTATCAAAATATCTCAGAAATTACAGCGCCAAGTGCGCTGATTCCCGAGGATTTTCTGGGTGCCGGCAACTGCCTTGGCCTGGAAGCGCTCAGCGGCCAGGCAACGTGGAAATACTCGGCATCTTTAATGGCGCGGACTGAAGTCCTGGAGATTCCGCTGGTGGAATTGCGCGCCGATCAGGAGCTTTGCCGGCGATTACAAAAAGCTTTCGCTGATTTCTCCATAGCTGATGACGATACCAGCCTGGAGGCTCGCGCCGAACCAAAGGGACTCGCCGCGGCCGAGAAGGAGATCTCGACCGGCATCGTAGACGCAGTCAATCTCCTGGTAATGGATATGGACTTGTGCATACGCTGCGGCAATTGCTCGCTGGCTTGCCACAAGGTCCACGGGCAGTCGCGCCTCTTACGACGCGGCATACACATTGAACGTCCTCAAAAGATTGGGAAAGAAGCTACGCAACACGTGCTGGCTCCTTCAGTGTGCATGCATTGTAAGGATCCTGAGTGTCTGACCGGCTGTCCCACCGGTGCGATCTTCCGCGATCCTAAAGGACAGGTGGACATAAATGTGGACACCTGCATCGGCTGTTTCGATTGTGCGACCCAATGCCCCTACAACGCGATCACAATGATTCCCCGCGCGGGATCGCCCACCGTGCCGCTGGATTTTAAGGGCCGCTTAAACCATCTGTTCAGTTTCAATGTACCGAAGCCCGCGGCCGCAGTCGAAAGCGACGACATGGTGGCGATCAAGTGCAATCTCTGCGAAAGCACGCCGTTGAATCCAAGCGGTGCTTCGCGTCCGGTTTATTCATGCGAAGAAAACTGCCCCACCGGCGCGCTGGTCCGGGTCAACCCCCAGGAGTATTTCGGCGAGATCGAAAAGACGCTTGGTCTTGTCTTCCGCGATCAGACGCACGCCATCGGCCGCAACATTCATAAGAGCGATCCTGTCGCCAGGCTGTGGCATATCGGGGGCGCAATCGTGACGATCGCAATGGCCGGGCTGATGGGCTGGGCGGCTTTGCATTACGGATTCAAAGAGCACCTGCGCGGAACATGGCTGACGATGCGTTGGGTAACGGGCCTCACCGGCCTGGTGGGAATCGCCGGAGTAATGACCTATCCGGTGCGCAAGCCAGTTTATCGCAAGCGCGCGGGTGCTCTGCGTTACTGGCTGGTGGCGCACATTTATCTTGGAGTTCTCGCAGGTATTGTCCTGTTAATGCACGGAGGCAGTCACGGCGGCAGCTGGTTGACCTTAGTGTTGATGCTCTGGTTTGACGCCGTGATCGTGACCGGCCTCTTCGGTTTGTTTTGTTACCTGGTTGTGCCGCGCATCATGACCAGTATCGAAGGCGATCCCCTGCTTATCGAAGACCTGGAAGGGCGCCGAGCCGAACTGCGAGAGGATCTGGCAAAAATCAGCGCCAAATCCGATCCGCATGTTCGTGATTTGATTGAACGCAGAGTGCGCCGCTATTTCGCTTCACTTTCCTATCTCCTGAGACAATATCTGCGCCGCGAAGAGCTGACGGCATCGTTGGCGAAAGGGCGTCTACAGTTCAAATCCGAAATGGCCACCCTCGACACCAAAGAAAAGCGAGACTCTCTTCTGAAAGCAATTGAGCGCAGCGCCACCTTGCGCCGAGTGGATGCGCTGATCTATCTCCATCGGCTTCTGAAGGTGTGGCTGGCGCCACATGTAATTTCAACTTCCGTGATGTTGGCGCTGATGGTCGTGCATATCATTCAAGTGATCTTTTTTAAGGTGAGGTAGTTGTAATTCGTTAGTTGTTAGTGGTCAGTTGTTAGTTGTTCGCTTTCCGTGCTTGATTCTGGACGCCAATGGAACGCCTTGAGTACGAGCGAAACAACTGACAACTGACGACTGACCAAGCAGATGAAAGCCACCTTCATTATTATCCGTGAGGACTTGCAGGTTGATCCGGTGACGATACTTGCCGAAGGCTTGCTGGTCGGTCGTCTGCCTGGCTGTGAATTGCTGTTGAACCATCCTTCAGTTTCCCGTCTGCACGCCGGCATCACGAGCGTGGAAGGTGACTACTACATTCGTAATCTCCGGCGCGGCAATCCAATCATGCTAAACGGCGCGCCGTTTGAAGAATACGAAGCGCTGGCTGACGGTGACATCATCGGCATCGGTCCCTTTGCTCTCAATATCCACTTAGTGCAAGGCATCCTGGCGATCAATGTCTCGCTGCAAATCGCGGCGACGGCAGGCGATGCGGTAGTTCGCAAAGAGGCGACCGGTGTTTGGGATTTGCCTACTACGGTGCACCTGGAATTGCCGAGTACACCACCGGAAGGCGAGCCCGCCCCAGCCGCACACAAGAAGCCGGCGCCGAGAAAGGCCAAGCCACCCGCCTCCAGCTCCAAAGCTCTGGATGTTTTTTGGGACAAGCGGATTACCAGCGCCACCAAGACGATTAAACCGTCGCCACTCTTTCCGCTCACCGGCCGGCCGAGCGGCAAGGCACAATCGGTCTGGACTCCGACCACCGATCTCAGGCGGCGATGGCCCGTCTCGATGATGCTGTGGGGCGCGATTCCGATCGCTTTACTGGCAGTGGCGGGCGCGCTCTTCTATGCGTCCGCATTTGCTCCGGCGCCAATCTCTGACGCGCATACGAGATTCAGCGTGATTTTGTCGCCGGCGATTGCCAATCACGCGAACGCCGGCTCGTGCACTTCATGTCATGCTCTCAGAGCCCGCATGGAAGCGCAGTGCACGTCGTGTCACGCGACTGAGGCTTTCGTTGCCACAGTGATCCAGCCGCACATGAATGCCGGAATCGGTTGCGTTACCTGTCACAGCGAGCATCGGGGAGTCGAGTTCAGTTCCATGGACGCAGCCCTGCTCTCCTGTTTCGAATGCCACAACGACAATAACAAAGCTCTCTTTAACGGCAAGAAGGTCGGCACTCCGCATGGCGGGACGTTTGGCTACCCGGTGATTAATGGGCAATGGGTCTGGGCCGGGCTGGATCCTGAGGAGTTGTTGCAGAGAAGGACCACTTTGAAGCTGGAGCGTTTACCGAGCGACAACGAAGGTCAATGGCGCAGCAAACAGTTCCATGCGGTGCATCTATATCGAGTGAAAGCTGTGGGCGGCCTTGCGGGTAACAAGGAGGGCGAATTGAGCTGTTCGAGTTGTCATAATTCCTTCAACGATCTGGTGACTCCCCGCACCACCTGTGGCAAATGCCACAACGGTCAAATTGATCTTCGGGCGGGGCGGCAGGTGATCGCTGGCGACAAACCTAACTGCACCTCATGCCACATTCAGCACCGCCTGGACAAACGTCATTGGAATCCGAGTTTGCTGACAATACAGTGATTTGCCGTGTGGAATAGAGCTAAGCAGCGACGGTGTCGCGCTGTGGGTTCGGAGTTCTGCCTTCAGGCGGTGTCTTCTCCATCTAAAAGCGGAAGTCCAAACCATTAAAAGCGGTGTTGCGCTACGCTTGCCACCGCACTCCATACTCTCACTTCGCTACGTGACACTTCACACAGCCCTTGGGATCAGAGCCTGAGATTTTTGTAGCCAGATCGGGCCGCGCTTTTAGGGCGGCATCGTGACAGGCAAAGCAATTGGTATGATAGGCGACTTCGTTGTCGAGCTTTAAATCCTTACCATCCTTCTTGATTACTGGAAGTGGTTTGGCGTCGTCTCCGGCTTGCAAGTGACATGAGCGACAGCCCTTGACCGGCGCCGCGGCCGCATCCTTCAGCACATCCGCGGTGAGCGAAACATTTCTTTCCGAGGTCACCAACGGCAGCGTCAGCTTTTCTTTCGGCTGATCGGTATGATGACATTCGACGCAGGTGCCAGTCGTCTTGCCGTCGGGTGTGTAGTTCTTGATCGTGTGGCTCTCGTGATCGAAAGCCACTTCGCCCCACTTGTCGTCGAGGCTGTCGGTACCCAGCTTTATTTTTTTGGGCTGCTCCTTGCTCTCTTTAGGAAGTTGCTGTTCGATCAAAGCTGAAATGGAAGCCGAAGTGCGTGCGGCGTTTCCCACCAACAGAAGTACTCCCGCACTCAATACGACAATCACAGCAATCAGCGGTCGCTTCATCTTCTTTGCCCTCCCCGGCCCGTAGCTCCGGACATCATTTGAGTCGTCATGTTATGGACGTGTTCCAAAGGTTGTCAAACTCATAGTGTTTGATGCTGTTTCGCCCTTTCCTTTTGGGAGAGGGCTTGTCGGCTGAATTTATCGCCGCTCACTTCCAGCGCCGCGGCTTTGCCTCCTGATGAGCGGAAAGGCATTGCCTTTCCGCTCAAGTTCAAAATTACCGTCAGGGGATATGCCCCACCTTTCTTCGAGGCGTAGCCTCTCGAACCAAAAGAAAAGTGAGCCGCGGAAAGGCGGAGGCTTTCCGCGCATCAGGCGGCATAGGCGCGACCGGACAACCATCGCTCCAGGCTCAGCTGCCCAACCTGAAACTCTCTCCCGTATGACATCGCCGGCAATTCTTGAAATCCAGATCGCCGCCGAAGACTCGCTTGCCGTTATGGCAAGTGGCGCAGGTGTTGTTTCCGCTGGGGAAGTGTTCGAGGGCCCGCGGCGAGCTGACCTGTCGCTTCTGCGGCAAACCCGCCGTGTAGTTATGACAATCGGAGCAGCCGAGACGCTGTCGCCCGCTGTGTTGCGAGTGACTGAAGGCGAGTCGAAACGCGGCCGCGTCAGTTGAGGTTCGGCCGTACGGCTTCTGACCGTGACAGACGCCGCACGATGCCAGGTCGCGTCCATTGGCTTGCGCGTTCGGAGTATGACAGGTGTAGCACTGGTCATGCGCCGCGAGATTTGCCGGAATTGCCAGAGCCACACCGCGTCTTAGCGGTGAGGCGTGACACGAGGTGCACCCATTCTTCGGGCGCGCGGTCCCGGTCAGGTGCTGGGCGTGATCGAACTTCATGTTGAAACTTTCCTTGAACCTGTCGGGGAAGGCCGGGGAAGGCTTTCAGCGGCGGGTTATTGCCATTCACGTTAGTATGGCAGATCGAGCACAGGGGCACATTCGCATTAGTGAACTGAGACAGATGACAACTGGTGCAATCCTTGTGGCCGGGAAAGCTGGGCCGGGCGGAATTATCATTTCGATGATGACAGCTTGAGCAGGCAGCCGCTGCATGACGTTGACTGGTGTGCAGGAATTTCGAGTAGTCGAGATCGTTTCCCTGCGGGTAAACCAGGGCAAAAGGAAAAAGTAAAAAGGCAAAGGTAAAAAGGCAGAAACAGGTCGAAAAAGCTTTTGTGCGCGCGCGCGTCAACATCTTCATTTTCGCCTTTTTACTTGTTCCTTTTGACATTGCTTCACTGCGCTGCCGCTTCATGACCAACCGGAGGCTTTTTCTTTCCCACGTCCGCCGTATGGCAATACGTGCAGGTGCTCGTCTTCTTAAGCTGCTCGAACTCTTCCTCGATAGTCGTGATTTTCGGATAAGTCGTCTTCTTGTTGTCCTTGTGACAGGTAACGCATGCGGCGATTGGAACATCGGGAGTCAATCCGCGCAGAGTGCTGGCGCGAGTAATGTTGATATGACAAGTAGTGCATTCCATAACGTGCTCGCCCTTGCCGCCTTCGTGACTGAACTTCGCTGAAATGCGTCTCGGCGCCAGCATCGTCACGAAGCTGGCGGTGGGCTTGTGGCAACCGGCGCAGTCATCGCCGGCCGGTTTCTGATTTTTCCAATGGCAGTTGAAACAGCTCTCGTGACCATGTGGAGTGGTCTTGAACGTCCCGACCGCTGGTGCAAAAGGTCCGGGCGAGCGAGGGGGCGGCACGTCAATGAAAGTATTGTTGGTGAGGTGACAGCCGGAACAGTTATTGTAATCCGGCTTCTTCTGGTCGTCTGCCTGTGGTTCGAAGAATGAAGCGCGAATGAAGCTCGCGGTTTTGCCGTAGTGGCGATCAGGGCGATCAGAAGCGATCACGTTTTGATGTTTGTCGTGGGGAAACTCAATCGTGAACTGTCTTTCATCTTTTGCTTTTATTGTCTGGCCTGCGCCATTCGGTTTGCCGAACGCGAAACGCCCGTCTTCGCGCGGCGCGGCGCGCACGTGGCAGACCGTGCAGATAGCCGGACCCGTGCCGGCGAAGGATTGTCGCGTGAAAAATTGCTGGCGATGACAACGGATACAGGCATCATGACTTGGAAAGTCAGCGACGTCCGGAAAGTCGCGTTTTGCGGTCCACGCCGTCGGAACTTTGTGACAGACATTGCAAGACAAACTCTTGTGTTTGTCCGACGAATGTTGGAATGCAGAATACTTCGTTGATGATCCTTTAGGTGCTTGTTGGGTTAAAGGTTTCGAGACAGGCTTCCGCCGCCGAGTCTGGCCCACTGCTCCGATGGCCAGGATGAACACGAGAACGAACATGAATGGGCTTTTCATAAAAAGCTTTAGATCGGATCTTTGCCACCACTCAATCATTTACTTCAGCGACTTCTCACAAACGGGCAACGGTCGCTCAACCATTTCGCACTTAACCTTTGGATCGTTCTCGTTTGACAGCGTAAACGGCCGTCGCATTGCGAGCGCCAAATCAACTGACTTAACTTCTTTCTCGCAGGCCCAGAGGATGCTGGTCTTTCCGGTTTCGCTGCCGACGAGATTCGTAATCGTATAGGTGCCGGGTTCGATGTCGGTGAGATAGGCCGTGCCTTTGCGATCGGTCATCACCGACATGACCTTAGACTTCGTCGCATCCTCTGACTGCTTGATTAATGCAGCTATGATTTCCTGCTTCTGCTTGTAAAAGCCCTGACTAATTTCCGCGGGTAGATTAACCGGGAGCCAGCGCCGCCCCACCTCTGGAGTCTTAAACTCGCGCAACCCCTGGTTGTACGCGGCCTGGAATTCCGGCACGGCGTCGCGGCCACTCAAGTACTTGTTTTCAATCTCGCGGCAATAGACGGAATCGCAATCGTTCTCTTTTAGCCAGTTAATCAAAGCTTCGCTGGCGCCCTTACCGCGGTAGTAACACTCGCGCGACATAACCTCCGTCTGCTTGATCTTTTCGATCAATGTCTTGTTATCGCCGAGACTACCTTTGATAAGAAAGAAACGTTTGCGTGGAAGTTCCTTCGTCACCTCGCCAGTCTTGTATTTGACTTTGAGCCTGATGACGCCGCGTGAGGCTTGCGGAGTTTGAGTGTGGGCAATAAAGTTAGCGTCGAGAAGAAAGCAAGCAGAGAAAGCAAAAAGAACCAGATGAAAGACCCGAGAGAAGGTGCGCTCAATCATAATCTCTAGTCGTTAGGCGGAGGCGTTTAGAGTACCAACTTTAGTTGGGATTTCCCTACGGTGAAAAACCCGACTAGAGTGGGTACTCTAAACACCGATATTCGTCCTTGCTCCTTTCTTCGATAAGTCTTTCCCTGGCTCAAAGATTCGGGCTGCGTGGAAATTTCAAGTAAGGCAAGCGCACCCCACGCACGAACACTTGATCGGAACGTATGGCCGCGGGTGGTGCGTAGCCACTGCTGCCGGCTCCCGCAATTAGATCGTCCTGATCCACCCCATCGCCGCTGATCCCAATCGCGCCTACCAACACGCCGTTCTTGTACAGCGGCGCACTGCCCGGAAATATTTGAATGCCGTTTGGCAAGCCCGGAATAGAAGTGCAGGGAACTGTAAAGCCGCTCAGCGTCGCTTCAAGATTAGCCTTAATAAGGTCAACCTGGAGACCTACATTGAAAACGCTCCATTCGCCGAGTTGCCGGCTGAAGGGACCAGCGGCAGTGTTGTTGATTCCATCCGGGAAGAAGGGCCGGTGCAGAAAGCCGCCTGCGCGATCCGTGAAGGCCACCGAGCCGTCAAGCTTGAGCCCATCGGCGGCGGCCCGATCTACATACGAGCCGAAGCCCGCAGTCCTCAACGAAGCACCGGCTCCGGCGCCGGAATAGAATGCGGCGGTGCGTGCTTTCTGCACCGATACGTCGAATCCAAACACCGGGGCATCTGTCTGGCGGAACACGCCGAGCACCACTCCGTTTGTATCGACGACCGCAATCGAGACTCGCGCATTGCTGCCCAGCGGTTGTCGAATAGCCGCGCGCGTAATGTTTGCCTGCTGCGCAGCGTGCGCGATGATCGTGCTGACATCAGAGGCAGTGAGCGAGCCCGGTGCGACGGTAGGGCTGCCGACAAAAGGAAAGAAACGAGGGTCGACTTCACCCGCGATGCCGCCGACCATTGCCGCAGTGAATTCCGATGGTTGCGCACCGCGAATTGGAAACAACGGGTCGACCGCACCCGGCAAACTTCCAAATGGAAGCGTCGCCGGATTCGGCGCGTTGTCTACGTTGAGATAGGCGAGTCGAATGCCATCGACCAGGATGTTGTCGCCACGAATTAATGATGGAGCTTCGAAGCCGTGCGCGGCTGCCACCGCAATTACCTCTTCGAACGGCTGATCGAAATCGGACGGATCGCGATCTACCGTATAAACGCCGTCGCCTTCGATGCCAACGCCGCCTACCGCCTGGCCATCCTTGTAAATCGGAGCGCTGCCGGGATCGCCACTCAGGCCGAGCGGCAACCCCGGGATCTTGATGTCCGAACATGGCAGCGAAGAAAACTGTACGCCATAGAGCGGACCGCCGGAGCGAAAATCAACTCCCGGCGGAAAGTGTTCCTGAATGATGAAGCCCGCCGTGCGCGTGGTGAATGCGTTGCCGCGCGTGCTGAACAAAGACGCCGTTCCAGCTTTCGAGATCGCTGCCAGTTTTGCCGGCACCACCGTCCCATCGAGGCCGACTGGGACGAATCCAGTGAGCGGACTGGGGACTTGCGAAGGCCCGGGCCCGCCGCCGCGAAGTTGAGTCGAGGCGGGCGCGCCGTTCATCTTAAAAACGCCGAGTACGTTTCCTTCGCGATCCGTGACGGCGACGGTGACCGGACGGTTCAACAACGCGGCGGTCGAAACGGCCTGCGCAATGATCGTCTGCACTTCCGAAGTATTAAGCGTGCCCGCCGTGATTGCGGGTGGCGGCGGCGGGGCGGTCGTTCCCGGTGTTGGGACCGCACCGTCATCGTCGGGTGGCCCGTCGCCAACGTGCCCGATGCCAACGCGCACGCGATTGCTTAGCGTCCCGCGATAACTAATCCCGATAAGTACGTCGCCGGCGTCGTCTATCTGGTCGTCGAGCCGCAGAATAATCGAGGTGACCCAATCTTGATCAGGCACGGGCCCAACATACTCAACTGTCAGGTGATGAATGTTGTGCCCGCTATCTTCGGCATCCGCGGTGACAGCCGTTGGTCCTTCGCCGGGCTGCAAACTCAGGCCCATCGCAAAGATCATGATGCGGGTGCGGCTGTCGGCTCCCCACTGTACCGCCGACGTCGAAGAGAAGGGTTCGTGTTTTTGGGTTACTGAATCGACGGCAACCGCTCGAGTCGAGGTTTCTTCGCTGACCAGGATTAACTTGTTCTGTTGGGAGTGGACGTTATGGGAAAGGCTTTGTGTGCCGACGACCAGGAGCGCACAGAGAAACGTTGGCAGCAGCAAGCGCGTGCGTTTTCCGAAAAGCTTGGCTCTCATCAAACGTGTCTGTAGAGCGAAGTGCGATGCCCAAAATGCGTTACCGGGGTCTTTGGCAATCTATCACTAATCGCTTTTGAGTTAAATGTTTTTCTCGGGCGGGTGATCGGAGACGAGATTTTTATTGCGAGGCCCAACCTCCTATGCTACAAGACGATCAATCTTGGCGCGGCTAATAATACTGTTGGCTTTCACATTGGCCCTCGCATTGTCTGCTTTCGGACAACGCCGCGGAACAATCGCCGGCGTCGTGAGGGCTGAAGCGCCGGCCGCTGGCATTACCGTCGTCGCTACCAATCAGGTCACCAGCAAAGTTACTCGGACCAGAATCGAGGGTGACGGGCATTATTCACTTAGAATCAGGCCGGGCGCATATCGTCTGAGCGCCGAGCTTCCTTATGTGGCGAAGTTTGATAAGGCGAAGAATTACGGCGAGCACACCTTGATTCGCGACGACTCTTTAGAGAATGTCATCGTCACCGAAGGCAAAGAAACGAAAATAGATTTCGCGGTCGAGAAGCGAGCAGAGACGCCACTGGTTAATATTCCCCCACGCAAACCGCTGGGGGCTGCCGGACGAGAGAGTGTTGCCTCGGAACCGCAGACGCAGACGGATCGTCGCCCGGTGCGCGATCGCTGGCGCGTCGGGTTTCCCGAATACGACCGCTACGGAGATAAGGGCGCGCGCGGCCGTGACATCCCTTTCAAAAAGGGCCGCTGGTACGATCCGTACAATCAGAGTTGGTTAAAAGGCGATTACCCGATCATCGGTAATAAGACGTTCATGATCATTTCGGCGGTGAGTTCAACCACGGTCGACTTGGGCCGCACGCCGAAGCCATCGGACGTCAGCAGCGCGCGTGCCGGCAGCGGAGAGTTCTTTGGTAAACCGGAAGCGCTGGCCGTGAATCAGATTTTTCAGGTTACGTTCGAGCTGTTTCACGGCGACTCGACCTTCAAGCCACGCGACTGGGCCATCAAGATTTCACCAACTTTCAGTCTGCCGAATTATCTTAACGCGCGCGAAAACGGGGTCGTCAATATAGATGTGCGCCGCGGCACAAATCGAACGGACACGCAGTTCTCACTGGAAGAAGCCTTCGCCGAAGTGAAGTTGGCGGATGTGAATGAGAATTTTGATTTCATCTCGGCACGCGTCGGCATTCAGCCCTTCGTGTCGGACTTTCGCGGGTTCATCTTTTCAGATAACAATCTGGGGGCGCGAGTCTTCGGGGCGTTTGATAACAATCGTTACCAGTACAATCTTGCATACTTTGCGCAGCTCGAGAAAGACACGAACAGCGGCCTTAATCGATTTGATCGGCGTCGGCAGAACGTTTACATCGCTAATATTTTCCGGCAGGACTTTATCGAGAAAGGCTACACGATTCAGGCCAGCGCGCTCTACAACGACGATCGCGCCAGCCGCAAATTCGATCGCAATGGATTTTTGGTGCGGCCCGCTTTGATTGGCGACGTAAGGCCGCATTCGATCAAAGTTGGTTACGTAGGCATCAATGGTGACGGGCACCTGGGGCGCTTGAACCTGACGAACTCTTACTACTACGCCTTCGGCCGTGACGATCGTAATCCAATTGCCGGGCGCGCAGTGCGCGTCAGTTCGCAAATGGCGGCGGTCGAAGCATCAATTGATAAAGATTACTTTCGTTTTCGTGGTTCGTTCTTCTGGGCTCAGGGCGACAAGAATCCGACGGATGGAAAGGCGACCGGATTTGACGCCATCTTCGACGATCCGAATTTCGTGGGCGGGCAGTTTTCGTTTTGGAATCGTAACGGCATTCGCCTGACGCAGACCGGCGTTGGGTTGGTGCAACCAAACAGCATCCTGCCCTCTCTGCGCAGCAGCAAGATCGAAGGCCAGGCCAACTTTATCAATCCGGGAATTTTGATCTACAACGCGGGCTTCGATGTTGAAGTCACGCAAAGGTTGAAAGCGATCTTTAACGCGAATTATCTACGCTTCCATCGCACTGAGTCGCTGGAATACATTCTCTTCCAACCGCACATTCGACACGAGATCGGCTGGGACTATAGCGTTGGCGTCGCCTATCGGCCACTGCTAATTAATAATGTGACGCTGACTTTTGGAGCAGCAACATTGAAACCAGGGCGCGGCTTTCGCGACATCTATACGAACGCGGCCAGCGACTGCCCGGCAAATCTCAGCGAGTTTTGCACAGCAGACAGCACTGTCATCAATCCGAGCAAGCCGCTGTTTTCGTTGTTCGGGCAGGTGAAGTTTGTTTTCTAGAAGAGTGAAACCACAAAGACACGAAGACACGGAGACGGATAGAACGAGAAGGCTCGCCATTTTGCTTGTGGTGCTTTTGTGCCTTTGTGTCTTTGTGGTGGAAATCGTTTCTCGCGCCCGTGCTGAAAGAGTCGAGGATGGGTCCCGGACGTCAAGCATTGCCGCGTCCGCTGAAACCCTCGAAGGCTGTCTGAAATGTCACGATAAGATCGAACCGATGCACAGGTTCGGTCCCACCGCGACGTTGGACAAGCTCGATCAGGGCAAAGACGCGTTAGGGCTCACCTGCACCGCCTGTCATGGCGGCAATCCGGCCGCGACCGAAAAGGATTCGGCGCATGTGCGCCCACGTTTTCCGCGCGAGTGGGAAAGTTCCGGAAAGTTCAGGATACCCGAGCGTTCAGGGCCGCTGCTGGCCGGGGAGAGTCCCGAGTTCGTGCGCTTCATCAATCCTGGCGACTTGCGCGTCGCGGGCAAAACCTGCGGCAGCTCTGAGTGCCACAGCACGGAGACAAACGCAGCGTCCAACAGCATGATGAGACATGGGGCGATGTTGTGGGGCGCTGCGCTTTATAACAACGGTGGCTTTCCGATCAAGGACACGAGCTTCGGCGAAAGTTATAGCGCTGACGGTGCGCCGCAAAGGCTGATTCAAATCCCGCAGCCAACGGCAGAACTACGAAGGTCGAAAGGGGTGCTATCGTTTCTGGATCCAATTCCGCGCTGGGAAATCTCGCAGCCCGGCAATGTCCTGCGCGTCTTCGAACGTGGCGGCAAAAGACGTCTGGAAGTCGGACTGCCCGACAAAGACGAAGATCCCGGCAAACCCGACAAGGGACTGAGCGCCCGAGGTTTCGGCACGGCCCAGCGTACCGATCCGGTTTATCTCGGTTTGCAGAAGACGCGGCTGCATGATCCGACGCTCAACTTTCTCGGCACGAACGATCATCCCGGCGACTATCGTTCATCGGGATGCACTGCATGTCACGTCATCTATGCCAATGATCGTGACCCGGCACACTCAGCGTTCTACAGCACCGCGGGTAATCTGGGCATGTCGCAGTCGGCCGACGCGAGCATTCCGAAAAACGAATCAGGACATCCGATCAAACATCAGTTGACCAGTCGCATTCCGACCTCGCAGTGCATGGTCTGTCACATGCATCCAGGCGAAAACATGGTTGCGTCTTATCTGGGTCTAATCTGGTGGGATAACGAAACGGATGGCGAGAAAATGTACCCGGCACAACAGCATGATCCTTCCCAGAGCGAGGAGCAGAGAAAACTCAACAGCAATCCCGAAGGGTCGAGCCTGCGCGGTTTGTGGTCGGAACCGGATTTTCTGCAAAAGATCGGCACGGCGGAATTCAACAATCAGCTCAAGCAGACTCAGTTTGCCGACTTTCACGGTCATGGCTGGATATTTCGTCAGGTCTTCAAGAGAGATCGAGAAGGAAACTTGTTGGACGCGAAGAACTCGATAGTCGCGCCTGACGATCCGGATCGATTCAAGAAGGCTGTCCACCTCAACGACATTCATTTAGAGAAGGGTATGCAGTGTGTCGATTGCCATTTCCGCCAGGACGCGCACGGCAACGGCATTCTCTACAACGAACCGCGCGCTGCGGTAGAGATTGGATGCATCGATTGTCATGGCACGATTCGCGAGCGAGCCACGCTGGTTACTTCCGGATTCGCCGCGGGGCTCGGCATCAAAGAAGGGAAATTCGATCAAGGCAAGGGTCGTAATCTGGCCACGATTCGCTTTCGCAGTCCGGAAGGCGATCGACAGTTGCTGTTTCAGCGAATCCGCACCGACGCCAAGCGCACAGATGAACACGGGAGTGAGATCGCTTTGAAAGCCGGAGATATTGTCCAGAATTCGATCGTCGTGCCGGGTCGTTGGTGGCGCGTCAAACAGACGTCTGACACCATCAATCCCAATGCGCCACATCCCGAGGATTACAGCGTCAAGTCGCGTTATGCGAAGACCATGCGCACCGATAACTCGACCTGGGGCGACCTTCCGGCTGACGACAAACAACTCGCCCATCGTGATTCCAATATGACGTGCTTTGCGTGTCATTCGTCATGGATGACCAGTTGCTTTGGGTGTCATCTCTCGATGCAGGCCAATCGCAAAATGCCCAATCGTCACAACGAGGGCGGGAATAGTCGCAACTTCACCACCTATAACTACCAGGTCTTGCGCGATGACGTGTTTATGCTCGGACGCGACGGCACCGTAACGGGCAATCGCATCGCGCCCGTGCGTTCTTCCAGCGCCGTTTTGGTCAGTTCGCAGAATCAAAATCGGGAGTGGATTTATTCGCAACAGCAGACCGTTTCGGCCGAGGGCTTTTCGGGTCAAACCTTCAACACGCATGTGCCGCACACCGTCCGTACGACTGAGACTAAGGGCTGCTCTGACTGTCACGTCTCAAAGACGAACGACAACAACGCATGGATGGCCCAGACGCTCTTGCTGGGCACGAACTTCGTCAACTTCATGGGACGTTATGTCTACGTCGCGGCGGACGAATCGCTGGAAGCAGTAGTCGCTACCGAACGTAGCGAGCCACAGGCAGTTATCGGGAGCACACTGCACCGGATTGCTTATCCAGACAACTATCGTAAATTTGTCAGTGGTGGAAGCGAATTGCGTGAGGCTTATGAGCACAAGGGAAATCCTCGCGTTTTGCAGGTACAACTTCGTGGCGAATATGCCTATGTAGCGGCGGGGGGAGGTCTACGTGTCTATGACGTGGCGCAGATTGATCAGAAGGGATTTTCTGAGCGCATCACCACGGCACCTGTTTCAAGATTTGGACAGAAATTTTACGTCAAGACTAAGTACGCGACGGCGGTGGCGGCGCCTTCGACGCTGGCGGTCGATCCGGCGCGCTGGCGCATGACCAGGGACGGAGAAATGGTTGACCCTGAGCGTGCGCGACAGATGCCTGCCGAGAAATTCGTCAACGAAGAACAGGCGATACATTCGCTCTACGCTTATCTCTATGTCGCAGACAGGTTCGAAGGCCTGATTCTGGTAAACGCGGCCACGCTACTGGATGGCGATCCGCTAAATAATTATCTGACCCGCCAACTCGCTCCAAACAAATATGCAAACGGCGCGTTCAATCCTGAAGGTGCACTAACCGGCGCGAACAACATCATCCTCGCGGGAGCGTACGCCTACATCACAACCGATCGGGAACTGGTAATAGTGAACCTCAATGATCCGTTGAATCCGAAGATCGTAACCCGCATCGGCCTTAAGCATCCACGCGCCGTCGCCATTCAGTTTCGATATGGCTTTGTCGTCGACGAGGATGGCTTGAAAGTTGTCGATCTAACTGAACCTGAGCGCGCGCGGCTGGTTGAAAATGCGCTGGTGCCGCTCGCTGATGCACGCGACGTATACGTAGCGCGCACCTACGCGTATGTGGCTGACGGTAAGGACGGTGTGGCGATAGTCAATGTGAAATCGCCAGAGCAACCACGTCTCGATCAGATGTATCAGGCGGCGGGAAAGCTCAACGACGCCCGTCAGGTGAGAATCGCTATGACCAACGCCAGCCTGTTCGCCTATATTGCCGACGGCAAAAACGGTTTGCGAATCGTGCAGCTTACTTCACCCGAGACAATGGCCACTTATGCCGGCTTCAGTCCGCGGCCGGAGCCGCAACTGATCGCCACATTCAAGACGAAGGGCGAGGCGATGGCTGTTTCCAAAGCCCTCGATCGCGATCGAGCCGTGGACGAGAGCGGCAACCAAATCGCAGTATTCGGCCGGCGCGGAGCACGGCCATTTACATTGGCGGAAATTCAGCGCACGCTGCGGACCGACGAAGGGCGCGGCCAATTCTTTACTGTCACTGATGAACCGGCCAGTGAACCGCGCAACCCGAAAGCGGCGAGTTCAAATAACAAAGTCGAGTCGATTGCCCGCATCCCGAAAACAACTTCAGAAAACATGGTTGCCGGGGTTGTGATCGTAATCGGTCTATTGGGCGTCTTCGTGTTTGTGAGCCGGCGCCGCATCCGAGGAAGGTTGATCTCGTAAACCCGCCGGTTGTCCTCAAAACCTTGATTTTCGATTGAAAGATTTGGTCTTTTGTTTTGACCTAAGAAATATCGTTGCAAAATCAACGAGGCTAAGGTTAGATTGAGAACGCGGTAACTGAAACTCAAATCGACAATTGCGTGCCGCCACGCGCCAGTAATTCGAAAACTTCGCTGGAGGTAGAAGAAGTGCCGACCGGAACGTGTCCTGAATGCGATGCTGACGTCCACGTTGATCTCGACGTGGACAAGGGTGAGACGGTAGATTGTGAAGAGTGTGTAGTTCAACTCGAAGTCGTAGGTCTGGATCCAGTCGAACTGGATTTGGTCGAGGAAGGATCGCTCGACGATGACGACGATGAGGATGAATTCTGAAAAACCAGGAGGCAGTAAGCAGTAGGCAGGAGAAGGCAGAAACGCTTCCCTGCCTACTGCTTCGTGCCTCCTGCCGACCGGCTTTGGTATCCCGGCCGGCTTTGCCGCAAGATCAAACCGCGCGGGCCCTCAACCTTGATTGTGTGAAACTTTCCATCAGTCCGTATTTCTTTAGGCGGATAAAACCCCAGCACATAGGCAGCCGCCACTTCCTCGGCAATCGCCCGAAACAAAGGCCCTAAATCCTGTTGGTTCGCATAGACACTTCGGCCGCCGGTCTTCTCAACCAATCCGCTGACGTCCAGAGGAGTGGGCAGCGGGGTCATCTGCGCGGACGCCAGAAGGTGCGTGAACGACGGCATCGTGACCACATAGACACTCGTGTCTGAGGCATTGGCGCGCTCGATCACGGTATCGGGCGAGACGGTGTCGCCCACGGGAAAGCCGTCGGTAATTACCACGACCGCTCGCTTCATCATCTGATGCTCGCGCGTAAGTGGCGCATGACGAACCAGCATCCGCACCGCGTCATCGACAGCGTCATAGGTGTGAGTAGACATGCCATTGGGCTCATGCGCCAGCCGGTCGAATGCCCGATCGAGTTTCTCGCGATCACTGGTGAACGTTTGAATTGTTTTTACCCGCATGCCAAAGGTCATCACCGCGAAAACGGCTGGATGTTCGGCCAAACGCCGCGAAAACTCGCGCATGGCATCGCTGACCCGCGTCACCTCTTCGGGTGTCATGCTGCCCGAGAGGTCAAGCGCAAAGACGATCGCCACCGGACGCGGCGCGCCTTCGATCTTCTCGACATTGAACGAAGCGATTGGCCGCTCGGCGCCGTCTTCGTAGAGCTTGAAATCTTCTTTTTTCAGGTTGCGTACCAGGCGGCCCTTCGCATCGGTGACGGTGACGTCTACCGGAACCAGATCAGTGTCGATCCTGATAACCTCCTGCGGCTCGGGCTCAGTCGGAAGGACACGGCGCGGGCGTTCCTTCGTCGATTCGTCCTGGGCGACCGTAGTAACAGAAGCGCAGCACATGAAAGCCACTGTCAGGGCAATGAGAGAGAGGTGCTGTCGTAATCGAGATGAGCCCGAAGCAGTTAACATGATCAGGGGCAATTATACGCTCGTGACAATCGAGCGCGCCAAGCCCCGCGCGGGCAACGAGAGCAGTAGTGATGAGCTTCCTAAGTTCCTGGTTCAGAGTTCAATCTTTAGATTGCTAATTGCCGGCACAAGCTAAAGCTTGAACTCTAAACTAAGTTGCCTACCTCACAGGCTGGTTGCTTGCCGCCGGTCCGTGTTAACTTGAGGCTCAAAGGGGAACCGACATGACACTCATGAAGACGACTTTCGCGACGGTATTGCTGGTGATCCTTTCAGTCGCATGTCAGGCCCAGGACAAAACGACCGGAGCGATCAAAGGCAAAGTCCGAGTTGAGCAAGGTTCACCCAGCGGCGTTGCGGTGATCCTGATCGAGGGAGACCGCGAGGTGACGCGCACGGCCACTGACAAGAAAGGCGAATTCACGATCGGTCATATCGTGCCCGGTGTTTACGGGGTGAAGTTTCGCAAACCGGGCCTGAGTGTCGGATCGATTGATGGGCTGGAGGTCAAAGCCGGAAAGACGCGCGCGCTCCATGATCTGATTCTGGGGATCGACGAAGGCTCGATTGCCTTTCTGCGGGGCAGTGTGTTCACCGAATCAGGACGCAGCGTTCCGGGTGTGCGGGTCGAACTGGCCAGGATCCTGGCTGAAAATTCGGTGCAGAAAATCGATGCCCGCGTCACTGGTGA
>WNFL01028369.1_pt1 | contig 24466 bp, 27 predicted proteins | sample 5400361 | NCBI WGS metagenome assembly WNFL01 (sample SAMN13153351, study PRJNA577476) | soil metagenome | isolation source: 40 cm soil on Douglas fir-dominated hillslope | place: USA:California | collected 2013-09-17
GGTCTGATGAGAATGGTGAGCACAACGATTAAGGCTCTATGCAAGTCCATTAACTCATGTCTTATAAATTTTCTACATTAACTTGGTTCTAATGTAAAATTTTTGCTTGTGCTCGCTGAGTGGTGTCCACCCAATCTGCCATTGGCCATAGCATATGAACTAGATTGCCGGGTGCGCTCAAATCACAAACTGGAGTACTTTACAATATATAGAAGTAATTAATTGTGAAATCGATACCGCTGGGAAGAAGCACCATCGTGGGCAAACTGGCTGCTCGGTGAGCCGTTCATTACAGTATACTCGATCATGTAGGATTCCTTAAATATCAGGTCATTTGGAAATTGTCCGGCCTTGGTGCCAACAGGACAGTTGACAAATAACATCTTGTCGAGAAAGACCGAAAGTTTGCTGCCTGTGCGGTTTAGGTGCTTTCTACTGAATTTGCCGTGGAACGTCTTGTCAAAAATGCGACTTTCCTGAACAGGTGAGTCAGTCGCGTCTTAAGGTGTTAGGAATGGGGCAGGACAGGGGCAGGAGTTTCCGGGAGTTTCGCTTCCGGCCAATAGTCTCAATAAAATCGAAGGGGAAATGGTGGAAACAAGCCCGGACAGGAGTAGGATGAAAGCTGAGGAGTTCAGACAATGGTAGGGAGAAGGACGGGAGTTCAAATCGACATTCGGATTGCAGGACACGTACCGACGGATATAGGCTTCTATAGAAACCTACAAAAAGGTAATCTGTGTGGTACATGATATGAGGGGGTCGCTTCTAGCCGTGGGTTCGAGAATGGCTCTATAATTGCTGCGCGATACGTGGTCGGCGGGATGGATCGCACTCTTCATGGCCAACCTTAGTAGATTTCCATCGTGGCCCAATTCCCCTATCATGGGTTCGGGGTAACCTCTCCTTCCACTGTGGCGAAGGGTTTTTTCTTGACTATTCCTCCACTTACATACCAGGATTTGATGGTCCCTGGGGGGTGGGGATTTAACATTTTACCGTCTTGCAACAGCGAGTAACGGTGCTGCGTTGCCACTGAAGCCTATGACCCTCCAGTACATTCAGTCCCAAGTTGATTGAATCCAGGGCGAGTCTTGTGTGGAACTTGCAGCTATGATTAATTCAATTCGATATCGTGTGCGGTGTATGATTGCCGAGCAACTGTATAAGTCCATGATCGGGTCATGTCCTGTACGGGGTGCTGTTCACATGCACAGTCCCGCTTGAGTCCAAGGTCCGTGAAATTAGTCCAAAACTAGCCACGACTAACCTGGATTTTATTCACCCATCTGTTTTCTCGTCTCAGGTTTTAAAAATCTTGATATGTGCGACGCAATAGCGTTGGCGAAGACAATCCCGGCGCATATCCAGAACCAAGACAACCAGCTTCCACCCGAACACTCCACCATTCGCCATACGAGAGCCATCTAGGTCATCAAGCTTTCGAGCAGCTGCTTGTCGTTACTCGAATCAGACATAGCAGATTTTTTCGACGATGGTTAGTTGGATTTATACTCAGTCGTCTACAATTATTCGAGTCTGGGATCGTCGCAATGCGGCAGCTGCCAAGCAATATCTCTCTGGGGAAATACGCTCTGATTTACACGTCACTTGAGGTACACAATTTGTTAATTTCATCGGAATAATTTCGAAAGGATCTTCTGATGGCTACAGTAGTTCACCACTCGCCGGGCCACCCCACTCACCGGGCCATTGACCCTTACCCACCCCTGTATATCCTAAAATATATATATTCACAATTATAACCCCTATATTAATGTGTACATCAAGTTTTGAGGCGAGCGCACCATTTACACATGCCTCCCATTCAAACAAGCCCACAATATTAGTTACAATGTCTACAAACAATTTCTTCCCTTCAATTCGAACAGTCGCGGAGAAGACGGACGCAATTCCAAACATTCCAGAGGATGCGCCACCGGCGCAGCCGATATTTGACGAGGAGCGTCCATTACAAGAGATCGAATCTCTTTGCATGTCGTGTGGCGAACAAGTGGGTTTCTTGGTTCATATTTCTCTCGCAACCATGCTGATTATTAAATCTACGCTTGTAGGGTATCACCCGGATGATGTTGACGTCAATACCTTACTTCCGAGAAATCATTTTAATGTCCTTCCGATGTGAGCATTGTGGTACGGAAAATAACGAAATTCAAGACGCCGGTATCATTCGAGGTGAGTCAGGCGTGGTGGCCGTCTGGTATGACTTGTCTAACCGAGTCATCATAGAGCATGGTTTTTCTTATACCGTTAAGGTGCTCAACAAGGGTGACCTCGACCGCCAGTTAATCAAATCTCGATACTGCACCGTTACTCTTCCCGAATACGAAATCACTATCCCTCCCTCACGAGGTCAACTCACTACGATCGAAGGTCTCCTGCGTGCTATAGTTTCCGATTTATCGCAGGACCAACCACTCCGACAGCATCAGGATCCTACATCCTACGCAAAGATCCAAGCTATCCTGGACAAGCTAAAACTTTTCGTCCCTGACCAGGACAACGAAGGGGCGGTAGCAGCAGCGATTTCGGGTGCTGATTCGGGAGGCGAGAAACCCATCCCGCCCTTCACGGTCATGCTCGACGATCCATCGGGGAACTCGTTCCTAGAATTCATTGGGTCGATGTCGGATGTCAAGTGGAGTATGCGCGAGTATACGCGCACCTTGGAGCATAATATCGCGTTGGGTCTCGTCAACCCTGATACAGTGGAGGCGACAAACGAACGCGTCGCTAAGACAGCGCCTCCCACGAAGTTGAGCGACTGGGTTGAGGCACCAGAGGTGGACGAAGTTTTGGTCTTCCAAGGGTCTTGTTCAAGCTGCGGACGGCCATTGGACACGAGGATGAAGAGGGTGGACATTCCATACTTCAAGGTACGCGGTTCATCGAATTGTCTTTTCGCCAACTTACTATCCCCTGCAGGAAATCATCATTATGTCGACTAATTGTGATGCTTGTGGCTACAAGGACAATGAAGTCAAAACCTCTGGCGCGATCTCGGACCAAGGAAAGCGCATAACTCTGAAAGTAGAAGACGTAGGAGACCTGAATCGTGATATCTTGAAGGTAGGGGGATACCTCCTTGACGATATAGCATTGCCTGACTGCCGGACAGAGCGAGACCTGTGGATTGGAGATACCTGAAATCGAGCTTCAGCTCCATTCAGGTACCCTCGGAGGTCGATTCACCACACTAGAGGGTATTCTCGACCAGATTTACGACGAAATCAGCGGGAAGCTCTTCGAAAGCGGGGACTCAGCGGACGGCAACAGCGGACTGCACAAATTCCTTACCAAGCTGAAGCATGTCAAGACGGTCTCCAAACCGTTCACCGTCATCTTGGACGACCCAGTGGCAAACTCGTACTTGCAGAATATCTATGCTCCAGACCCTGATCCAAATATGAAGATCGAGTGGTACCGGCGCACAAAGGAACAGGAGGACGAACTGGGCATTTTGGACATGAAAGTCGAAGGTTATGAAGGCGATCCGAATCTAGCCGATGAAGAGATCGGTGAAGGTCATGCGTTGGAGCCAGTCAAGGAGGAACCGGAAGAGGTCGCCGCTTTAGCACGTTCATAGTACGCACCCAGGTGCCCTGGGTCCTTGGACCCGTTCCCTCACTGGAGGTGTTCGGCATATTTAATAATATTCAGTAGAGGAACAACGTGAACATCACCAGCGGTATTTACATGAATCAGAGTTAGCGCCCACGTCAGCAATCCCAGCCCCAGGTGAATTCTGAGCCGGCTGGTGGTTTGGAATTGACACCTTGTGGGCAAATACCCTGACCGAATTTCTTCTTCAGCAACAAATCGACCACACCCCGAGATGCAACGGTTTCGGTCTCCATGGTCGAAATGAATCTGAATACACGATCAGCGAGAATGCGCTAATTGGAAGGATTCACGAACGTTTCGAAGCCGTTGACGTAATAAAGACCATCGTCTAGTACCATTGGTGAATAGTTCGTGGTAGGCGATAAGACGGGGTAGGCATCCCACTGCGACCTTGTCAACCATGGGCAGAAGGAGGTTCGAAACACCGACCTCATGCCTAAGGACCCAGCCAACTTTACCCTTCCCGAATATCCCCTCCAGCCAGTCATCTTCAATTCGCTTCTTCGAGAAGATCTTGACGACCCACTCCTCTCTATCCGGGCTAACCTGCTGCAAATAACCCATAGAATTAAAGTCCGGATCCGGTCCACCGTGTCGTCTCCCTTCTGCGCTGGTAAAGATCGAACGAGAGATACTGGACCCGTCGGTGACATTGAAATATGCTGGGCTTGGAGACGGCGAGGTGGTGGCGAAGAGTGTGACGTGAAGATGCACGTACGGGACAGGGCAGACCTCTGCGGATGAAGACGGGAAGCTAATGTTTGTCGAGTTGTGAGGTGCCGCGACGATAACCGCGTCAAAAGACTTGGTTGTCCGAAAATTGCCAGGCGCCTGTGTGTCCTCGACATCGAGCTTCCAGCCATTCCTGTCCTTCTGAAGTCTTGTCACCGTGGTATTGAGGTGGACTGTGGCATTGGAACGATCAAGGAATGCGGCGAAAATTTGGAAGTTGCCGCCGACTGCGGTTACAGCCCCGCCTGCGGCCAAAGACGCGAGGCCTTCCAGTGCGTGGATCTTGTCCATGTCCTGTCCGTAGTTGGCTCGCGTTAAAGCTTCGAGGAACTGATAGATGAAATCCGCTCCCACTCCTTGGGAGAGCAAGTAAGTGGCAGCGACGGTGCGTGTTAGTTCAGTGAAGTTGAGCATTGCGGACATTTGTTCCACACTCGACCACCCGTGTGTTGTTGAATACAAGGTCACGTATTTGGAGACCATTTCGTTGACCAGTCCTGAGGTCTTGATGGGCGAAAGGTTTCCATACTTCGACGTGATATTCAACGAGTTCGACCACTTTCCCAGGAATCCCTGGCCGGTAAGCTTTGACCGGCTGAATGGAAAGCAAGCGACATACCGTGACGATGAATTTCTCTCCATCCCAAATACTCTTCTGAGGATCGCCGCCTCCAAGATCGAATGTGCCAATTCCAAACGACTGCGTTGCTCTGTACAGGTTCTTATTTGCTCCGGTCGTGAAAATCGAGGCACCGAGTTCGACAGGGGTAAGGGTCTTGTTCCCATATGGGTATACTATAGTGCTACCTATACTCCATTCTCAGCAAGACCATGAGTGAGAAATCTGGTTGTCACCTACGACCGCCAATATAATCAGCCCGTTCGAACACCTCGACCTCGATGGGACAGCCCAACCTATCGGCCGCGAGATGCAGCCACCACGCTGAAGAAGAACCCGCAGCACCTGCGCCAATCACGGCCACGCGGAGCGTTGTGGGACCATGGGGCTTGTTGCAAACGGTGTGGGCCTTTGGAAACAGCTGGTGATGCGGCATACTGTCGAGTGGGTCTGCCCTCACTGAGGCGAACCATTTCATTAACCCGAAGACACATAGAGTAGCACCAACTCGAAGTTTACGAGACATGGCGGGGTGGTGAGGGAAAGCTGGGGGGATCGCTCGCAACTCGCACGACATTTATTCATCGCGGGTTTAATTTGCCGTCTTTGTACTACGCTGCCAATTGCCAGTTACGGATGAAGCCCCGCGCGGTCGCGGCGAAGCCCATACCCTCCACCGAAGGAAAACGGGGCGGAGGGCGGAGAAGTGGACCACTCGTGCGTTCCGGACCTCGGCTGGCAACACTACCCTTTGGCTTAGATTAAGTGTAGTACCTACCACTGGAACGAGTCCACTGGCTTGCGCTGATGGGGGTTACCCATTCAAATTCCCAATTTGGAAGGTCGCTGTCCCGATGTTTGGCACACCGTTAGCTAACGTAATGGACAGTAAACGTATATACACACTGGGATTGGGAGCAGTGTATGTGTGGTTCACTCCTCTTCTCTTGAAGCTTTGCGAATAGGCTCTTCAATTTCATCTCCATTCGTGAATTGAACCTTTACTCTTTGCGAACCCACTAAATACATTGTGAACGGGAAAACAAAATAAGTCTATGACAGAGCAGCGTGCTAACCAATAATTCATCCTAAATTATCACACAGACGGAGGGTAACGTATGTCACCCTGCCTCCGATCAATCAGATCCGTAAGTCGGCGGGCTCGGCAATCTGGGGGCAGGGATGAATGGCTTTACCCAAAAACCCGGTTTCGAACAACTCAACGCGTCCAACTTGCTTGGTCACGTCGGAGACGAACGGCGACGCGTCCTTCGTGATTCGGGTTTATGATTCCTTATGGAAAGGAGAGACCAATTGGAGTGCTTGCGATAATTTGAACTCGTACTAGAAATTACCCACTTCAGCGAGTACAACTTTTGCAGTTCTCGACAGAATTCCAGCCTAGAAGAATGGACAGAGTGTTGCTACAGCGTTTATAAGGCTGTTGGTCAATGATCCTGCAGTCGAGGGAGGGGTGGATCAACGAGAACAGAAGGGAGTAGGTTGGGATCAGAGTCAGTCCCTTTCGAAGTGCGTTGGTATTGTTTGGGCGTCTGTCAACAATCGTTGGTGCGGCAGAACAAACACCAAGCCGTCAGACGAAGCCAAAACGGGAACCTCGAATGCATTTTATATTATGCGAACATTCAAATCGAAAAGAGCCGTACGCGGATTTTACGAAGAACTCCCCCTGGTTTGTGTGTAGCCAATGGGCATGTGATCGATTCATGTCCACTTGGTTTCGTCTGCTGCTTCCCCGATCTGCTCCTCTAATATCGACCATGCTTTCCACCACCGCGACATTATTTCGCACGCGTGATATTTGTGATGACGCCATCGTAAGAAGTACCAGCACCTGCTCGAGAACCGACTAGTCGCATGTGTTAATGCCGTTGAGAAAGAACTACTGGTGGGCACGCCATTCCTCTTTCTACCTCATCCCCGGAGTAGATCATGAAGACACAAATTTCGATGATCCGAGACTTGAAGCAAAAAGACCTCAAGCTGCATCTATACAACACTCTGGAAGTGATCGCACTGCCTGTGTGCAACTTGATGTGCCACCCGCTTATCAACGATCCTGACACTTTGTGTTTGAAGCTTACATACGGATAGAAACTCTGCATATTTGCCACGGGTTGTTGACTCTACAAAGTACTCAGATGTACTTTTTCCCTAACTTTCTGAGTCGGAGGAATGAGGGGGGCAAGACATGTTTCTAGGAGGGAAATACCAGTTTCACAACATAAGAACGTATACATCCAGGCACGATTAGCAGGACACGAAAATCGAAAGAGGGAGAGAACACAGTAGATTCTAACACCGAAACGGACCCCAGGTTGTGTGTGAGATAATCAATCGATGCCACATAAATCAATGAGCCTAAGTGTTTCGGGTAAGGTCACAAAAGGAAGACGTAGTAAGTTGGGCTTTGATGAATATCCATTGAACAGCACGGTATTATATCGAAGCAAAAAGTGTGAATGGTTCATTTTGGAATGTGCGATTGCAGCCGCTCTAAAAGGTCTTGTGCGATTTTACTCGTATTAAACTACACCAAAAAAGCCGCGTCAGCTCTGTGATCTCGGCATGATGACGATGGTCTCGTACCCGCAATAAATGGCTTTGGGGCTTCTTTTCCTCGTCGAGGATGACAAAGCTGATATAGCGTGGATCGGGCCCAGCGACACAGCGCATGCCCTTGAACAACCTTGCATTTAGTAACAGGTTGAGACTCCCATCGCGGCGCATAACTAGGAACGTTGGTGAACACTAGCCCAAAAGATTACCAGATAAACTACTTACTCATTCTAGGAGCATAGTCTCCAGTCTTATCGACGTTCAATCTGAATGTGCCAGCACCGCGCTCCTTCCATTGAGACTCGCCTTCAGGCAAATAATAGAGTTTGCCTTTCCCATGGAAGACATTGAGCTCGCCCTCTTCACCCGTCATGGCTATTGCAGATGGTCAGCCGTGATATCCCAATAGGAGTCATAAAACTAACTCACTCTTCTGCTCAGTAAAAACAATCTTTTCACCCGAATCGCTGAGCTCCGTGTCGCTTGGACCGGCACGGGCGAGCATATCACCAAATGCCTCCTCTTTCTTGCCCTCGTCATCGGTACTAGTCGCACCCTCATCGGCGCTCATGGCGTCAGTGCTCTTGTCGGCTGGAGGGGCACTCTTCTCGTCACTCCCACTATCAGCATCGCTCGTGGCTTTCTCCTTCTCCTTCTCCGCTTCCGCGGCAGCAGCATCACTCTTGCTCTTAGCTTTAATCTTGCTGCTGGGAGCGACGAATCGCCCGGATCCACCAGCTGCAGCGCTGTAAGCTCCAAAGGCTTGCGGTCGCGGGGACTTGGCCCGTCGGGTCGGCCCTGCAGCTGAAGGTGACCCCAAGGAAGCTGATTGTGAGCCCAGAGTGGGAGCGAAAACGGATTGGTTGTAGATGCTTCCCGCGGCCTGTCCAACGGCTGAGGTGGTCCCAAATTTCGGTGTCTGGGTTGTAGTGGAAAGGGAAGGAGAAGAGAAGGACTTGGGTTTGGGTTTGGGTGAACCGCCAGGGGACTCAGGTTTGAAATCTTTAGTGTCAGTGGTCCCTTTTGGAGTGAAGACATTTGGCAGAGCATTGGCGTTTGGGCTGAGTGCTGATGCCCACGAAATGGTGGGGAGAGCCCCAGATAAGCTGGGTGTTGTGGAGCCGAAAATAGTTGATTTGCTTGGGCCAGAGCCAAACGGTGCGTTGGTCGACTGCAGGCTGGCAAAGGGCGACATCGATGCAAAAGCAGAGAACCCAGCCTATGAGAGAACGTCAGTGCGATTGCATTTTGAGGGGCAGAGTACGTCGCGAGGCCCCAAGAATCCGGAGACGTACAAGCTTCGGTGCTGGCGCGGAGGCAGCAGCCGATTGAGAATCAGGAGCCGGCTTGGTCGTCTCCAGCTCAGGGTGTTCTTCGACAATAGTAGACTTCATCGATCCCTCGTCGTCCTTCAATCGTTTCTGGAGGGGCCCGGAAGGGGACCCAGGGGGACGGTTGCTAGCCTTGCGCTTGAGGGTTTTCTCGGAGCTATCCACTTCAATAGGCCGCTCTCCATCGGCCCTTCGGGTCTTCCTGGCGCCGTTGACTTTGTTGGGCGAAGTGCGATCATCTGTACCACCCATGGCCTCAACCACGGCGGCCGGCTCGTCCTCAACACCTTCCACGGGAGGCGGTTCAGTCATTTCGAAGGACATGTCGCTAGCGGCTGGCTTGGTTGAGGCCGACGGAGCGGCAGGACGAGATCTGTCGTTCTCATTCGTAACAATAGCGGTCTCCTCTGCAGGGGGAGAGGCTGCAGAGTCCTTTCTTACGTGCGCCTTGCGAATGCGAGCTTGTCCTTTGGCTGTGCGAGGCGTTTCGGTGGCGGGTGTGGCGGGTTTTGTCGTGTCGGTGGGAGGGGTGCGGCGTTTCTTCGTTACAGGGGTATCCTCATCCTATAAAGTTGTTCAATTAATGTAATCGAGAAAGACCGGGAGGGGGGAACGAAAACGAGGGCGTGGGACGAGCAAGGCCAGACGGACTGGTGGAGAGCCTGGTTCTGGAGCATCTTCCTCACGCTGGCGCTTGCGACTTTGTGAGCCTGTTTTAGGTGACGACAATATCAGATTGAGCGCATAAAATCGCCCGAAACATGAATTCACCTGGAGAACTCGAGGGGCTTGGGCCGCGTGTTGGGCTTTCTGCAACGGCGGGTGCTCCAGAGGGAATGGAGGGTATGGGTTTGGGATCACTAGAAGACATACTAAAAGATATCGCCGGTCGTGGAGCTACAGGGGAAAGGCGCGATATGGTTGGAGTCAAGGTGTTGGCTGAGTTTCGTCAACAAACCTCGTTGCTTCGAGGCACCTTCGATGCGACTTATCTCGCTTAATTACTGCCAAGTTGGTCTTATACATCCAATCGTACGTTATACTCCGCGCTGAGAGAGCGCGAAATGCTACAATTTGGCACCGGAAAGGCGTTACGCCGGCGCATTAGTTTGAAACGTCTCTGAATTCCGATTGTGCGTAACTAGTACTAGAAACGCCTACTTAGGCCCCTAAAATAAGTTACTAAGCTTGGGTCTCCCGTATATCGATTATAACGTTTCTCAAAGCAAGACTGCCTTTGGGCTTCTCATGAACGGGTGTAACCGCAACTGCTCTTGACGTATACGCTCAGAAGCATCGAACAAGCTCACCAAGCCACGCGCGCTACATGTAATTATGCTTTATTCTCCAGTGGATTCGATCCACGCAGGAATCTGCTCAACCGACACAACACACGACATGTCCTTGGATATGAATCAGAGTAGGTTGTAGATCACTCAACCAACAACCAACAAGTCGTCACCGTCCTCCTCGCTCTCCTCGCTCTCCTCCTCGCCTACGCCCTCTTCACCCACGTCGTCTTCAGCGTCATCTTCACCACCGTCCTCATCACTCTCAAGAAATGTAAGAGGAATGAACTCATCGCCCGCCGCGAACGAGTAATTCACTCCATCAACCGGGGGGGCGACCACCTTGGGCTCGCCAACCGCCACTTGCATCTCCTCGCCTTTAGCAGGAGTCCGATTAACGGAAGAGCCACCAGCAACGATGGCTGCGGGCGCCGAGCGCGCATTCACGAGTCCTTGCTGTCGATTCGCGCGTATAACATGCGGCAACTTGCACGCTTTCTTTTCGCAGACGCCAGTCTCTGCAAAGTCTGGACACTCGCGCACGTGTTCCTTGTCGCAGTCTCCCCCTTTTTCGCAGTACCCAAGCACTGCAAAATCGCGGCAGACGCCCGATCGTGCACCGAGCCGGACATGGGGGTACTTGCATGCATCACCGTTCTTGCACATGCCCGCCTTAGAAAAATGTAAGCAGGGCGGAACACGATGCAGTGTTGACTGGTGTGAGAGAATGCAGGTATCCGAGGTGTTTGGACAGTCGTTAGCCATATATTGGGGACAGATTGCGATCTTCTCTGGGTCATGTTGATATGGACAATCCTTGCCTCTCCCACAGGTTCCTGCAGGGATTATAGATCGTTCGGAGGGGGTGTAAGTGCTGGAGTGGGCGTACCTGTTCGGCAGAAAAAGGGACACTGTTTATCTGACTTGGGCCTCGTTTTCTTGACGGTTCTGTAGTTCGTGTGAACACGAGACATGGCGATGGACGTGCTTACTAACCGCACGGGCTTGTTGAGTACTAGTGTTAGGTTTCGGGCTGGTCGTCCCCGCTTTGGCTTGAACGTGCGTCGAGTAGATGGGGGAATGTATGCATATGGGTGACCTGCAATTCTATGATACCCCGATGATACTGGTTTCTGCGGGGGTGGTGGGCCAGTGGTCGCCGTAGTGGGACCTGATACGACAAGGATAAGCAAGCGCGGGTGTTAATGTTCACTGGGTTGGACGGCCCCAACGCTGGTTCGATCCTTCAGTGAGTGAATATGACGCATACTGGTTTGTCGTGTAAGTTTGTACTGTGATGATTTGAACGTTTCTCCGCCAAGCTGGACCTGCTTGATTTCCGTCTGCGGTTTCGGCGTGAACTTGCTGTAGGGGGGATAACCACTTCGCCCACGTCCTGAGTAATGTGGTTTGTAAGAGTTGTATGATGTAGTGGGTGCCGTTCGAGGATATGGTCGCCTTTGTGCCGCTAGGAGAGCTCCTGCATGACGTCCAGTGAGCCAGTAAGCAATGCAGCAGATCGAAGGGTCTCTGCCTTACCTGATAGTCGCTTGATTTCGTCCAGAGTCGCCTCGTCAGCGCCGGACATGTTTCGCCAGTAGGTCAATGGAGGGGATGAGGTCAAAGGAATGTCGATTACATAAACACAAGCTGAGGGCCTCAGGGGCTTCAGGGGCTTCAGGGAAACCAGAGGAAGGTCAGTAATATGATGCAATAGAATGCAATAGAATGCAATCACTCCTAGCCGCAAAACGAATCGTGCACAAGATAAATTTCATCCATCCTCAATACAACATATGCTCCAAAAAGCCAAATCACGAAAGTACGAGACCAAACAGGATGTAAGCTCTATGTGGGGAGCGTAGCACAAATTGTGAGTTCTCTCATTTCATTTAACACACCTTCAACCTATGGAAGCAGCCCGGGTGTCAAACCACAATCATAATCAGACAACCAATGGGACTTTATACACACCTGAGAATCAAGTTGACCCGCTGCATAATCCTCCCGAACATGTTCCTGGAAATACCGCTGCACACCACCCATCTTCTCATACCCCTCCTCAGCAAACTTGCACTGCATCCGTATCATCGCCTCAAACGACGGATCAAAGAACGGGATCCGCAAGTCGAGCAGTTGGGGCAGTTCCTCTATGAGTACTTGGTTCATGTGCTCGAAAATTTCCTTCGCCTCGTCGTATTCCTGCTGCGCCTTCGGCAACCGTGTTGGATCTTCCGAAGGCTTATCCGTGAGCTTGCGGACTTTGCTACGTGCAGCATCATAATCGAGCATCTGTCGCGGTGAGCGCAATTAGACTGCACTCCTCATTACGGCATGCAATGCTGCGCACCTTTTTATTCCGCTTCGAAATCGTCTCGTTAATGGTGGGGAAGTAAGCATTCATCTTGCCCAGCGGTTCCAATATGCATGTTCGATATGGTGCGTCCTGTAAATGACCACCATCAGCATTACAGCAAACGACATAGAAGCTGGGCTTTGAGCTCACGAATTCTCGGGTGGTTGAAGCGTCCAATTCGTCTACTGATCGCTTGTAGGCATTTGCTGCCATAGCACCCTCGGACGTTCGGTCGGCGGCACCGTAGAACACGTCAATCGTGTCTGCGATCTTCCCTTGTGCCGCAACCATAGCTAGAAACAACCAAAAGACACAAATGAGCGCCCGGCCTGATTCCACGCAGCGCCCGCACTCACCGCGCATGGAGTCCAAGTAAACCTTTGCTTCCTTTTGCAACGCTTGCACTTCCTTCTCATATCTACCCATTAAGGAATGTTAGGAGGCCTGATATCCGAGGATATTAGAATAAACCAACGTCTTGAACTTGACTTCTTCATCCGTGAACTCGCGATCAACAGTCCGCTCGATCTGACCTGTCTTTTGCATCACCTAAAGGGCGAATGTCAGCTGTATGCTGTATGATGTGCCATGTGCATTAGATCTTACCGTAGTACCGGCGCGCGAGAGCCCCTTCTTCAATCTACTGGTCTATCAGTCCTGCGGCAGCGATTCCGTACTTCCGGACGCACCCAGCCCTATACAAACCATTAGTATGACGATGAGGAGGATTTAGGTCACGTTTCATACCAGCTCATCGTTAACTTTGTATCTCAACTGGAATGAACACGAGAAAGTCTGGTGGCGCCTTCCAGCCTCAATATTCCGCAAAGCTTTTTCCTTTTCCTGCCATGTCTCGTACGGCCAGCTGCCTCTATAAACTCCTACGCATATGTATAATATTTTATTTACAGGTCCTACTCTCGCTCAACAGCTTGCACAGCTCGAAGACCCTACACCGATCGGTTCGCAGCCTTCTCGACGATAGAAAATACCCTGTTCTGACGAGTTTGGCGCAGACGTAGACCCAGAGAATGCATATGACGTTTCCAGGGATCAAATGGATGGTCGGGAGTCTGAGTTTGAAGATACCACTGCCATGAATCGGGAGCACTACATCGATACTGGGTACGTCTACGCTGCTATTTCGGTTTACGGCATGCTTGGTATTTTAACTCGTATGGTAGACCGTCATCCATGAGAAAACTCCACGACAGCCTGGCTGATCCGAAATATGCAGGGAGGAAAATTACCCGAGCGCTAGGTGAGGTGCCAGAAAGTAGTGAAAGCGACGACGAAAACAGTGAACCTGTGGAACACGAGCCATATGGACAAAATTCATCTGAGGCCTCCGAGGACCACCAGAGCATGGGAGAGCAAGAAACTGAGGAAACAAGCGAAGAGGAAGAAGAACGACCAACAGCGAAGCCCAAGACTGCAAAAGGAGAAAGGAGGGTGACAGAGGACGTGAGCTCGAGCTTGAAGAGGATGAGGGATGCGGATCGTCTGAAGGGTCAAGCGGTAACCCGTCAAATGGTGAGGGAACCATTTACGAACTCCTCGAACGAGCTGATGTGCTCTTAATAGGCCATTTGGGATTCCATTCTGGATGCTCGAATACGACTACAAAAATCGGTGGCTTTGTGCAATACACTACCACTTGTATGTTCCTCCAACTGTCTATGCGAGTGGACGTTCACCAGTCCTTCTATTGTAGCCTTCTTCTATGCCCCCCTTCTTCAACGATAATGCATGCAAGACGTCCGTGGAGGCCTTCGTTAAGGAAAGCCTATTGCTTTCTGAAGATTTGTTCGATTTGGAAGAGGTATTGATAGTTCATGGGCTCTGCGAATCTAGTCCTAACAATATCGTACAGACCTTCCTATCCGACCTCGACGATCTCGCCATGCCGCCTCGCAAACGGCGAAAACTTGACTTTGATTCCTCACCCTCGATTGCTGATCTGGATACCGAAACCCTTGCATCTACAATGGATTTATCGGCTCTTCAAGCGACCTACCACCCCTACCTCCTGCAAACCCTCCATAAATGGTCCGCCAAGATCCAAGCGGTCACGCCGCAACCCCTTCTCCCCTCCTCACGGAATAGATTTTCCACTGCTTCGAAATCGAAGTCGACCGTCGACCTGATTCAGGAAACCTTGGCGGACCATGCGAAGGTGGCTGGAAGAACACGGATATTAAGGAGTACAACTGCCAAAAGGATCGATGTGCAGGGTGAAGGTGTCACTATTGGAGGTGATTTGGATGTTGAAGGGAGAAGAATCGAGTGCGAAGATATCGAAGTATTTGATGATACCGATTTCTACCAGCAGCTGTTGCGGGACGTGATCGACGGACGGAGTGCAGGAGATGGGAATAGTACGTCCAATGCGTTTCTTGAACCAATTCTTCTGTGCGGTGCTGAAATTCGGAATGAAAATGAATAGGTTATGGCCTGGACGATTCCATACCGACCAAAACGAAGAAACCCAAAAAGATTGTCGATACTAAGGCATCCAAAGGCCGGAAGCTGAGGTACGAGGTGCACGAAAAGCTGCAGAATTTTATGGTTCCCATCCCATTGGCAGCCAATGGGGGGTGGCACGAAGAAAAGATTGACGAGCTGTTCGCATCGGTTATGGGACGAACACTGCCCCCTCGGGCTGATGTGGGGGATGGAGAGGCGGACGGAGATGCGGCCGAGTCGAAGAGGAAGGCGGATGCAGAGTTGAGGGTGGGTGGTTTCCGGCTCTTCGGGTAGGGTAGGCAGATGTAGAGGTGTTAGGCATTAAACTATCATACCATGGTCTACCCTCGTGCTACCTGTTATGGCTGCCTTGTGGGCAGGCATCTCGTTTTCTTCCGGGGGCTTCGGGGCTTCGGAGCGTATCTCCGTTCTCCGTGCGCCTGCATTACGTGGCAATCGCCCTTGGCACTTCGCTCCCAGGGTTTTTCCTCACGGTGGTGTCCACTCGTATCTTGTGCGCATATCCCCAGCTCACTCCTCATCACGGCGAGAGTGACGGAGAGATTAGATTGCCACACAAAGCGATCCGCCACTTGTGCCTTACCTTCGATACCCAATTTCCCTGGATAGTCGGCAAGAAGTCAAAGCGACCTCTCCCTCAATTTCTTCAACACGAATGCCTCTCTGCGGATCCTCGCCCTACTCGTCCTCTACGAATGTCTTCTCTAGGGGCAAACCTGTGCGCTTATCTAGCTGGTTCGGCTCCACATGATCTCGCTAATGTGAAATTGCATTGTGGCACTGCTTCTATAGACTCAGAGGAAGCTTGTTGTGGTTGGTGATGGCGCATGCGGGAAGACCAGCCTGCTTAATGTCTTCACCCGTGGATACTTTACCCAAATATAGTGCGTCTGCACATGGACTACACACAATTGTCTATACTAACAGCTTGCTAATATAATGTTTGTCGTCCGTCCATAGCGAACCTACTGTTTTTGAGAATTACGTCCATGACATTAACGTCGACGATCAGCTTATAGAGCTCTCATTATGGGACACAGCAGGTGCGGGAATAGTGGTACCTTCCACATGCATTGTGTCCTACTAGAGCATTGTCTGACCGTTCCCCTTTCCGTACATTGACAGGCCAAGAAGACTTTGACCGCTTACGATCACTAAGCTACGCTGAGACAAACGTCGTCATTATATGCTTCTCTGTATGGGACGGCCGCATCTCGTATCGCGTTCGCTCGCTAACCATTCGCGCTCACCGCAGATTGACAATCCTACCTCCTTGGAGAATGTGGAGGGAAAGGTACCGCTTCTTTTTTCTTCTTCATCAATGCCCCCGTGTTTGACTTAAGTCCTCTCTGTGTAGTGGATAGACGAAATCGTCGAGGTATGCACGGCCCATGCGCGTTCTCCGCCTATTGTACATTTAATTGACATATTTGACACCACGACTAGTTTTGCCCTGGTGTGAAGGTACGCGCATCACCTTCCAAGGAGGGATGACAACTGACTCACCCACCTCCAGCTCGTCCTCGTAGCATGCAAATGCGACCTTCGAGAAGACCGAGAAGTAATTGCACGACTAGCACGATATGGTTCCCATGTAGTAGAATACGAAGAAGGTCTCTCCGTTGCCCGGAGAATAAGAGCCAGCCGTTACCTTGGTGAGACCATCACCCATCACCCTGTCACTCACAATTCCCTTACCTTGAACCCTGCTGCAGAATGCTCTTCAAAACATAATCGAGGTGTGACGGAGGTCTTCAACGAAGCCGCCCGCGTATCGCTCGCCACACACACGAATGGCTCACGCAGCAAGTGCATCGTCATGTAACAAGACCACTCTATGGACACGCTCTCTACACTTCTTCGTTTTCTCATGGACATTCCATTTTCCTCTGTATTTCGAGTGATTCTCGTCCTCACCCTTTCTATGGACTTTCTTATATCATTGCATCGCGTTATCTATCCAGTATCACGCACTTTTCCCGCTATTCGTCCAATCCTCTGATTTCATGCCTTATCCTCATATGATAAATTCTTTGGGTTGATATAATCGGCTCGCTCCGCTTGCTACGGAGGCTTATGTCTTAATTCGTAGTATTAGTGATTGCTCATAATGTATCATTCGTTTGACTCCGAAGGGTCAGCCTTAGTGCAACATGACCATTGAGAACAAAGTTGATAGACTTTGCTTGAGAGAGAGATCTATATTTTTCCGTGGTTACAGGTACGCATTACGGGACCAAGACACCACCTGACCAGCAGCCTACGAATCCGTGCGCAGGGGTTCTGACAAGAAGGGAAGGGGGTAATTTACAGGATGTTTCAAGTATGGTCTCTAGGGTACGCTGCCTGGTTCAGTGCATGATGTGGTGGCTCCTCTGTTGTTTGTGCTTGTCGTGGGTGGCATTTCTCGCCGGGTTGGATGTGGGGAAAGTTGGGGCTTCGCTATGCTTTGCAGCTGGTAATGTTTATAGGATCACTTGGGCCTTTTGTTTTTGGAATGCCTTGCTCATCTTGACAAACTCCGCCAGGGCATCTATTCCTGGCTTTGTGCCGAAGAGTGTTGCGAGCTGGTGGTCTGGGGCTGCTTCATCTATTATGTCCCAGTGGTTTTCGTGGGTTGGGCATTCTGTTCGCGTGTAGACTTTGCTTGACGATCAACAAATCTGGGGCTGTATAGCAGCCTAGGTCACTAATATCGATATGCGCTCGTCTCGACTCTGGACGCAAATGAAACAAGCCCCGTACACATGCAAATAAAGGACTCACCCCAATATCTTCACCTTTCACCAAGGGTCAGGTCGCAGGGGACGCCTACTGAAGCTGAAACCTATAAACATATTTACGCGGATGATATGACCGAACTCGGATCGGATCATTGGAGCCTTTTTTTCGCCAAGGCACTGTTTTGCAACCGTCGCTTGTTAGTCAACGACCACAAGACCACAAGACCCAGTTGGAGTTGGCTGCCGCGCACTGGCGCACTGGCGCACTGAGTCTAGTGTCTGTGAGTCTACTTCTACTCCTGCTTGATCCCATCTCTAATTCTCTACGCTCTATTATCTTCGTCACATGGACTTCCTCCCTTTTTCACATGCGGCTCACCGTTTGGGGATTTCGGGGGAATTTCTCTCTGTTCCGTTTTGGGGGATGGGGATGTTGTCCGGTATATAGGTCAATATTGAGAAAGAGTTTGTTGTCGCGCACAGACTAGTCTCTTGATCTTTTAGTTTTATCAAGGTATATTCATAATAGTTTACTGCCGCGAACTGACTCAGTCTTTCCTCTCTTCAGTTTGGACAGCATTAATTCGCCAACGTACCCGATGGTGCTCAGGGTTATCCCCCCCAACACAGAAATAGCTGCGTGGATGGACACGGACGAGTATGGCGAACCGAGTGACCAGGACTTGATCCGACGTCTTGAAGGGCTCGCGATAACCGCGATGACCGCCACAGCGAGAGATGAAAACGGAACAGAGGCGACGTTGATTACCTGGCATCGGCGACTATGTCACGCACCATTCAAGACCGTAGTGGCATTAGCACAGAATGGTGCAACCGGTATGGTCATTACGGACATTCCTGAGAGGATCCCCGGTCTTGATGCGTGCGCCGCATGCGTTGTGGCGAAATCGGTCCGTCTCCCATATAAGAAGGGCCGTGAACGGGCGAAAAGATATCTGGGTCGAGTACACATCGACATAGCCGGCCCTATGCCCATCAGGTCGGCCGGCGGGAGGGAATACGTGTTTATCGTTGTCGACGACCACACTCGCGCGGTCTACACTCGGCCACTGCATCTCAAATCAGAGGCGGTCGATGCCTTCAAAGTGTTCAAAGCAGCAGCAGAAAATGAGTCACAGAAAAGGCTGCGCGAAGTCATGACGAGGAACGGGTCCGAATTGTGGATGGGGGAGATGCGCGACATCTGCGAGCAAGAAGGCATCAAATTCAAAACGACGGTCCCCCGTCATCCTGCATCGAACGGGGTAGCTGGACGCACCATAGCCGTCCTTACAAATGCGGTCCGCGCCATGCTCCACGACTCGGGTCTGCCGAAGGCCCTTTGGGCAGAGGCGTTCAACACAGCGACGTACGTGCACAACAGGACGCCAACAAAAGCATTAGTGGGTCGTACCCCATATGAAGTAGTCTATGGTGTGAAACCGGACGTCGCGCATCTGCGCGCATTCGGTGCGCCGTGTGCCATGGTTAAGCGCAAGAAAAGGTCGAGAAAATCAAATGATCAGGCCAATATGTGTTTCTTCGTCGGGTATAAGTATGGCGGAGGCGGTTATAGGGTTTGGGACCCGAAAAGGCGCGACGTCCGCGAGTCCGGAGCGGTGACTTTCTTTGAGGACGGCTTTCTGCCGCCCACTCTCGACGATTCGACGACAACTGACGATGCCGACGAACCCCTCGTCCAGCAACCTCCGAAATCCATCGTCGAGCCATCACTGCTCGTAGCCAGGGCGCCCGCGCCATCGCCTGCACTTACGCTGACTCAGCAACCCCACCAGCGACGCGTCACTCGGTTCCCTGTGCGGTCAACCCCGATCCGAGAAGATGACGAGAGCGATGACTCCGTTTTCAGCGATGAGTTCGACGACGCCGTCACAGCACCACAGCGCCCGCGTTACGACGTACCATACGTACCGGATTACCTCGCGAGGTCCTCGCGTTCGTGTCTCAAGTGCGATGGTGGAAGCGCCGGTAGTTCTGGCCTCGAGCGTGACAGAGGAGAGGGCTCCCGCGCTATGCTCATCGCAGACTATGAAGACTATCCTCCTATCTCATTCTCAGCTGGACTACCAGGCGGGATACCACTCTCATGGCTGCCTGACCCTCGAAACGTACGCGAGGCCATGGTGGCACCTGATGCTGATGGATGGAGAGACGCCATGGACAAGGAGATGAGAAAACTCCAATCCTGTGATGTCTACGAGCTAGTCCCGCGCGTGCCTGGCATACGCACGTTACGTCTAGGCTGGGTCCTTCACCGCAAGTTCAAGAACGGCACTTTTGAGAAGAACAAGGCCCTGTTAGTTGCCCAGGGTAACCACCAGCGTCCGAGCGTCGAGTCCAACGACTCGTTCTCACCGGAAATGCGACTCGAGTCGCTCCGCGCGCTCCTTGCCGTAGCCGCCATTCGCGACTTCGAGATCATTCAGTTTGATATTACAACGGCTTACCTGCACGAGACACTCAAGGGGGAGTTGTATGCGGAGCAGCCGGACGGTTACACGGTACTTGGAAAGGAGGATTGGGTCTGGCGACTCAAGAAGGGACTCCACGGGTCAATACAGGCCGGGAGGACGTGCAAGGAGGAGTTGAATATTCACATGGAGAGTGAGGGATTCACTGCGACGCCGAAAGACCCTGCTGTTTACGTCAAGAGCTCCTGGAACCGGGAGGATTTCGCTGCTGGAGGTTTCTGGGTTGACGATTTCGTTGGGATAGGATCTAGGAAAGAGTTGGACGCTTTGGCGAAGAGCGTCGATGCCAAGTACGGCATTACTGCGGTGGGCGAGGCTAAATGGGTACTAGACATGCTGATCGAGCGCGACCGCGCCGCCCGAACGGTCTCTATCTCCCAGGAAGCATGTATCAACTCGATGTTGACTCGCTTCAACCTCGCCGACGCAACCACACTCTCGACACCCCTCGCCTCTGGCCCACAGCTATCGTCCGCAGATTGCCCAACTTCCCAGGACGAGAAGGACGAGATGGCGACTCGACCTTACAGAAAACTGGTCGGAGCATTGGAATGGCTCGCATTGGGCACTCGACCTGACATCGCATTTGCCACAAGCTTGCTTGCCCGCTTCAACCACAATCCAGGCCGCGCCCATTGGAAGGCCGCAAAGCGCGTATTGCGCTACCTTAAGGGAACGAGGGGGTGGCGTCTCACACTAGGAGGTGAGCCACCACAAATCGCAGGCTTTACAGATGCGGACTGGGGGAGCAACCTTGACAATCGCCACTCGATCGGGGGGTACGTCATCAAAATTGGCAGTGGTGCCGTTAGTTGGAAGTCTGAGGAGCAGTCTTGCGTCGCCCTATCATCGACGGAGGCCAAATACGTTGCCCTATACCAGGCAGTCAAGGAATCCGTCTGGATGATCGATTTCCTCAAAAGTCTCGGCATCTCGATACACGATACAATGACGGTCAATGCCGACAACAAAGGGTGTATTGCTTATGCCAAGAATCCAGTCTTCCGCGATCGCTTCAAGCACGTTAACAAACAGTATCACCTCACTCGCGGCTTGATCGAGGAAAACGAGATTAGCCTCAACTACGTGCCAACCAACGAGATGGTTGCAAACACTCTCACAAGAGCTCTGCCCCGCGCGCAGCACGAGTATCTTGCGAAGCTTATCGGACTGTTTTAGTTCTTGTCTCTCTTCACTCAGCTCGCAATGAGGGGTGTCGTAGGCGTGTGTACACGCTGGCCACCGAATTTCGGTAATATACAGGAAACCCGGCCTCCGTGCACCGAGCCTCCGTACCTTCGACTCTTGTTATAATTCCCTCTTAATTTGACATCCGATCCGCTTGTTTTTGCTATATAGGATACCTTACCACAGGACGACACAGACTCAATTTGCTATCGTGCACCGGGTCTATAAGTCCGTTTACCTTGCTCTTTAGTCTCGTTCTTGATGTTCTACGCTTTACCATAGCGCGTCTTTCAGTGTACATCGCACTATTACTCAATTTGCTATCGCGCACCGAGTCTCGCGTCTTCTGGTTTCTGACAGAGAACGAAACTCTACTGCATGCTTTCTTCTCCATACCTTTTCCTTCTTTCTAGACAGGTGCCAATAATAAGCATGTTTCCGCCTTTTCGCACCCGAACATGAATCCTAGCTGAGCCGGAACTCCCTGATTGTCCAGCTGGCAACGGTACGGATCCCTGTGTCTCTGGTTTATGAATACCTTTCCACGTTTACGCGAGCTACGCTACCACCAGCTTGACCTTGGCCGTTTTGATAATGCGGCCGTGCTGGTGGACTGCGCCGCGTATTTCAAATCACTCGCTTGCAATTACCCTGGTTATCATAGATGCAGCCGTAGTTATTAATGCTGTTTTCCAGACGTGCCTCGACCACCTTTCAGTCGAATGCAGTGCAAGTATGGTTGGTCCGGGAACTGGGGAGGACGACGGGTGAGGGAACGACATGGTCTAAGTGTTGGAAGGGGCCGTCCAGCAACTTGGATCCCGTGGATAGTGACTGCTCATAACGTATCCTTCGTGAGGGGTTAGCCTCATTCGGGTAGCCCCAGTACGAGCCTCAGTACTAGCACCACCATTGAGAATAAATGCTGGAATTTGTTCCTTGACCATCAAGCAGATGTCGGCAGACAGTCAAGCGGCGTAGGTATTCGATATCGGTTTCAGTGAGCTCTTGTGGTGTTCCTCTATTGATTTCGGTCTGACTGGTGGAGTGACCAGCAGGAAACCAGTGCAAAGCCGTTCGCTCAGTCCAGTGGGTACATGTGACCGACAAGAGCACCACCTCATGCTGAACCTGAATCCAGGTTTATCTCCCTACGGAAATATGGCTCTTGTTGCCACCACTTTTGATACAGGCCGATATCCGAGCGCTTACGAGGGTCTGTGTTAGACTCCGGATGGTCTTTCGACCGCTCGTGAAGTTCAAGGTCACCATAATGATTGATGATTCTCGCAGTCATAGGAAGGCTCTGGCGACTACTCGCGTCCCGACCATCCTTGATAGCGTGGTAGAGCTCGAAATCGGAGAAAGAGCTCGATACCTATTCCAAGTCCAATACCTTTTCTCCCCTGCCCTCTTCACACTAGTCAATTCTCTCCCAGCAATGCGGCAATTGCACACACTGCAGTTGTCCTCAATATTCCTACCGGAAACGTATCTCTATTGCATCCTTTCTTCTCCACATCTCACTCATCTCGTCCTTTGCGCTCTACGAATGCCGAAAATAAGCAGGTTTCCTCGCCCTAACCCGAATCTCCGTAAATTGACCCTAAAGTTGATGGTCGAGTGGGATGCCGTCCGACCTCTGATCGTCCACCTGGCAGCTTCACTCGAGTACCTTGAATTCTGCTTGTGTGGGTCCGGATTTGGGCGTCGAAGTCGGCCACATCTACCCTCCCTCCCTAGTTTACGCGAGCTACGCCACCACCAGCATGATAGTGATATGGCCGTGCTGGACGAACTTTTTCACGTATCTCAAGTAACTCACCTGCACATATCTGGAAGTCTCGGCTCTACTCACATCCCTGTCACTGCCTTCCCAAAGAGCCTCCAGCACCTATCAATCGTAGACGGGATGCTAAAACAACGGGTGCTTGGGACCACTCCATTGGCTCAGCTCACATCCCTCAGTATCCAGTATTCTCAAAAATGGAACGCGAGTTACCATCTCGAACTCTCTGCCTTCGTCGGTGATCACTTCCCGAGGATTACTTCCCTCCACCTTCTTGACACTCATTGGTCATTTCGAAACACTGCTCTGGTAATGGCGCGGTCCCAGCACAATGTGCAAGCGATAGAACTTTCCATTTCCACCAAATATGGCCTAGACTCAGGGGGAAGGTGGTCGTGGCATCAAGTTGAGATCCTCAATGATCACCTTCGAAACAACATGTTGCCAGGGGTCTTGCAGAGTCTCAGGCTGGACGTGGTTCAACGCTATGGCGAATTAGAACAGAGTCTTGCACACTGCTGCCAATGGATTGACGATGATATCCTCCACCCTGTGACAGGATTGGGCGGCTCTGACCTGAAGAGCATTGACGTCTCGTTCGTACAACCCGAAGGCGGGTCAGAGCGAGAACGAAGGATCTGGAAACGATGGGCCAAGTTACCCGATGGGGATTGGCGAACAGAGGGTGCTGTCTGTGATTACAAGGGCATCAAAGCTGCCTTTATTTTAGAGTTGATGAGAAGTTTATGACTATATTGGTTTGTTTGACGACATGTACCGAGGGAATGCCCGAAAAATAGGGAAGTACGGACGAGGGGTCGGATTCTATTTTGGGAGGACCCTGCCGTCCGAAATATATGACAATTCATATTCTTGCGAGGATGAACGAGTATCACGATGATCAGTGGCCCACCAGCACTTGCGATACAATATTGACAGTTTCGTGATGTTTGAGATTGTTAACGTTAGAATGGCGGGTCGGGGCAGGACTGAGGCATTCCGGCAGTACCGCTACCAGCCACTGATCCCGAGGGGAAATAGAGTAGAGGAGATAATTTGGGGGAAAGAACTGAAGGGGTCGGACGAGAGCAAACAGGAGAGAACCGTAGTCCAAGTTGAGATTCCGATTGCCGACTCTGAACATACGGCTACATGCCTATATGGAGTCCTACAGGAAGAGCACGCATGGTACAGTTGAGTCGCTCATACTGGATCACCTCGTATCGCATAATGCA
>WNFL01440837.1_pt1 | contig 24459 bp, 31 predicted proteins | sample 5400361 | NCBI WGS metagenome assembly WNFL01 (sample SAMN13153351, study PRJNA577476) | soil metagenome | isolation source: 40 cm soil on Douglas fir-dominated hillslope | place: USA:California | collected 2013-09-17
ACACTCGTTCGGCGTGTCAGAACTTGTAAACTCTCTGGCATATCTCGAGTTATCGGTAATATCGACATTGATCTCATGTAATGTAATCTGGGCGCACCTTGCAAATAGCCACGGACTCAAGAGGGTGCCTGAACTGGAAATGGGCTCATACCATAAACCATCACCAATTGTCCACAGCTGGTTGTTGCGATAAAATGGGCATCAACCTCTGTCGTGCGAGACCACAGGTGGCATGCCCGACTCGATCACGGTCAAAATAGATGTAGCGCATATCACAGTGCCGGTCAGGCGGTACAGACGTCTCTAGGAGACATGCCCGCATCGAATTCATGGTACCGTGATACAAGCTAAGTGAGAGAAGAGGCTCATCACCAAGACAACTCACCTCTATATGACCTCCCCTTTCTGATAAAAGGTCTCGATGTTGTCTTTGATCGAACGGAGTTCATCGCAACGTAAATATGTGTCTTCATTTCGAGTAACGGGTTGAGGAGCAGCGGAGTGCGAGGTGCGATTTCCTCGACCCACTCGCGTTTGTTTTTATTACGTTTGGGTAACTGCGCCTCGTTGCGGTCCCACCATTTGGCCATCCCATCCTAGACATCGTGAGATAAATCATACCTTGCTCATTCCCGACTGGAATATAATGTCCAGATATTGGATTGCCTTCGTGGTGCTTCGCGATACGCTGTCTGATTGGCAAAAGGCGCTGAGTATGAACTTCTGACCAACCCCCTAACGCCTTGAGGAGAGGAGGTCGCCTCTTTCTTGTGATTAAGGTCCAGGTCCGCAGAGACAAGGTGTCATGTTCAGTGTCTTGCTAAGCCGGGGCACGCGTCGAGCGAACCTTCACTGGCTGGTCGAGGGGTCAAGCGGGTTCTAGTGAATGGGGAACAAAGATCGGCTGGGCCGCAGACGACCTGTAGCTTTGATACATATACATAGAATGTAGCACGTGAAAGGGTTCTACGGAAGCAAAGGTAAACGTTTGATCGTGAATTTACATCCGCCGCGGCCATTAGGCTTAAGTTGCGAGCCATGAGCCATAGGATCGACGGCCCTGGAATCTATTGGCGTGAATTTATTGACTCGCCTTCGGGGAGCTCTACAAGGATATGGATCCTCCTTTCAGGGGGCCCGATGGGAAGACCTCTAACAGGTGGACCGGGTGAACCTGTTGAGACTGCTCAAGTTCAGGGCTAAGGTTTTCACTTGCTCGGTGCACTGTTTCTCGTCGGATGCATCGACGTCAACTTGATATAACTTGAGTGCATCCGCATCAATATTTGCGAGACCTTCTTGATCGCGTCCTTCCGAGTCTTGTCGTCAATGTGGACTGGGAAGGCACGGTAGTCGCCGGGTATCATACCCGGCGACACAGAATACCCTTGTATAATTCCGTGTTTGACATTCGGAGAAGTGCGTGGGTCCAGGTCCAAACAGGGGCACGGTAAAAATATACAAAATTTTGAAATCAAATAATAATAATAAATTAGGGACAGTCCTCCTTCTCCACAAACACGCATCCAAATACATTTCATGGCAGTGGTCGCTGTCGACGGTCCTTCTCGTCCGAGAACGGAAGGCGAAGGGGTGGGACGATTGTACGACTGTAGGTATATAGTGGTATGTATGAGATATGGACAGTATGAGCGCGTGTTCAAATGATCAAATTCTGTTGTGATTACGAAAAATAACAGAGATTTCTACTAAGAAGACAGGGCGATTAGTGGTCCCGGGTCAGCCCGATGTGTCCACAGCGTGTAAACGAGGGTATCTTGATTCCTCGAGGGGCAAACGCATCTCATGGCCCGCTCAAGGGTTGCAAATCTAACATTAATCGGGACCGGGAGGAAGGACGCGTGTTTGATTAGATAGATTGATGAAAGGTGAGCGCGTCTCGAGCGCAAAGACGTCAAGTGCGTGGCTATCAGTTCGGCGCACGCCGCCTTCTATTTTACATGAGCCGCCCATAGCTTCGTGACCAATATTAATCAACGCAGAGGCACTTCAAATAAGAAACACAGAGTCACATCTGGAAGATCAACGCGACAATCGAAGGATTGACCAATCGAGTAGGACAGCGAGAGCCAAGAACCAAGAGAGGTGTTTTCCAAAAATTCGAATGAACGCGCCAACTCCAGAGTAGTCTGAATCGAGTTATGCAACAGACCAGAGCTCCAAGGTCCGTTGTATGCCACGAATTGCACTTAAGAGCCGTGCATCCGACGATAGGCCATCAGCTGCGTCGCGGCCTCCATAATGCCCGGGTGCTCCAATCTACGGGATGTCCGTTGACAAAACGCGTTAGACCGGGGCTTACAACACCCGGAATATCCCCTCGTCCTCTGATTCTAGATCAAAGACCGAGTTGACTTCAAGCTTCGTAGTCCAGGCCCCGAAAGCTCGATATTCTCTCTCAAGGCGCTCACCAGGGAGATTGGGTACTACTGCTACGCATACCAGTTGCACCCTTGGCGCCGAAGCACGGCATGAGGACGGCACGAAACAGCGACTACCCACCAGGATCCACGCCTCAATCCCTGCGACGCGTTTCAATCCACCACCAGCCATACGCCTTCCCTCAAATGTGAGATCTCCAGGCGGCGTCGCGCATGGAGCTTGGCGAGACTCTTTTCTGGTACGCCGCTCGATGTTTCCACATCGAACTCATCTAGAGTTGATCGAGAGGGATTAAAAGACTCAGACCTTAGCCCGCTCGCTGCATTGGATGCGTGCAAGCATCCTATACGTGACGAGCATCGTGGCCTTGGAGTGGGAGAGTTTCAAGTGCAGACGACCAAACAACACCCCAGGGTGCAAGCTAGCTGAAATGCTTGCGCAAGCGTACAACCCAATGGTCATTTACTACACAGTTGTTTATTTTCCTTTCCTGGGGCTACGACGATCGTACAGAACCACTGGGCGAGGGCAGGTGTGATTGTGACCTATGTTATGACCGTGAGAAATTGTCCTTAATAAACAGCAAATATACCCGAACAAGAAGGCTGGTCCGTTCTCTGACGGAGAACACGCCTCACCAAATCGTTTTGCATCGGGGCGATCCCAACGCCTTCGCCTCCCCGACGGACGACACAGCCTAATACGAGATATCCATATGGTTCACGGTGTCAGGTTGGATAGTCCTCTACACCCGGAAAAGGTCCCGGTCAACCATAATCAGAGACCCAGGAGGTTATTGAGGGGTCCAACGAGGGTACGAAATGCCAGTCCAAGATTGCAGAAAAAAGTTCCTTTGAAGCAACTCGCCAATCCGCGTGTTGATATGTACGCACATTATTTTTGATACGTCGAGCCAGCCGGGGCAATTGGGCAGCAACTTCCTTTGCCTGGTCTTGCAGCTATTCTTGAGTTCAAGAAGCTGAGGCACAGTCCCATATTTTGACTTCTACGGTTTCATTAACGGTGGCATCCGAGAACGTCTTGTTGCCCGACAAGCGCTCGCAAGTGTGTTCCGATCGAACCCTTGAGAAATGCACTCCAAAGCAATGTTGAACCTAGATAAGACGCAGTCATGCCCGTCGCATGTCAGAACCGCGAAGGGGCCGGAGATTAGTAACCTTGGGACGCACTGCAATAATAGTACCAATCTCACCCCTGGCATTGGCTTAGACTTGCCGGTATTTTGGGTCACCCTTGGCCCAAACACTCCAATTGCCAATCATCAGGATCCCTCTCGGCTGGGTAATCGTTTTACCCTTGTCCACGAATAATTTGGCCTCCCTTCAGGAACGCGAATGGCACGGGTGTCTAATGCAAATATGTCATTTCGGAGCACAGGAGTGGGGGAGAGGTAAAATAAAGATAGCGCATAAATTGCAAGACCAGGGAAGTGTGTGATGGTGGGTTATAAGGCACTAAATTATAACACCGCAATACTTCTCATGTATGATCGTGCCACGGCATCCCTCACTGCACAGTGCCAAAGCGAGTAAGTAACGGCACGTTGAAGGAAGCGGCGAACCCTCACCGTCGTTGATCAGCTTCTTTGTCGCCCTCGAATCTATCGCGCTGGTGCGATGTATGTGTAATGTCCTCCTTACACTCAGTGTCTCGTTTGCACGCCGCCACGTCGCGCTAAATGTAGATCTGAAGACTAAAAGAAGCGGTGAGAGGGTCAGAGAGAAGGTTCTCGGCGAGAGCGCACAGACGTACAATGAATGACGCCTTCAACACTCTCTGGGCCTGTATAGGACGGAACGTATTTCTGGAATGGGATTCTCTTGCGGAGTTTAGACTCGAGGAGGTCACATTTATTCAGAAAGAGAATAAAGTCCACTTTTTTTAGGAGAGGCGATGAGCAGACACCTGGGAATACAGTCAGAGGCGCGAATTGATAGCTATTTTATTTTATTTTTAAATATTATGAAGAGAGCCGGAGGAATAGATAAAGCAAAGCGAATACGCACTCTTCCAGAGATTCAGCGTATCTTGGACGCGGTTCACGGTAGGGTCTTCTATTAAGCATTGATTGTAGGCGGAAAGTGGTGCAAGGAAGATGAGAGTGTCGACTTTGGAGTTTAGGTCAGTCTGATACTCGTTCGTCTGAAGGTGAAGGCCCTGCTTGCCATCTTCAAAATAATTCATCCACTCGTGTCTCCGGGTTCTGGATCCTCCGATATCGTAAATGATCATTTCGTTGAAAGGCGAAATCGAGTTGTTGAGCTCTGTGTTGAGAGGCGTCAATGTGTTGTAAGGATATATGCGGCAACGCACGGGAGTCTATGACGAAACGATGTTCAGACACACCCAGTGTCTTTAGGCGTGCCTTTAGTACGTCGTCTACGTCATTCACCAAGAGTCAGTATTACTCCCAGAGCGTCGTTGATAGTGAACTACCATCTGTTGGCTCATAGCCCAATGCAGTGACCCGTTCCACATCATCCAAGAAACTGAAAGTTGCTCCGTCAGAACTACGAATTTCTGACAAGCGGGAAGGCGGCCTACAATCCGGCTTCACACTCCATTTGAATTCCAAAGAAATCGCCAAGAATGTTTCGAACAGCAGGATCCTTCCACAAGGCCGCAATGTCCGATGCACAAGCAGCCATGATCCTATCTGTCGTGCTTGTGTCCCTATCACCCGGCCCCGTTACCGTCCTAAACGGGTTTTGGTTAAGAGTGGTCGGAGACAAAGGCCGTTCTGATCCGTTGAGAGTGGGGTGCGGGGAGCCAATGGATGGATAGGATGGTCTACGTGAAGTCGAGGAAATAAGAGCTGATGGGTCATGGGTGGTACCCGTGGCTTCCGAAAGGGCTGATGTGTGAGACTCGGCTTGTTGGCCCACCACCGTGGAGTGTGCTCGTAGTCGTTCGCTGGAGGTTGGACCCTCTGGCTGTATTTGGAAGGTGGATGGAACACGATTTGACCACAGAGACGCGTATATAAGTGGCTCATCACCAGATTTTGTAATAAGCGAGCGATCAGAGGTAGTGGAACAGGGCGAGACTGTGGAAAGGGCTTGTAAGGCGGCTATTCCGATAGTCTAAGAGAAATAGACATGCCTCTCGTATGTGGCCATAGAGCTGGATCGTCTGGGACTTCCTTGTCCGACGGTGACGGACGGGAGGGGGTTACAAGACCACTGGAAGGGAGTGGAACGAAGAGTCCAGCAGCACGTAACCCCGACTTGTCGTTCGAATGATCGAAATTAGAATACATAAGCTGGTGCATCAAGGTGGTGTCCAGGTCAAGGATGGGTCGGAGACGCATAAGAAGCAGCCGATGCTTAGAAGACAGTGTCGGTTTTTGTTCCGGTGTGTACCTGTTGTCAGCTATCCTATAACCCTCACCCGCCCCAGTTGGTGTGAGCGCTCGGATGGAACGACATGCATCGGGCGAATAAGTGGTGATATTTTGTGTCAATAATTCGCTAAGAGGGAGAGAGGAAAGGGCGTTGTGAATGCGACGAACGGATCGGACGAGGTTGAGGTGAATGACTCTCTTCCATGTCCTGCGTTCAGCCCAGAAGGACATGGGAGAATATTGAAGTTGGAAGTTTTTAATCGTAGTTGACTTTCCGGATTCTGATTGGCCTGAGTAACAAGGATAAGAAACTTCCATTGGTTGAAGGTGAGGAATGCCTTGACATACCGACCAAAATAATTCGGACCACGCGTTGCTTCCGCTTCTCCTTCTGCTGAACAGACTTTTCTGCTCGAAGCCATTGGTCAATCTCCTTGCTTCGCTTCGCCGCCTCAGTGTCCTCGGTCTTTCTCTGCTTTCTCTGTTCAGGCGTCTCATGACGATTCTGTTCCAGGTATTGTCTTGTCAGGGGATCTGAGGCGTCCTGAAGGAAGGAGGCACGAGGGGAGGGAGCCATCACCAATCCTGCGTTTTCACCGTTTCCAGGGAGGTGGAAGGGGATGGAGGTGAAAGACCTTGAGTGAGGCGTTGACACTGTATAGGAACCGTAAAAGCTCTCATCCGACGCTTAGGGTGGAGTGCTTCGTTATTTTCGTAATCGACACGCTTTAAATTCTCTTGTCCTGTCAATCACAACTTCCTTGCGACAGGTAAGGCACCGGTTGATCGATCAGAGTTTAAGCCTATGTTTGTTAGGAAAATCCCACACTCAAAGCCGCCGGCAAACAGTTTTCTGACATTCCGAGTGGCGCTTTTGAACGAACCCCTGAGGGGGCAGGGGATCCGTTGCTTCGGCAAATGCAGGGCCACCGTCGCGCCACAGAGGCAATGCTCCTAGTGGCAATGAAGCTGAGCAAGACGAGATAGAGACATTGTGAAAGGGCCGATCACGGTGTAGAGGTGGCGGACCCTCAGCCGAAGGCGAATCGGGCCGGAAGTGCCAACAAGGAGAGAGAGTGACACTCGGGGGCTTGTGGTACTCTGTGTTGGTTGTGATACGGGATAGTGCAGGCAGGAACTTGGCACTCCGCTTTGGGTGATGAATATCGACCACCACTGGTCAAAGCCGGCATTTCTTTCAGCAGGTAGGGTATGACCAAGGTTAAGAGGTACGGGGTTGACCTTTTATCAGACAATATAAAGGAAGGAGGCTAGTACTGGATCTTTGCGGAAAGCACGTAGGCTCCATGATCCAACGCACGTTTCACCTTCGGGGTAATACAACTTCCTGAAAACTAATATCGAGTTCTGGGACGGCCTCAGGCGTCCGATGGCGTTGGGGTTAAATTCCGATTCCGATTTTGAATTTACCTTCAGCGTTCTCTCTTGTGATCTTGTCTTCCGCCAGCGCATCTACTGATGCCCCATAAGCCACCGGGATCACTTCCAGAAACTGGAGCATATTCAGCTCTCGTCGGAACCGCACTGTTTTTCGTTTTAGGGGGGTGGATCCTCGTAGGCGGTCCTCTCACCGGTTTAGCAGTGCGTGACACTTCACAATGGATCCCAAGCTATAAGTTGAAAATATTGAACGATCCTCCTAGACTCTCGACGTCCTTCTGCTCGACACGCATTACAAGTACTTGGCGCTCCTCCTGATTCCAACGACGGCGTACTTTGTGATAGCACATTGGGTCGGGTGGCAGTACTACAGGAACTCGTGATTCTCCTGGCCTGCCTCTTGGCGCAGGTAGCATCCATACACCTGAGTGACTCATTCACCACCAACTACATGTCGAGCACGGCACCTCCACCCGGCACTCTACTGTTTACCTTCGACTTTGTTAATGGTAATTGCTCCACTTTTACAGCCGCGGGCCTCGTTTGTAAACTATTTGATGACTGCGCATCAAAGGGTATTCTATGAATCGGTGGTGAACGATCCTCTCAGCTCTAAGGTGCGCCATAGCACCAGTATCTCCCTCCTTGGCTCAATCTAGTCTGAGGAGGGCTCCGTGAACAATGGAGGAGCAACACTTGGTGAGAGTCATGAGCTGGGTATGTGCGTGAAGAGTAGGTATGCACCAAAAGGCGCTCCGACAGCTTTCTAGAAGGCAAGCAAAGTAGAGATATCAAAAATGCCGAACCTTGGGACCCGACATACTGGTTGGACAATCTGAAAATCGTCCAGAAGTTGAGGAACCTCCAAATTATCTGCCTTACCCATCTGGTAGCGCTCAACCACCGTGGAAGCACTTGGCACCCCTGGATAGGAAATAGGCTAATCCCACCAAGAAATCTCCTTGTGACCACTAGACTTTTGGAACACTACCTCTCCTTCAGGAAATTTACCTCAAACGCGTCCGGTGGCGAAGGAGTTTCCATGAATGCAAATATTTACAGCCATCGGTGCGCCATTTGGTGGTTTCGCCCGAAAGACCTGAGACGCATTGACAACGCCATGGCGTGTTAATTGGCCCCCCCTCATATCGAGTAACGATATCACCAACTCTACTTCTCATTGTTCTTTAGCCCTGTTCGATGTACAGGCAATTGCTGCATCGTATGAAAAGTCTAAGGAATCTGTCCCTCGAACTTCTATGAAAGAGTGGATATAAATTGCGAGAGTTATCAGCTGCAGCAATCAACCTGTAACGTGTTCTTGACTGGCCAGCTATTTTTCTTTCTCTCGAATACCCTTTGTTTTTCTTTGCAGTTCCATACATCGTCCACTTCAATAAATAAAAATTGTCGCTGAGGTTTTCCTTGAGAACACAAATGCCTCTATTTACCGTGTCTGTTACCACAGAACCGTCCGGTGCGCCTGAAAGCTCCTCGACGTTTTGTTTGTCGGGGCTTGAATCGCTTGTTCTCCACGGCGTTCGCCGTAAGCAACAACCCACTCGTCTTGTTGCTTCTAACCACACTCAAACCTATTCAGGTTACACCAATGTCCTCACCGTGCGTCTATTGTCTCTTGTTCACATCGCATGCTGTGTGCTAGTTCTCACTCTGTTGAGGTGATAGTTCGGCCATGTACCAGGAGGACCACTTCCGAGCGCCTAATATAGAACGAAGACGACCAGAAGATTGTATCCGTATCATGCTTGCCACCGACTGCCATATCGGATTCGCTGAACGCGACCCCGTGCGTGGTCAAGATTCCATAAACACGTTCGAAGAAGTGCTCCAGCAGGCTTTGAAACATGACGTCGATTTCATCCTCCTAGCCGGTGACCTTTTTCACGAAAATCGGCCGTCTCGCGATTCTCTTTATCGCACCATGGCCCTTTTGCGCGAATACACGCTTGGAGAAAAACCGATATCAGTTGAGCTTCTGAGTGACCCCCTGGACGGCAAAGCAGCCACTTTTTCCTTCCCAGCCATCAACTATGAAGACCCAAACCTCAACATCGCCATTCCTGTCTTTTCTATTCACGGAAACCACGATGACCCTCAGGGTACGGGGTCAGATGGTGCTCTCTGTGCTCTCGATGTGCTTTCCGTCGCTGGTTTGGTGAATTACATGGGCAAAATCGACCTCCCCAGCAATGATGAACAAGCCCTTCAGACCGGGATTGCACTTCGGCCTGTTCTTTTGCAGAGAGGGCAAACAAGACTGGCCATGTATGGAGTTGGCAACGTGAAAGACCAGAGAATGCACTACGAGCTAAGGAGTAACAGAGTTCGAATGTTTACACCAATGGACAAGGAGGAGTGGTTTAATATCCTATTACTACATCAGAATAGGTATGCGGGCCATACGTAGTGACAACCACGCGAATCTGACTTGTTCCTCAGAGTAAAACGCGGTTCAGCCGAATCAGTCCCGGAGGGCATGTTCGATGATTGTATCGACTTGATCGTTTGGGGCCATGAACACGACTGTAGGATACTGCCTGAACCCGTAACCGACAAACCCTACTTCATCACGCAGCCTGGTTCAACGGTGGCTACATCACTGGCGGACGGAGAGTCCATTACCAAGTGCGCAATGTTCCCGCTTTCTATATTGAGGTTCACCGTGGTGTACAGGCACTGCGCCCTTCTTGAGGTTCAAGGCAAAAACTTCGAGATTACGCCCATTGTGCTTAGAACCGTCCGACCGTTCAAACTTGCAGAGGTCATCCTCACTCAGGTTGCTGAAGAAGAAGGGCTCGATCTGACAGACAAAATCGAAATTAATAAATATTTGAAGCATCGAATAAACGAACTAATCGTACAGGCAGATGAGGAGTTTACCGAACGGAGCGCAGATGCTGATGATCCACCTGCTCCTATGCTCCCTCTTATTCGCCTCAAGGTAGGCCAACCCATTGCTCTTGCGAGGTAGTATTGACGAGCGTCCAGGTCGATACCACGGGAGTCGCTGAAATGTCGAATCCTATTCGCTTTGGTCAAGAATTCGTAGGGAAGGTCGCAAATCCTCGAGACCTTCTCACCTTCTACCGGTCGAAAAGACCCACCGCGAAGAAGGTCCAGATGGACAATCCAGCCTTGTCCATTGATGATCCCGACCTGAGTATATCTGAGAAGCTATCACGCGTTCGAGTGCAGACGCTCGTCAAGGAATTCTTGGTCGCTCAGGAGGTTCAACTGCTTGGAGAGAACGGTATGTCTGACGCCATCGAGTTGTTTGTGGACAAAGACGACACCCATTCGATTGAGAAGTTTGTCGTCTCCTCCCCGGATTCGCCTCTACTCAAATTTTTTCTAGATATGTCAATAGCTCACTCAAGGTAATGCAAAAGGAGCTTCCAAAGAATGATGAGATGGACGATGAAGAGCTGCAAGATTTAGTGCGTAATCTATGTCTGAAATTCAGAACTCTTACATAGCGGGCGTCTTTACAGCTTGCTAATGCGAAGGATAAGTATGAGAAAGAATACGAGGTCGATAAATCAAGGTTCACGAAGCACGCAAAGACGGTCCGTTTGTGCATTCTCTAAATCAACCGGCGTTGACAAAATTGTTAGGGCAAACGCAAGGATAAAGCGACAGAGGAGTCGGAAGTTGACTCTATGCTGCTTGACAATGACGATGCGCCACCATCCCGAACCAAAAGGTCGGCTCCGGCTCCAAGGGCCACCAGAGCGAAGGCAGGAGCGAAAGTGAAAGCTGTTCCCAAGACTCGAGGAAAGAAGGTCTCTGCTGGTGGAGATGAAGACGAAGACGAAGACGAAGACGAAGACGAAGACGAAATTATCAACTTCGACGATGATGAGGAGGAAGAAGAAGAGAGGCCGAAGCCGAAGAAATCTAGAGCCACTGCGTCTAGGTACGCCATATCCCTTCAGGTGTTTTTTTTGATCGTGTTGACCACGGCAGTTCTGCACCAAGGAAAGCGCCAGCAAAAAGCGCCACGAAGAAAGGCACCCACAGCACGCTAAGCTTCATACCTTCCAGTCGAGGATCAAGAGCTACGACTAGCAGGAAGAAGACGGTTCGTGAATTACTTGTTCCCTAATATACATGCCCTAATAATAGCATTAGATCGAGGTCAGCGACTCTGACTAACAGTCAACGCATTGGCAGGCATTTTTGAACGCCTTGTATTGCTCGCTCAGTATCTTGTTCTTCGTCCAGCAAATAAAGTTCCTTGGTGCGATTCATCAGCACATTGAATACAGAAATGGCATATCGGGTCTGGCCACAGATCCACAATAAAGCAAAGGATAGCTCGACAAACAGTGAGAGTACAAGTGACAGATCGTCCAGACAGGGGGTTAAGCCGGATGGGTGGTAGATTGTCAAACTAAAGTTTGACCTTTTTGTGCTTGCGTCTCGGGAACTTTGAAACATCATTTGACGCATCCTCTTCAACAGCAGCGTCGACTTCTGGTTCATCCTCCTCGGCTCGAGGCCTTTTCCTTCCGCGGCTTGGCGTGGCGACGGGCGATCCGTTTAGCACCACAGGTGCAGAATCATCAGGTTCCAACTCCTCGGCGGGATCTATATCCATAGTACCTGTATCTAGCCCTTTGTGCTCTCGTGCTTCCTCAGCCCCCGCCCGCAACTTGCGAGCAGATACTTGTCGCGTGCGGGTCGCTCGTTTGGCACCGAAGATGTCTTCACCTTCTTCTTTTTCTTCTTCATTTTCACTTGAAGATGTCACAGTTGGGGCTTTGTCTTTTGCGGCTCGAGAGCGCACGGGTCGTGTTCGAGGGCGAAGTGGCCTGTGGGGCGCCCCTTCAGATTCGGTACCGGAGATGCCGCCGTTGACAAGGTTGTTTGCGTCCCCTTCTTCATCGGTTGCACCCTCAGCACCTCTCTTGCGGCGCGACCTCTTGGCTGAGGCGATATCTATGTGCCGTCAGTACATATATTCCATACAGACCGATCCAGACTGACTTTTGACTTTTGAGATGGCAGCCGCGAGTCGCTTCTCAAATGTCCGGAGGCCCTCCCATTGTTTGCCAGTTGAAGGAAACACCTCCGCCTCAGACAAAGACTGTTCAAGCAATGCTTTCCTAGAGGACAACAAATTTCAGCTTGAGCACTGAGATAAGGTAACGAGAACCACGTACAACTTGAGCGCGTCGTTCGGTTCGAGCCCAAGGACAAGCTGAACTAAGGCTCTAAAGAGCGTGGAAACTTTCTTGGTCATTTCCTTATCTCCTTTCCCTTCGGTGGCTCTGAGTTTCTGAACCAGCCAGTTGCTGAGCCCGATTAAAATGTGCGAGATGTGTTGACTCGATAGCCGTGCCTGGACTGTGAGATGTGCGCCCCGTATGGAGAAGTGTGAAGCCAGCAGCTTTGCGAGAGCGATGGCGTGTTCCTCTGTGTCCACCGAGTCGTTAAGGTACAGCTCGAACGACTGTAAGACATTATTTAAGACAAACGGCTTGATATGGACACATGGGCACGTACCTGTTCCATTGTCCTCTTCGCGATCCGGACGGTGGACTCCGTATCTCCTTGATGCCATTTTTCTCGGAGCATCTCCGCCAGCAAACGCGTCATTTGGTCATACATAGGCTGGAAACGGCCGTAGTGCGCAAATATGACCGTTGAATGATTGAAGGAAATGGTCGTGGTTTGGATGGAGCGGATGAAGGGGGCGATTGTGGCTTGGAATTCGTAGTCCTTGTTCGCACGGGCGGGGTCGACGTGAACTGCATCTACGGAGCATAGTCAGGGAACATGCTAGTCAATTGCATTGAAAGCACGAACCCAGGGGGTCTTCCTCGTCCCCATCCTCTTGCATCACCTTCTTCGGCTGTCGCCTCCTTTTCTTCTTGGCTCTCTCGCCTCCCTCATCGTTCGAATTCATATCCGAGCCGCTACCTTCGTGCCGCTCATCCAAAGAATCCTCGAGCTCTTGGGCATATTGCTCGATGACGGCCTGGATATAACCTGCAAATTGGTATTGAACCTGCTCTGGTAGGCTGATCTGAAGGTCGGCCTGAGGCATTGGAAGGCCATTCTTGTCTGTGGAATGACGAGCACAGTACACAAGGTAGATACTCATCACGGCGTTGAACGCCTATGCGCCAGGTCAGTGGCATGTCGGTAGAAAAGAAGACGTGTACACATACCACTCGTTTGACGGGATCTGTGACTATCGACTCTTCGCCGATAACAAAGTCGGTCAGCGTCTCGACTACCGGATCGCGCTGTTGCTTCAATGTCTGTCGTAGAGCATGTCCCTCAGGAGAGTCTACATCAGCAATGGCAAAGACTGCATGTGACTTCCATAGCAGATAATACGAGACGACATTGATCGCATGTTCGTTCAGCTAGACGCGAATCAGCTACCTCATCTAATCGACCGCACCAAAAGATGCTTGCCTTGTCCTCAGCCTCATGACCTAGTTTCGCTCTCTCAAGAAGTGCCAAGAAGATGTCAAGCGCGCGGCTCTGCTTCCCACCCTCGTCGTCCTCCATCCAAGTCATCATATCTCGAGTACTGGAGAGACATGCAACTCTGAGTGCGACACCTTCGATTCTCTTGGCCTCTTCTTCCTGTAAGGTGGCGGTTTCAATATCCCGAACACCAACCGCGTCTCTCAGTGCAGTGCTCAGCTCCTCCTCGAGCTCCAGTATCTTCTTTGTATTCGTATTGGCAAGGGCGAGGGTTTCTAGCATATGCTTGATCGTCGCCACGGCACGGCGCACCACGAGGGGGGATGAGTAGTGCATGAATTGCTTGGTGACGTCGTCCCAGAGAGTTTCGTACGCGCCAATCATCCGCATTTCAAGGAACATCCCCAGGTCCATAAGTTGCGGAATGAGAAGCACGTCCGCGATTCGGTACTCGTCCGTCTGGTGTTTAGTGAAGAGCTGTGGAAGGGATTTGATAAGAAGAAGACTGATTTCATCTGCAGTCATTTCATCTTCGTCTTGCTGTTATACATTCAGCTTAAGAACACGTGAGGAAGTAAAGGAGTCACCTTTTTCTTCATTTTGGAGTCCTCAAAGGCTCGCTTCAGCGCACCGAGAAGTACTTGCAATAATACCGCTTCTTCATGTTCCTGTAGTCTCCAAGCCTCTTCGGTCGTGCCGTCGGTCGCCTTCGCTTTGCTTGCTTTGCGCTTCTTCGAGGGAGTAACAGCGGCCTCTCGCTCGGTCGAATGATCCAACAGCAGGAGTTGCAGCAACGACTGCCAATCGCGGATGATGTCAATATCATCCCAAAGACTCTCAACGGCGTGGCTAATACGGTCCCGCCGGGCGATGGCGAGCGTAGGGTCGCCGAGTAGAAGCTTTGTGTGCTCCTTGACAGGCTCGTCCTGGGTCTGGGTCTGGGTTTGAGTCTCTTCGGTTATTTGTTTTGACTCCTCATCGACCATTTTGGACCACTTGACAAGCAGCTCTGCCAGTGCCTTCGCCTGCGCACGGGGGGTTTCCTTCTCCAAATCTCCTCTGCCCATGAGTTTACCCTCCACAGCCTCGGTCCAAACGGAATTGACGAATCCCCCGACAGCCCTACGTATTCTAACTTCAGTACCGAAGACAAGCAGACAGAGTTGCTCCCGCTGCTCATCTTCCAGCAGCCCTTGATCGTCGATGGTACGCAAGAGCTGTATGACGGCCACACGCGTCGGGAGATCGATATCTCGGGTTGCCATTTCAATGAGCCGGGGCTTGAACCGCTCAGTGAAAGGGTGAAGAGAAACGATGTAATCCTTCTTCGAGTAGAGACCATGGATTGACTTGACTGCTTCATGTCGAACTACTGTCGCTTTATCCGAGAGCACCCAACCGAGATAGCGGAGGTTGCTGCCCTCGAGGAAGTATGAGGAGTAGCGAACGGACCAAACCCCAAGAGCGGCGACACAGTCGGCGCGGATGATCGGGTCGCTGTCTCGATATCGATGAACGAAGACACTAAAACGACACGCGGTCAGTGAGAGTAGGGCGTCGTGAAGCAATAGAGTTCTCACCCATCGAAGAACTCCTTCAGGTATTCCTTCAACTTCGTTCTTCGCTCGTTAACTTCGGTGGACTTAGTCTCCAGCTCCTTAACACGCTCGGTGTTGCGCTTCTTCTTGCGTTCTCCTTCCAGTTGCCGTGTTACCGTCTCCTTCTCCTTCTCGACGGAAACAGCAACCTCACAGAGCGCAGTTTCGACGTTAAGAGCAACCACGGTTGCTGTATGTCGGAAACTTCGGAGAGGAGAGGTGGACATAGTGACGACCCATGCTTGAAGGATGGGCATGAGGTCGGAAGTATATAGTGAATTTAGTTCGGCGGCTGCAGAGACAACACGGTTGAGAAATTCTGCCAGTGATTTGCGGAATTTGCGGAAACCGGCTTGGCGGGCGATCAGGGGATAGGAAGGAGCAGTTTCCTATAGGAAAGGTTGAGTTCCATGCAATAGGACGGGCTCCATACTAGATTCGACCGAAAACTGCCGGCCCTGCCTTCATGCTAAATTGCATTATCCTCGCTGAGACTTCGCACAGAGATTGGATGCATCCCCGAGTCCTTTGAAAAGCAATGGGGTCCTAATAATGGCAAAGGCGTGTCCAATTGCTTGGTGATACGCTTGTCGCTCGTTCATAATGGCATGCCAATAGTCCCAAAGCGCCTAAGGTACGCAATATTTTGGACCCTGATACCAAAAAAGGGACACCTGAATAACCCTTGGGGATCAAGTTGTCGGCCGCCGGTTCTAGAGCCGTTGGCTTACGAAAACACGATAAATCGGCGCATACCCTCCACCAGGTTTGCGGAGAAAAAGACGGGAGTTGTAAGAGATTGGTATTGAGAACATCGTACCGTCTTGAAAGCCTCTGTGAATTCGTCTATACAGTCAACAATACCATCGCTATCCATGACCTGGTCGCTGTCAACAGACGAGTTGCAGCCACAGCAGCGAAGTATGAAGTTGATGAGCTCCTTTAGTGCATCTGCGGGTGCGGCATCCACCGTCTCAAGAAAGTCTTCCGCGGTGGACTGGAGTGCTGTTCTGGGGCTCAAAATCGCGTCTAAACGGAGCAATCAGCAGTACAATAACACCCAGGTATCAGGGCATACTAAATAGCGCATTGTCCTCGCTAATTTTCGCGTCCTTTGCGATTTTGGCGCCGTCTTGTTCTGGATCATTGCCACCGTCTCCATTCGCACGAGCCTTTCGCTTGCGGGTCGTCGCTCCTGCGCCTCCCCGTGCCTTGCGGCCTTTTCCCCGGGTGGCTGCCTTGGGCGCGACGTACTCTGGCTCATCGTGTTCGTCGTCGTCGCGGTGGTCGGACTCGCTCCCGGTATCATCTCCATCGCCGCGCTTGCGCTTTCCTGAGTCAGCTGGATGCACGCGTCAATGTATTGCGATCGACTGCGGAACGGGTGGCAAATGCGAACCATTTGGTGGATGGACGGCGGACTTTCGAGCGCGTGTTGAGCGTCTCAGTGCTTTTGGTGTTACTTCTGTATCGCTCATTGTGGCCGAGAGGGTAGCCAAACGGTCAGGTCCAACGTTTTACGGCGGAGTTTCGATGCCGTGTTCGTTGCGCTTCCAGCGCGCAAAAGAGACGGTGTAGAGGTAAATGACCATTGTTGAATACTACGTTTTTATCAATGAGAAAGAACCGCCTTCAACGCGAACCGATGAATGCAAAAGCCGGTACATGTTTTCAGGTAAACCAGACCGTGTAAGGAAAGGAGTATGCTTCACAGAGGTGAAAGTGGTCTGGTACATCACGAGGAGCACTACAACGACTCTCCAATCAATCAAACTTCCTCGACCATGATTGACAGCCCAATTACCCCTCCTCCTCTTCCGTCCCATCCAGGTATGGGGACTCTGCACACTGGACATATGGCATCATTCCTCGTTCCATCGGGAGCCAAGCCCTCGCGACCATATAGTCCCGCATGTCGCTGCCTCGCTGCTTTGATGGCACTAAACAGACACTTGCCGCCTACGTCCCCGCTTTGCTTAGTACGCACAGTACTCAAGATAGAAAGAGAGAACGTACACATAACATGTCCGCAAGGCGTGAGTGTGGCATTCTCTGGCGGGGAGAAACAGACCGGGCAGGTGAAAGTTGAGAGAGCGGTAGGGTCTTCTTCTTCTACTTGTGCACCTTCCTCACCATTACCTTTTGAAGGTAGAGCACGGGATGGTTCGTTCATGCTGTTGAGTAATTCAAGGATGCGAGAATTTGTGGGGTGCTCAGACGAATTGGGAGGAGCTATTTTATGGTCTGGCGGGATGTAGAGTGAAGGAGCCGCAGTGGTGTTGATCGAATTAGAAGGCCCGCTAGTACTAGGGACGTTCTGAGTTGTTGCAGGCCGCTCATCCCAAGGTCGCCATGGAGCGGACGAAGGACCGGCCTGAGCATTCGATGGTGAGGACAGATTTTGTCTCTGTACTACCCTCCTATGTCGGACGGCGTCCCAGCTCGCATCTGATAGCAATCTCCTCGGGGTCATTTGGGCCTGAGCCCGCACCGGTTGTGGAGAGGGGCAATTCTCATCTTGACCTCGGACAAGAGGCCCAGGACCTTCCAAAACGTGCCAATCGGAGGCATGGTCCATTGTGAGGATCTTGCGGAATTCCTCCTCAGGTCCTCTGGACGACGCGGAGGTCGATGACTGTGATGGTCCAAGTAACCAGTCGTCATACTGTGCATTGTTACTGGTACACCAGCTGATAAAGTCGTTCTCCCTATTTGAGCCAAAGAGATCCATCAGTCAGAAATGGTTTGGCGCAAGCTTCATATCCTGCCACCCCGACTCCCGTGACAACTTCTGTGATGGTGACAGGCGCCGGAATAGCTCACGATACTCTTCTACGAATGACCTGCCCTATGTGCAGTGTGCAGCTTGTAAACGGCACGACCTCTTACGCTTGCTGCTTGAATATATGGGCTCTGCGCCAGTCCGTGGTAGAAGAATGTGCATCTGGATCACGAGAATCGTTCAGCAGCCGGCTTTTCATTTTGAAGTAAGATGGATCAAAGGCGTTGCTGTCTACCTTCCAACCTTCCAGCATGCATGGCATGTCATTAATTCAGGCAAAGCGCTCGGAATGCCAATATGTGCCTACAAGCACATCAGGGTTATGGCTTCACTCTATTCTATAAAGAACCCCAAGGTCTAGCGCCTAGTTAACACATTACCAGTGGACATTTTCGTTTCACACCTGCGCCTGCACCTGCGCCTTCTCTTTCTCTTACATTTCATTATCCGATGGCACGCCTTTGTTGTCCGGTTTCTCCCCCAACAGCCCCGGATCCCTTTGCCCGTGAGGGCCATCACGCGTCCCCGGCTTGTTGTGTGTCGCCGCTCGCCCACATGCATGCCATATCCATGATACGCTTTTTGTCCGACGCGTTTTGCACGAGTTGCTTGTCATCGTCTCTCGACCTGCAGGTTCGCACCTTGACGTACGTCTGAGACGTCAGCCTGTCAGCCATTCGCCTAATTTCTTCGCCTTCGCCTTCGCCTTCGCCTTCGCCTTCGCGTCGTCGTCGTCGTCGTAGTGGTGTTCATGGTTTTCACGACGCGTTTTTCTTATATCAAGCATTTAGACCAACAGGAACAGCTACCTTGTGAGTCATCGGTTGTATATCGTCTACTACAATAGGGTAATGAGTTTATTCTGACGATTGAGACTAATGTGGCAGCTGCTATGGCTGCAGTGGCTGATCCACCGCACCTCGGCCTGCTCTGCCCTGACTGGGGGTGTAGGCTGGCACTGGCATGGCGAGCTCTGAGAGATTGAAGTAGCAATATAGAAGAATTGAGGGGCTTGGCAGGGTTGAAACAGAGGAGAAGAGGGGTCCAAGTTGCAAGTCGCAAGTCGGCATTCACTCCACTCCGCGTTTCCTTCCCGCGCTCTATACCAACTCACGGAACCTGGTGAGCGCCGCCCGAATCGGTTAAATTCCCGAATGTATTTAATCGTAACCATCCGCGGCGGATGCCCGGGGGAGCCAAGCCACCTACTTTTCTCTATTTGTTATCAAACTTGAACTTCCCCCAACCTAGGCATTCGTCGCCGGCAACAGGTCGCAACACCCTACTATCCGGGTACCTCGAGAGAGGTGGTATTGGTTACCACGGCGATCCTTTCCCCCTCGACTTGCCGCTCCGCGACGAAGGGTTGAACCAGAGCGAAAACGGGTCAGTATTGGACCTGAAATAATTCCTAATGCCTCCTATACACGTTTCAATGTCATACGGGCATAGTAGACGGCATACTAGCACATCCGTTATACACCCTCCCCATCTGCACATGGCGCTTACCTACGCCTTGTTCTACGCCACAAACATCCGTAAAGCTCTCAAAGAGAATTCGGAATCGCTCTGGTACCGGGCTGTGAGCCTGTCTGACCTTCTCCTGTCCTCCGTTCGCTCGCATTGACTATGGGCTGGGCTGTGCACAAAGGCGTCATGCCCGGAAGCCCGGAAAGACTGATTCAATTCCGTCATTCCGCCGTCTCGTCGCACGTGCCTGACGTGGATGTTTGCCTCCATTGTGTCACTGGCATTTCATTTGCATAGCATTTCCTAACTGAGATACCTCAGGGCTCTATCCGTCAGCAAGATGCAAGGTCAACCTCCAGTATCCAATACTCGGTTCTCGGGTGACCCATTTCTGGAGGGTCCACCTGCAATGAGACAACTGGTACATGAATCCGGTCAACCAAACGCGGCAATCGACCTGACCGACGAACCGCCCCGGTATTCGGAAGAGTCTCAGCAACCATTGCTTCCCTTCTCCCTTCCTAAAGCACCTGAAGTTCTAGAAGGCCCGAGACGAGGCAAGTGGGCCGCGACATGGATGCCTCCTTCCGCAGGCCCATTTGATACCCTCGTTTCGGCCACCCCAGAGACTGTTATCCACCACGAAAAATATCCCGTTCCCAAATACTACCACTCCTTTATGCAAGACGAAAGACTGGACCAGTTTCTACAGGGCCAGCCATTCTGGCTCTTGCTGTACTTTTTCTTCAATCTCGCTCTCACTTTATTCAACAAGATGGTGCTCGTCAAATTTCCGTTCCCTTACACGCTCACTGCTATACATGCACTCTTTGGATCTATTGGATGTTACATTTTGCATGAACGCGGTGTCTTCGTACGTCCTCCTTGCGGAGTCGTGTCCTTGTCACTGACTTGTTGGTTAGATACCAGCCCGGTTGAGCTTGCGGGAGTCTCTGACCCTCGCTATGTTCAGCGTCTTGTACGCGGTGAATATCGCCGTCTCCAATCTCTCTCTCCAACTGGTAACAATCCCCGTATGTCCCTCCACGTCGTTCCATCATCCATAGTGTCTCACACAAAACCCCCAGTTCCACCAAGTTGTCCGAGCGTCTTCGCCACTATTTACAATGATCCTTGCACGGGCCCTGATCGGTTCCAACATAACCGTTAAAAAGCTTCTTACTCTCGTTCCCGTCATCGCCGGAGTTGGCTTCACGACCTACGGCGACTTCTATTTCACCTTCTGGGGGCTCGTTCTCACGCTCTTCGGCACCTTCCTCGCCGCGCTCAAAACCGTTGTCACGAACATGCTCCAATCTGGGTCCGGAGGGCGGCTGAAATTGCACCCGCTGGACTTGCTCATGCGAATGAGCCCTCTGGCGTTCATCCAGTGCGTTTTGTATGGATGGGCGAGCGGGGAGCTCGATCGAGTGCGGAAGTTTGGCGCAACGGAGATGGACAGCGGGAAGGCGGTCGCATTGGCCATCAATGGGTGCATCGCGTTCGGGCTCAATTATGTGAGCTTCACCGCTAACAAGAAAGCGGGTCCATTGACTATGACCGTTGCTGGTAAACGTTTCCTCTCCCCCGCTCCGTTCTTTCTTTCGTCCTAATTCACTCTTGCAGCCAATGTCAAACAAGTCCTCACCATGCTTCTAGCGGTGGTCATCTTCAATTTAGTCATCACACCCACAAACATGATTGGTATTCTGCTCACGATTGGCGGCGGTGCTTGGTACGCCACTGTTGAGTACGCAGAGAAGAAACGCAAGGCGTCGCTCGCGCGGATGACTTCTTTGCATGATCCGCCATTGCAGAAGGAATGGAAGCAAGCGGATAGGGGACTGCCGAGACTACCGCTCCACTCCACCCATTAGCTTCTCTTCCCCACTCCAGAACCGTAAAGGAAAACCAGACGGCCCGTTCATACCCAACGGTTCGGTCGCTATCCGATCCATTCACTTTTCTTGTCTTCCGCCAGTACTCAGCTCTGTTTCGGTTTGGACAAACGGACCACCTCGCCATTGGTGGTGCTACGAAGTCCAATTTCTTGGTTGTTCACACACGCAAAGTGTTACAAGCTCTCACTCCTTTGGCTCTCACTCCTTCTGCTACATTATTGCGCAGTATCGGAAGCCACGTGATCCGCTCCCAATACGCCAAATAATCTTGTTTATGCTCCTACTGTAGCACTACCCTTAGAACCTAAATATCGGTCTTGCCGCTTCCTTGCTTGTGGTGTTTCCCATCACAGCGAGTTTGAATAGAACGTGGTATTTAATCGATTGATCATCTTCCACAATGGTACATGCACAGGGGGTTCCAGATGTCCAAGCAGCCAAGAAATCAAATCCAGAAAAGATGTTCGTGGGCGGGCATAACCGTGTGCAAGGCAGTACAAATCAATGGTTTACGTCTTCACGACGAAGAGGGTGTGGCAAGTGTCGCCCTCGAGGTTACACATTCTCAATCAGTCCCAATATTTACGTCTCAGGAATCAGAAACGGGGATACAGGCTTGAACGAGGCCATATATAGGTTTTTGTGTTGCAGTAAATTGCTACGCAGGTCAGGGCGCCCATCCATCCATGCCACACAAAGTGGGGTCGAGTGGCGATTTGACGACATGAAGGATCCGTGAGGGCGTAGGTGTAGATATTAATAGGTGAAGGGGGGCACTATACTTCCGATACAGTAAGCATTGATTGCGATTGTGGGTTCCTCGGGTCGTTGCAAAAATAGCGTCGGCAATGATTGAACAAGATGAGCAAGCAAGATGGGCAATGGGGTTGGGAATCATAGTTGGGGGATGGACCTGAGACCAGTGTCGATAAGCCTCAAGAAGGCAAGATAGGCCCAAATGCCTGCGCCAGCCATAACTGGCAAGGTCAGGTTATCGTCTAGGTTCCCCAGATCTATGCTCATTCTCAATGAGTGGCACACACTCTCATGCCTGGCAGAGACTTACCTATCGCCTCAGAAATAGCAGTGACAATCCCAGCCCAAACGCCGAGCACGCCTAATCCGACCCATCCGCCCCCAACGCGTTGGTTCCAATTCCAGGATTTGGCTGCGTCAATTGGCGGGACTGTAAATTCTTGTGGAATTGCTGAGGGCGTTTGACTAGCCCAGAAGGCGGATGCAATGAGTCCCCCCGTGACGAATGCAGCGACGAATCCCGCTATAGGTGATGATCAGCAAGGGCTGGGATCAGGACGGAAAGGATGGGTCGGAACTCACCGGTTGACTTCCTTGGAGCATATGAAATGCCCGTGTATGGAATCCGGCGAGGCAAGGGCGGAGTGTATCGGCCCCATAACCTCCCAATGGTCGAGGCTGCAGTATCAGCCCAAGATAGTCTATTCGCAAAATATATCAGCATTGAAAAGAATTTGGGGCTTGTGATCGAAGGCGTACATGATGATGGAGACCACGGCGACATCCCTAAAGCGAGACCGAATGAGTCTTTCCGTGACAAAAGCATGCTCATTCGCACGTGTTCGTGACTCACATCGGGTACAAAGCTAAGCAGAACGTTACACCGATGATGTACCATATGGTGCCATTCACCTTCGTCTACGGGCCATAAAACGAGTTAGTTGCACTGTCTCGCAGGGAATCATCGTTCAAGAGCGTTGAACCCACCTTTTCCGACTCACGCATAAACACGCCAACAGCTTTTTCGTACAGCTCTGCAAAGGGCTTGTTCCTAAACCGCAAGTAATCGCCAGTGCTGATCAACGCCAGGGCAACTAGGAGCCCGTATAGAGTAGGTGGTACGGTATAGTGGCCAAGGTAGAGGGCGATAGTTCCAAAACCTGTGGTCGGAGAGCGTGGTCAACACGAGCTTTTGAACGCGACGGTTGGCTAGCACAAACCAATGGACGAATGGAGCGTCTTTCTGGGAATTTCCAAGTCAATCTTCTTCACAGCTTCCTCTCCTTCACCCGCGACTTTCGGTACAACCGATATTGTCGGTATTAGAACGGCCGTTACTGCGTCACTATGTCCGTTCGGAGCCGAGGCACTCTCCTCGTTAAGAACTGTAAGGTCCCGTTGCTCCTGGATGTCCTGCAGCTGAGCCGTTGTCGAAGGGTCGTGGCCATTCGCTATGGCCGCGGAGCCATTCGTCACCATTGTTCGCTTGCTGCCTGGTGTTCTACGGCGTTGAACAGGTTTCCCATTTGGCTCTGACTTTTTGGGTGCTGATGGGGGCATGACCAGTACGTTGCTGGGTTGGAGCGGCGAAGGTGAGCGCGTCGAGCGGCGTGTGGAGGTACGTTTGGAACGGGGAGGTGCGTGCCGTGAAGGACGAGCGGGTGATACTGAGGAGCTCATCAAAAATGTCGTGAAGCAGATTAGTCGTCGAACGCGTCGCCAACTAGCCAAAAGTCGTGAACGAGTCCAAGTCCAAGTCGCGCGTCAAGTTATATGGCGCTTTTTGAAACGGGGGCCACAAATGAATATCGAATAACAAATAGATTGAGAGCAAGTATCTGATACGCCTTGGAATCATGGATGTTTGCAGTTTCGATCGAGTTCGGCTTTCAGTACTCCGCGAACTTTTGGTTAGCTTGTCATCAAGACCTCCGCGATTGGGGGGACCTCGCAAAATTTAGGAATCAACGCCAATATGTGATCACCCTTGTAGCGAGGTTAGAACTGTCTCACCGTGTTGCCGAGTGACTTCGGGTGCACGTCGAAAATTAGAGGAGATACAAGCTCTATTGGCGGAGGGTGTATTGTAGTCATCCAACATCCTAAGCATCCTTAACCTATTCGTTGAGATATCGGGCGTGCCTTTTCGTAACCTGACATTCGGATGGAGCCTCCACCTCTTGTCCCTCTCCATTACCATTTATTGACCCAGGAATATGCTATGGGAGGTGTCATTTGTACTGCCACGGATAGAAATTCTTCCCTAAACCTGTCTGCGCCAAAATCCCTGGTCGATCAAAGGTATTACTCATTAGGCCT
>WNFL01242393.1_pt2 | contig 24432 bp, 28 predicted proteins | sample 5400361 | NCBI WGS metagenome assembly WNFL01 (sample SAMN13153351, study PRJNA577476) | soil metagenome | isolation source: 40 cm soil on Douglas fir-dominated hillslope | place: USA:California | collected 2013-09-17
TTATATATATAATGTTAATCAGGAAATATATATATAGTGGTAAGTTCAAAGCACTAAAAAACCAGTTCCCTCTTTGTAAAGTTAATATCTCTCTTTTCCGACACATTTGATCTTGTCCGACTTCACACTTGACTTGACGAAGACCGCCATACCCTGGAGACGGTTGGGGCTGACCTTGACACCTCTCTGGCCCCCAAAATTAAGGGTCTGGAGGTTGGCCGCTTGTCCCTGTCCATTGAGCGCCAGGACGTCGATCGAAGTGGCGTTGGCCGCCAGGATGTAGAGGAAGTCGTTACTCGGGAGGGTTGCAATGGCGTTGTCGATCGTGGCAGACCCAGGTACGAGGGGATACTGCTTGATGATCTTGCCCGAGAGGTCGTCGGCGATGGCGACCTCGGTGACTATATCCGTGCGGACGTCTGTGAGGAAGAAGGATGTGGTCTTCTGCGAAAAGCTCGACCAGCAGGTCGCGCCCTGGCCATCAATGGGGAAGACTTGGCTCTTCGCTGTGCCCTCAGCCCCGATGGTGCTGAGGTCGAACGTGGAGAAGCCGATGCCCGCATCGGTGGCGAGGACTGCGTTCTTTCCGGGGATGATGGACATCGAGAAGGGGAGGAGACCACCTTGTGCTGGTGGACTGGCAGTGAAGTTGGCAGAGAGGGAGCCATCGTCTGCAACATCCCAGCTGGCGACGAACCCTGGGGTCGGTGGAACGCCCTTGACGGAGACGAGTAGCTTCTTCGAGTCTTCACTGAAGAGGACATCTGATACGGTTCCCTGTGGGCCCGTCGGAGGCGTGGTCTGGGGAAGATTGAGGGGGCGGTTGGTGTTCGGCACCGCGATCAGGCCGAGCGCCTCGTCTGGCTTGAAGCACTGGACGCCATTGATCTCCCCACCGTTGACAACGCAGACCATATTCTTCGCAGCTGAAAAGGCGACCGAAGCGGGGAACTCTCCTCCGGAGCTTACTGGTCCTCCAACCATCTTGAGACTGGCTGGTTTGTTCTGATCAATCTTGAACATCACTACCGTATTGGAGCCAGCCTATAAATCATAAGAGAAGGGCACTTTCGGTTTAGACATGAACGCGTACATTGACAGTGAAAAGGTGATTTCCCGCAACTTTCACGGAATCTTGGGTAAAGAGTGGATCAGGACCAGGAGTTCCAGCGGGTGACGCTCCACGGCCTTGGGTGGACACGACCCTTGCAAATGACTAACCACAGCTCAGCTTGGAACCAAATAGAAATAAAATGAGGTTCTCACCAACTTTCCATCCTGCCCAATGTTGTGTGAGACAACAAAGTTCTCATCTTCATTGGTGATGACTACGGAAACATGATCAGCTGCCTTCTGCCGTTACTGGCCTCGCCATAACTCACCATATGCAGCGCCAGCACCTGCAGAATCGGAGCATGCAGCACACGACGTGGCAGCAGCGGTGAGGCAAATAAGAATGGTGGTGAACCTCATGTCGACTGGCGACTGCAGTACGAAAGAAACCCTCGTGAGAGGAATGTAGAATGAGGAAATGAAGCAAAAAAAAGCACCTGGCTGGTAGAAAAATGAAGTGAGGGGAAGAAAAAGTGAAGAAATGAGCCCTGCAAGGATCAGTCTTATATGATGGTTTCGTTTGCCTGAAATAAACGCGACTGTGCAAACAGGCTCATGATACAGACGGACTTAAGAACTAAAAAGGAAGGGACACGTCAACGGGGTTACGGTCGTTAAGTGCGAGACAGGATTGACAGCACAGCTTGGCAGTGCCGGCACCTTTACAACACAACTCCTTGTCAAATTCGTCGTTCGTCGTCAAAAGTCAGGCGTCGGTTGTAGCGAGGCGGTTCTCGAGGGTTACCCCCATGCAAACTCGGGAGAGGCCATCAGGCCGGGAATTCCTTTTTATTGGGGTTGCCTGGGAGATCATGTCCCGAGGTAGTCCGATTAGAGGGTCTCGATGATTGATACAAAACGAACGAGGTGAGCGCTCAGTGTACATATGAAGCGGGAAGAGGCGAATTGTTATGAGTGAGGGAGTCGGAGTCGGAAGGGAGAGGTCGGATGAAGGGCCGTGGTCCTGGCGACCAGGCCGCCAGTACCGTTTCTACGAAAAGTAAAGGAGAAACGAGATCGCACTGAAAGAGGGAACAAGGTTGGGAAACAAAGTCGAGGAACAAAGTCGAGATTCTGACTGGGGACTGTAGTACCGATGCGTACAAGGTTTATATAGGAATCCTACATGAAGTGCGCATGGTACGTATCCAAGAACTCGTAGAAGAAGTAAGGTAAAGGATCAATTCGGATCAATGAAACTAAGTAGGAATGAATGTTGAAGCGTAAGAAGACCTTCTACAAATATTCAGGCCGATACGACAGCGAGTGCGAGCGCGTGGAGGAGGAAGGGGATAAAGGCAGTCGAGAAGGGAATCGGGGAAGAACGGAGAGGCTATGAGTCATGGTAAATGTGTTCAACGATTCGTTCACATGGATCGCGGTTGTCGGAACGAAGGTCGGGTCATGGGTGACGACCACGAAACATCGCCGTGACAATTTTTGGAGTGCCAATTACAACAGGAATCGGTTTCTTGCTTAATCATCCGTCGGCAATGAACATGTCGAATGACGCTAGAAGAACCGCCAGCCAGGGAAATAGTGAGTCCCGGCAAGTCGATTGCTTTATAATCCACCGGGTGCGTTCAGCGTCGTTACAGTATCCCCCCTTTTCGACCGAGCCCACGAGGGGGCGACTTTACTTTTACTGAAACGTAAGTACTGTCGAATATATGGGAAAACGTCGGTGAAGAGGAAAATTACCGCGTAATCTTCGACCACGATGAACGACACGAACTCCATGCCCTCTCTTCAGACTATTTCCTCCAACGAAACCCACTACGACTTTGGGTCGTATGACCTAGCGAAATTCCGATTTTGCAGTATCCTTGCACAGATTGAGATTTCGTCGCAACCCGTATGTCCTGGTTAGCCATCGCTCGACGATGGATTCCCGATCGTGTGAGCAACTTGGGAGCAATAGATGATAGAATGACTAAAGTGTAAATAGGACGTTACAATATAGATATGGAAATGATAGGCCTGCAATTCGATTGAGGTGATGAGGCCCTGGGGGTTGGGGAACAGAGAAGGCGTACTTGCAGTCCTGTTGCCTAAATGGAGAGGCTCATTGGTGGCTATGGATGACTGAAAGACTCAGTTCTAAGTAACTGAGCTTTGTGATCAACGAAGCGGTGCTGATTTAGTTTTTCTGACTGCTGGAATGATGCTCCCAGGGGTTTCTATGTAAACTACTCGACAACTGGCCATTAGTTCAGAGCCTGACTAAGCACCCGAGGTTGTTCTCTCCCAAGCAGTTTTAAGGCTTATTGCAATGGCTGGACAACATTGAGGAACAATTGAAACCTGACTTCAATCAATGTATCTATGACAATATCAGGGCTTGCACGGGCTTGTAACAGAAGCCTCACGCGGAAAATTACCTGAGACGCAAACCGATCCGCTTCTCGGATCGGATTCTCTCGGAGTGCAATATTGGCACATATCACACCGGATATGGATTTCCAACGAAATCTTATGTCGTTCCTTTGCTGGCCTGCCCATGAGATGTTGGCCAATTTACGCAGTGCCAAGGACAAAGCTATATCATGTACGACTTCAGAATCTCGCTTTATCTTATTGTCGAGATTTCCACGGGAGCGATAATACGAGCAAAATATATACCGTGTTTGTTGGGGCCCGCTACAAGATACAAAATATAGGATCAAAGCCTTATATACCCGAGAAGTTGCCATGCGATAACAAGAGAAGAATTACAAGAATGGAACAGGTTGGATTCCCGGACATGAGCCACGCAAAAGAGATGCAGAGACGCGATCGCCAGCGAAACTGCAATCATATTTCCGACTAAGCAAAGCGTAATCTGCGAATGTTCTTCGAGGGATCTTGATTATCTGTGTTGAGCGGCTTGTTCGCTTCCTGGGGATCCGCCGATCGACGATCATATTAAACGACTACCTGCGTTGTTCTGCTACGAAATCGAGAAGACCATCCACGGTCTTTGCCTTGATAATCGCGTCGCAGTGAATGGGGTCATCATAGAAGGTGAACGGAGGGCCTCTCGAAGGGACTGACCAGTGTTGTCGAGAAGAGTACGGCAATGGGGTGTGTGCACCACCCAATTCCCTTGCCAAATGAGATAGCACACCAGTACTGCAAGGAGATGCTATTTTCCAGTCTCCGAGGGGCCATAAGGTACAGCTTTGTGTTGCCCTCTCTGAGAAAGTGGTCCTCCACCTCCTGCGGGATGTCCAGAAACGTTATTCTGCCCACTTACCTTCGTGAGAAGTAATAGTGAAGCGTTCTGGGGTGATGTCACGACGCGTGGAGCAATAGGTGAGTCTTCGGATGCTTGGAGGCCTCTAGAGGAGAGGCGGCAAACCAATGATAGGGGAGGCGTCACATGTGTGGAATGTATGATTATGGGCATTTCGTTGACCGAAAGACCAGAGGAATCATCGCCCTAGCCATGCCGACTGAAAGGGTACTTGTAGGATGGATGATATAATGGAAGAAGGTAAAAGATGTCCGACTATTAACTTGTAGAGGGACTGTTGAGAGCTTGTTGCGAGTCGGGTTAGTCCAAGAACGCACTAGTGGCGTTGTCACAACAAGTTCGGAAGCGGATTCACCTAGGTCCATGCCATGTACAGATATTGTATACGCAATTTCCACCATATGTCGTTGTCAGGGCGTAAGGTGCGATAGGATATTGGGCTCTACGAATGGGATGTTTGACTCGAAGAACTTGCAACTCGACGTCGATCAATTGGAGGTTGGATAGACGGCAGACGATAAAATGTTGAACTCTGGGTGGAGAATGACCTCAGGATGGCCTGATTGGAGGTTGCGCCACAGACGGCAGGGGACAACGGAAAGAAGAGTGGTGATGGTAAAAGGTAATAGAGGTGCTACATCTTGATTTTGATCGTCTCTGGAAGTGCCTGGTATTAGTCGTGTGCGCAGCCGGGAGCAAGTGTGAGTGACTTGATTATAGGTTTACGAGGTTAGGTCGGTCGAGATTTTAATCAATCGAAAGCCACGAGAGTCACGCGTTAAAGGGTCTGCGTCAATCTTCATTAGCAAAGGTTTTGTGAAGAATCCTTCTTTTCTCCTATGTGGAGGGAGGAGGGTTGGCATCATCGATCTGCCTGCACACAAATGAATACCTCCAATGAGTGCATCCTAAGGCGGTGTCACTCTTCGTAAGGAAGAGCAATCAAGCAGCCCCCGGGCTTCAGGGAGACGAAGAGGCTCAACCTGTGAATTCTCTAAAAGTGATCGTCTAGACCCAAGTGACTAGAAGTGAGGCGAGATGAATGGCCAACACATGTTCACAGGGCTACACACACCCATATAAAAAGGACTTTGAATGGGGATCATCGTTGTTCCGGCGACCGCAAAGAACCCGGTTGCACGGCAGCTAGTGACCTGATCGAGTATAGTAAAGAGCATCTTGACGTTTGTCGTGCGAAGCAGCGCTCCGCCGTTCCGGGTGGCATGGCCAGGCCTCGCCCGGGGGCGCAAAAGTCGTGGGTCATGTCAGAAACTCTCCGCGGGGGTAATGGCCTTCTCCTCATTTTTTGGGCGAGTTCGAAGAACCTCATCTACACTGGTTGTTTGGCCACCTGCAGGAGCATACCTGTGGGAAGGCCAGTACTGGACTAGACTGGCCTAATACATCATTGCAAGAACAGTTCCCACCATTTGATGTGGTACGTATTGTCAGAAGCCAAAGTTGGTAGAAATTGTTGACGAACCTTTCGTCCCGCGCACGCACGGCGTGAGAGAACCTCCACGTCTCGGGGCATGCGGAATCCGTGATTAAGGTTCGCAGCTGGCTTCATTGTGTTGGCGCTTTCAGGGTGGAACTCGAGGACCCAGGGAAATTGCAGATGTCGAGCCTGTACTTAAGCGCGCACTCACTCATCCAGGCTGCTCATTGAACCGTCTGCGGACGTGGTGGACTCCGGTGGCATGACAGCGTCCACCATTTGGAAGGGAACCACTGTATTCCGACTGGGTTTCAGTAACATTGAAGTATGGAAGATTGTCCAAGCCGTTCTTAAAAGGATATAAATGAATACTAATGACTGCCAGCTTCTTTTTAACTATGGGGTTCGTAAAAGGAGGCCTAACTGAATGGTCTAGAGGCAAGCGGGTGTTTGGGTTTGATAACAGGCGGAGGACAAAGGTTGGAAGAAGTTGGAACTTGCACACACCCCTGAATGAGTTTCGAATAGGAAAGACTCATAGGTCAGCGATACATCCAACCCTCTGAGATGGTGGGTTCGGTGGCTACTCCTTTGAGTGCATCAATTGCCTATTCACCCGCTCGAACTTAATGAAGGACCCCCCTAGGAACTTATTTAATCCCGACAAGGAACGCCGTATATTGCGGCCCTGCCAATGGTTGCCGCTTGTGCCTTGTTGCATCGAGGGAGACCCACCCGGTCGAGGCCGGGCCGCTCTAAGGGACCTTTTCAGAAATTAATGTCTGGAATACGCTCGCCCACCCTTTTGAAGGCCTGAGTGCGCAGTATTATATTGTGTTCCTTGAATACACCCTTTGAATGTGGTGGCCAGGGACCTTCTGTCTAGTGCTGACAGGTCTTACGCCGCCAACTTTAACGCATTTACATAAGAACAAAGTACCATACCTAGCATTTGGATATTGAGTGGTCATCCGGCCGTGCTCGTAAATGGGAGAGACGATCGTATCGTGAACATCATTGAGAGGGGGTCATCGAGGGCCTAGATCGTGCCCCAGACTGCACGGAAGGCCAAGAAAATGACACAGGGGCACAGTATTGGTATATGCATTGTCACATTGGTACGTAGTCGGTGGTATCTGCAGGCGCAAACGCGGTGAGAGCGCAGATAGGTTAGTTCAAAGCCCTCTAATATATATGTACACGCTCTTCTCCTCTATATCATCTCATTTCGGTGATTTAAGTTCCGCAGGTGATCGGCCACGCAGGTTGACTCCGGAGCTTGTCCCATTTGGGGGGGTCCGATGGCGTGTTTATGAAGAAGAATTGCTTCCAAGGAGACGTGGTTCGAGTCCTTGGAACATGGAGGGCGACGCCGACATACTCTCATGGATGGGACAGCTCCGGCAGAGAAATATGCCTAACGCGAGCTGTGCGCGAATCGATTTGGAGGTGTACCCAGAGCTTGGCTGTATGAATGCGCATCGAGAAATGAGCGCTTGCTCTTCCGGCATAGGGTCACCCCCGGACGTTGAGCCCGAATAGCGGTCATCTGAGTGGGTATTGGGTATGGTGTGTGTGTGTGTGTGTGTGTGCCGAGAGGTAAGTCCAGACCACCACTTGCGCTCCTCGGCTCGCAGCTCGACACAGTGCAGCGCCGCGCAAAGTTGATGTAACAAGAGATCTAGATTGTGTTTGGCGAAACCCAAAGGCCAGAACCCGTCGATACGCCGCTACGCCGCTACATACTATATGATGGTCGGCGCTAAGTGGCCTGCGCGTTTAACGGCGTTCGGATCCAGGCCGCGACCGTGACTCTAGAGACCGCCCCGTGGACGGGAAGGGCGTTGCTATCTTACAATATACAATATACAGTACTATGGCTGTTACTCGAGCCCTGAAGGCCGTTGAAAGCCGCAGGCTGAGGGGGCTGTAGGCTGAAGGCTGAAGGTTGGGTGAGGTCGGGGAGGGGAGGAAGCTGGACGGCCGGCAACGCTTAATGCCGAACCGCGTGCGGCTCACGCGAGACACGCGAGAATTAGTCTTGTAGGTAGTATGTGATAGGTGCTCACGAGGTACGCCGCGGACAGGGGAGTTAAAAAACCAGGGGGATCCTCTGCATAAACGTAGACCTCCGTAAGGATCCGTACATGCCGAAAAGGGCGAGCCGAGATCAGACACGTTTCGTCCAATTGAGAAGAGAGTGAGTGAACAATATGCCCGTTGTGGGTGTGCAAGGCACGCGCATACACTCTACTCCACTTGGCACCCAGCCTGTAGCCTCAGCTACTTAAGTCCTGTTCTGCTCTGCTCTGCTCAAGCGCCCGTCGGGCTGACAGGGACGAGGGACGAGGGCCGTGGGGACATGACATGGACGTGGACGGGACAAGGGACATGAAATTGAGGAGTAACCAGCAAGCAATCTATCACTGGAAATGTTCCATGTTCCAACCTAAACTTACAATGGCACAATGGCCAGGGCCTTTCAGCCTTCAGCATTAGACATTAGACAGCCGGCGTCAAATCCAGCGGGGCCTGGAGTGCAGCTCGTCTACACAGTGTGTGCTCGGTTCCGGACTGTGTCGAGTAGACTGATTTATCTATATCTATCCATCTATCTACCTATATCTCTATAGATCGTATGTATGCGATGTTCCAGTACTTTGTTCAAACCGTTCCGTTCAGGGAGTGGGCAGCACCAGCAATAGCAGCTGTCTCGCCGCCAGTTATATAAATAAAACGATCCTCACCGCCCAACCAATCCAGCCCCCAGGTCCAGGTCTAGCTCCTTCCCTTCGTCGGTCATTCGGCTCGAACTCCATTCTCCACGCTCCACGCTCCACGCTCTACGCCCCACGGCGAACACGCTCACCCTTCATCACGCACTTCCAACGCAACCCACGCCACAATCCAAGCCACAAAAACGAATCTGGCGGTCTGGCGGTCTTGCTCTCGATCATCACCCAATCACCATCACCTGTCACCATGCCAGCACAACAGCAACCTGCTTCACATTACCTTCCAGAATATAGCCCTATAACCCTTTCTAACCAGCGTCGTTCTTTCGACGTTGCCCCCGCCCAGGAGGTGCGGGCATCGGCACCTCAATATACTGCCACAGTCCCTGGATATCCCCAATACCTTACTCAACATCACCAATATTCCTCAGGCTTCAATCAACCTCAATATCCCCAATATCATCACCACCATGCTCATGCTCATGCTCCATCCGCACCCACGGCCACTGTTCAACACCACAGCCAACACCAGCATCACCAGCATCACCATGGGCTCTCTCCCGAGAATTGGTACCCCCCACCACCCCTCGACTCTTCCTACGCGTCTGCGACGCCTGCTCTCGAGTCGACATACCACGCACCTCACACATCTCACACATCTCCCTCTCCCTTGCCTCCTCACACCTTTCACGCAAACCCCACCCTCCAAGGTACTGGCTATCAACCCCCGCCTCCTACCCACCACCAAAATCCTCTCATCCACCTGGAGAACTATCATCACACGTTATTTTCTTCCCCCGCTGGTCAAATCCCACCCCCACTGACTTCTACGATACCCGTATCACCTACTCATTCCAATCCTGCCTCGATATCTCCCAGCGTTTCCCCCCCTCAGTACTCGTCTGGCGTCCTAGCTGAATACCCCGCCTCTCTGCCTCCTGCTCATGCTCATGCTCATGTTCATGCTCATGACGACTCTCCACGACAGCCAATTCTGACATCAACTCGTAACTCTCCTTCTTCCTCTATTTCCACCGCTCCCCATCCCATTCCCCCCCATCCCAACCCAGCCACACACCATCGCATGCACCACTCGTTGACATGCTTCACGGGATGGCCTGCCGACGACGATATCACTTCCTCCATGCCAACCGCCCACCAATACAATCTCCAACCCCAGATCACGAACGTATTTGGTATTCTGACAAACGGGTGTAATCGTCCGCGTCACGCCGCGCATGGCTCAGCCATGAACCTGTACAGCCCTTACAACGCCCCCCGGCTGCCATCAACCTCCTCTCCCAGCTTAGACCAGCCCCGTCCGCACGTCTGCGGCATCTGTCAAGCCGCGTTCCATCGGAATCACGATTTAAAACGGCACAAGGACGTCCACAACGACACGAAGCCATATGTTTGCCAATGTGGCAGAGCTTTCACCCGCAAAGATGCGCTCAAGCGCCATATGTTCCTAAAGAGTTGTGGAAAGGACAAGGGCCACGAAAGCGCGTAATGGATTTGTAGAAGCGATTCATTCAGTTTCATTTCATTTCACATTCAAAGGACACGAATCACCATGACCGCCGATCCTTACTTTCTTGAACAATCATACACGGGTTCTCGCGTTTCGTTCTTACTTCCTGGGGATTTGGATATCACTAAACTACTTGTAGCTATTTTCTGTTCTCCGATCAAAAGCTGAAGTGAAAGTAAACCATACCTGTATCAATGTATCAACTCACCCCTCCCTCGGACTCCTGTCTACCCCTCTTACCCCCCTCTCTCTCTGCTCTGCCTCCTCTCGATTGCCCGAAGTCCTATCGATGTCGCTCTTTTGTACGGACTTTGGCTACAATAACCAAAACCAACTACCGTAATACACGTATAATTGGTGATCGCTGTTCAATACTAGTGACGGTTCACCCCTAAAGCCTGCTTTGCCTCGATTTTTTGGCCCGATTCCCACCACCCCCTGCAGCCGCAGCCGCAGCCGGCCTTTAACGTCATGTGAGTAAAGACCCAAATATAGAAACTAGGAATGCACGGCCAAGTGTCTGGAGTCCTGGAGTCCGGTTCCAGGTTTGAGGTTTGACCCCCGCCGCAACCGTTCATCGGAAATTTCCTCATCCATCCAAACAGGAAAAAGAGTGTAGCAGTCGTATTCGACGGATTAGTGCAAATTAAACGGTTAGATTCCCAAACTCAAAGCTCAAACCGAGCGTATTGAGTTTTTCTGGCTGGTGCACGTCGGAGCATTTTGCAATCGAGGAACGGTGCAGGGCGACGACTGGAACGACTGGTGCGACTGGTGCGACTGGGACGACTGGGACGACGTTGGATTCACCTCTCTATCTAACCAACCTCACCACCTCACAAACTAATTTACCCCTTCATTTACCTTGTTTGTATTATATTACATATCTCACGTCAAAACTCCCCTTCACACCCCTTCTCAAACTCAAACTCTATATGCCTCCAAAACGGTCCCGGTCCGCTGTTGCTGTACATGCCAGTGGAGGTGGAGGAGGGCCTCTCACCCCCGACCCCAGCCCGTCACCTAAACGCGTCAAAGCCTCTGCAGATTCCCGAGGCGGTACACAGCGGAAGCTCGAGGCGTTTTTTACGAGTCCTAAAAAGCCAAAGTCGCAAGGTGCAGGAGGTGCAGGTGCAGCAGCAGCGAAATTAGAACAACCGGAAGTAATCGTTATCGATGACGACCAAGGAGAAGAACATCAGGTTTCAACATGTATACCATCTCAACACTCGAATGAGAGAAGGCCAGCCGTTGGAAATGCCACTGACTGCGGAGCTGGCCCGGTAATTATACCAGCGACACCGATGGAGGAGGTCCGACTTGGCGTGCGACGCAAGGACGAGAATAGAGGAAGAGGTATAGAAGAGGAGAATGACATGGATACAGACATGCTTCTCGCCAGCCGTTTGGCGCGTGCGGAGGGGGGTATTGGCATTGAGCTGGCCAAGAGGCTTGAATTGGACTCGGCCTTTGGAACCGGCATAAACAGACTTGACGGATTGGGGTCACCCTCAAACGCTTCTCCAAATGTAAGAGAACTTTCATTACCCTTTCGCACATTTTAATCTGAACTTCTTTGGCAGCCTGACCGCGAAAATAGCGGCCCCCTGAATACATTGGTGTCTATCTCATTTCCTTGTCCTTGTCCTAGTCCTGGTCCGAACGTGAGAGTGCTGGACCGTAGACAACGACAACCCATTGTCCCGCAAGTGTCACCCGACTTTGAACCAGCCAGATTCCCAGACCTAGCTGTGGACCCCTTGCTGTTCCGGCCTTACACAGAACCGGAAGCAGGCTCACAGACATGGTGGCCGCCCAACACACCCGCGCCGTACGCCTTTCTCGCACACGCCCTTCAAACGCTCACATCCACCCGGTCGCGCATTGCGATAAACTCAACGCTCACGAATGCATTGCGTGTTCTCATTACCCACGATCCTCCTTCTGTCCTCCCCGCATTGTACCTCTTGTCGAATTGCCTTGGCCCACCATGGGAAGGGATCGAGTTGGGCGTCGGAGGGAGCATCCTCTCCAAGGTTGGGGGAACATGGATTTCATTCATACGCAGTGCTTCTCTGATCACCAATACCCCTCCGTTTTTGACAGACACTTCAACAAACGACCTCCCTCACTCCTACCGCTATGCGTAATCTCTACAAGCAATACGGCGACCCTGGCGATGTCGCGTACCACGCAGTAGTGGGTACAGTTTCGTCTCTTTCTACTGCCTCCACCTCCCCATCCAAAGCACGCACCAGTGTCCTCAAACCACATCCGAGTCTGTTGATCAAACCGCTCTACGAAGACCTTCTCAAAGTCGCCCGAGCCTCCGGCCAAGGATCGCAAAAGATACGCCAGACGATTATCGAACGCCTCATTCTTTGTGCTGTTGGCGCCAGGTGGAGCACCCAACAGGGGCAGGGGCAGGGGCAGGGCGTGAATGAGCATTTGCGAGGCGAGGAAGCGAGGTTTCTCGTCCGGACGCTTGCGCAAAACCTTCGAGTTGGCGCTGTGAGGACCACCATATTGAGTGCCTTGGCTCGAGCCAGTGTGTTGTCTTCGAGTCATCCTCAGATTATTGGAGACGCACCGCCGGGTGCGGCGGACCTCTTCGTAACCGAGGAAGAGCTTCAGGTTATACGACGACGATGTGCTATGCCAGTCGCTAGGAAGGGTGCTAGGAAGAAGACGAACGGTGGCGAGAGTGATCGGACTGATGGCGAAGTCCTTCGGACACAAGTTACACAGCGACTCTTGCAAGCCGAAGCCTTCGTCAAGCGGGTGTACTCTCAGCACCCTAGCTACGACGATATCGTCGCTGTGATACTGTCGAAAGGCCCCGATGGGTTGCGCACCACGACCAGGCCTGACTCGGATAGGGGACTCCCAGGCGTGGGGCTGACGTTAGGAACGCCACTGATGCCAACACTTGGTTCGCCAATGCGTAGCCTCGACGATGTGTACGAACGTCTAGGGCCAGCCGCCAACTGGACGGCTGAAATGAAATATGATGGACAACGTGCACAGGTTCATGCTTGGAGGGAACGGTCAGATGTAGAGGTCAAGGTCAAGATTTTTAGTCGTCATCTGGAGGATATGACCGACAAGGTAAGGAAAGGATGGCTGTACATCCGCCACACCGGTTCATTCATTCATTTTTTATTCCTTGACACCCCAACTGAACTGAACCCTCCGCAGTACCCTGATATCATCAACCTGTTCCACCTCGCATTCGAGAGGGACTCTACGATCTCCTCTGTCATCGTCGACTCGGAGGTCGTCGCTGTCAATTATCAAACGGGTGAACTGCGTTCCTTCCAGGAACTCGCAGGGCGTGCACGGAGGGATGTCAAGGCCGCAGACGTCAAGGTCGCTGTCTGCTTGTACCTTTTCGATCTCATGTTATTGAATGATCAGGCGAGTCTCATTTATTATTCTCGCACAAACGAAACGAACCGAAACGAAATTTAAATTTAATTGATCTCTCTCGGTTCTAACTTTGGAAAATAAATAGATCCTCATCCAACAACCGTTCAGAGAACGAAGGCGGTTACTACGGATTACACTTCCACCGCTCGATCCGGCTTCCGTGGTGCATGCTGACGACCAATTAATCTCGAACCTCGGGGCCGCGGCTCTGCTTCATGCCAGGATGGATCATGTCGAAAGCGTCGAAAACTTGGCTGGAAGAGAAGCTGTCGAAGAATTCTGGGAGAAGGCGGTGGAGAGCAAATGTGAAGGCTTGATGATAAAGGTGCCGTAGAACATTCGGTCAAAAGTATTTTATTAAAATGTGTGGGCAGCTTCTTGATAACACACAAGTCAGCGGAGTCAGCGGTGGTATAGATACAGGAACGGAGGTGGACGGTAATGAGGACGCCGATGAATTAAGTCCAACTAAGGCACGACGTCAAGGGGACTTTCGGAAGAAGCCCTTACCGGCAACTTATGAACCAGGTACGTTACCGCCCCCCGCTGTCACCGAAGCCGAAGTATACACAGGGGTATTATTTTTTTCCGAGTTCACACATTCACACATTATATTCACACGCAGACAAGCGGACCTCCGCCTGGCTCAAACTCAAGAAAGACTATGTCGATGGCGTCGGGGATAGTCTCGATTTGGTTCCTTTAGGCGCTTGGCATGGCATGGGCAGAAAGGCCGCTTGGTGGTCCCCGATTCTTTTGGGCGTATGGGATGGTCACCGGGAAATGTTTGTCGCGATGTGCAAGTGCATGTCTGGTATGTTCCTCTCGGTCTTTTAGATAATTTGCTTAGATCCCCGGCATCCACCTATCCACCCACCCGCACCCACCGCGGTGCGCACGCTGATCCTGACTCTATTTTTTCAAGGTTTCACCGATGCATTTTACAAAGCGCTCAATGAACGGTACGCTGTTGGAAGTGAGACGTGTACGAACACCTCACAATGGAATGTAGATACTGGAGGTATGCCTTATCTCCACCTGCCCACCAGATGACTGATGACTGATGGCTCCCGCACCGCGGGTTTCGTAGGATATCACCCTTCAGTTTATTTCAAACCTAGCGAAGTATGGGAGATTCGTGGCGCCGAGTGAGTTCACCTTTGATTGATGATGACCGAATGAATGGAATCAAATAATGTGGCACTCACCTGTGCAATAAAAACAGCCTGACAATCAGTCCGACCTCAGTTGCAGCGCAAGGCTATGTTCCAAAGGATCGAAGCAAAGGGATCAGTCTCCGTTTTCCACGCTTCATTCGCGTCAGAGACGACAAGGGTATCCACGATGCAAGCGATCCCAGTTTCATCGCAAAATTATGGCAGGTCCAAGAACAGAAAGGACGTCAGGGACAAAAAGGAGCAGACGATGGAGAACTTATAGACTATGTTGAAGAGGAAGAAGTAGAAGAAGAAGACGACGACGACGACGACGACTTGTAATAGCATTTAGGTCTCTCAACCCGTGTCATAAAATCATGTATGTAGCATACAGTTCCGTAGATGTACAAATATCACTACATGTTAGCAAACCTAAGATCGATTACAATGTCCATAAACGTAGTTGGCTTCAGCTTACACTTTGAACGCCTTGTAGCCTTCAACTAGTCCCCCTCTTCCCGCCGAGAGTGTAGACCAGGTTGGCATGAACACATAGAGCTCATCCATTGCGGGGACCCTCCCCGCTGTCCAATCCGCCCGGGAGCACGCTTGCTGTTCGGCTGCAGTGTGAAGGACCCTTTCTTAGGTAGTTCCACCCATTCAACATCCACAATCCACGTCTTGTCCCAGTCACGACTCCAAAGTGCAAAACTCTCCAGGGGATGATCCCATTCACCGACGTCCACCCACTTGCTATGGTCTCCACCAACTCTGACCCTCTTCACCTTAGTATCACCTCCCTTGTCAAAGTGGAGCCTGCATTCCTTCGTGTTTACGCCACGCAAGTGGAACCGTGCACTCTCCGAGCCGATGGAACTAATATTGACGGACAGCCACTCCTTCATTGGTGCATCCGATATCTTCGGAGACAGACCTTCCCACTCTGCTGTTTTGAACTGGGGAATGCTGCTCGTCGTCCACTGGACACCTCGGGTGGAAGATGTCTCGATTGCCGACGGTATTTCATTGACGATTTGAGAGAGAGGTCCGGGGAGACCTTGAAGTTTCACAGTATTGTTGCCATTCTCAAGGTCGACAGTTTGGAAAAACCAGGTTTTGAAGGGTGCTTTCGCAGAGAAAGGAGTACGGACGAGGCAGTACGTAGTGCTGAGCACACCAACTGAGAGTAATCCGATGTAGAAGGAAAGAGGCAAGCGGTGGGCATAAGGAGCCAAGGGCAGGATGATGAGAAGGGTGGTGATTGAGATCAGGACGTAGACTGTTTTGAACGGGTTAGAAGTAGCCACAGCGGGAAGATACCTACTCACCCATCAAGGCGCTGCTCCCGTCAACAACCGTCGTCGACAAACCCGCTGTTTCTGAAAGTAGCATCTGCACGAGCAAGATGACAGGGAACGGGACGGCCAGCAAAAACTCCAATATCCAAATAACGCTCAAGTCGCCCTCACCAGAGTGCTTTGGGCCGATGATCTCTTCCGCTCTTGGGATTAGGGGCGTGCGCTCGGTGGCAGGATCGCTATTTCCGTGCTCCGGATGGCCATGGCTGGGCCCTTGACCATAAGCCCGTCCCTCGTGTGCAGGTCGAGGAGGTTCTTGGGTTTCATCCACTCGGATACGGAAGTACCGTAACACATCGAGACGGAGCATGTCGAGGAGAGCCAAAAGGGTGGCCAGAAAAGCACCAAGATGCACGAAGGTGATGAAGTATAGTCCACTAAATTGACGTGTGCCCATGAGAATGACATTGGCCAGTGTGAGAATCCACCAACAGACATAGGTTTCGAAGAGAATTTGGGATCGTTGGTTGGCCACTGACACCCACCGGTCAGCGACCCACAGCGGAGTCAACAGTGTCGCGGTGGCTATGCAAGCGACAGAAAGAAGGACCGGATAAGGATTGCGATATATCGTCTGACTTATTTGTCAGAAACAGCTCAAGAGAGAGAGAGAGAGAGAAAGGTAATGACTAACCTCTGTATTGACGGTATTCAGCCACACAGAGAGTACGAGGCAAGATGCGACTCCAATGGCAAATGCGAGTGGCAAGCGGCCCCAACCTCGCTTCCTCCAGTGCAATTTTCGTTTCCTATGAACCAGGAATACCACACCACCCACAAAAATAGGACTAATGGAGACCAGGACGATATTGAGCAAGAGCCAAAGGTTAAGCCGCATGACAACCCAGGCCTCGGCGAAGACTGAGGGGCTTGTCATTAATAGGCCGAACCATGGATAAAGTGGCACTTACTGTCAAAGTAGACGACCTTCGAACCCTTGTCATCTTCCGGCCCCGTGTCGTGAGCGACTGACACAGCGACACCATGTAGGTTCTCCATCATACCCCACAGTGACTTATTCCCTCTCAAGGCCGGGACCGAGTCGTACACTGTATGGTACTTTTGGCGTCCAGTATAGAATGCATAGTCAACGCCTGCCATTCCCGCTGCATCATAAATGTCAAAGTCCGTGACGGAACGCACAGCGCCGGATGCGAACACATCGGAGAACAGGACTGAGCCGTGTGGGTGTGCAGCGGCAGAAAACGCTGCTGTGACGCGCGGTGAAGTTGACCGGAAGAGGGCAGGCCTTCCACCAGCTCCTGCTCCATCAAGGTTGATGAACGTGTGAATATGCTTTGACCACGAATGCTCCAAGAAACTAAAAAGTGTGAACGCCGTATTTAACTCGATTTTATGAACGGAACGTACAGTCTGGCTCCATGCAGGCCGTCCTCTTCTCCGTTGTTGAAATTAAGGACTATGGTCCTCGTAGGTTGGTGGAGCGCAAAGTACTGCGCGAGTTGCAACAGAGATACGACAGCCATGGAGTTGTCGGTGGCGCCTGATGATATATATCAGTCAGAGACCACAGTGCAGTATTTGGTACCCGCCTAGGGCTACGGCATTTGAATCGTAGTGGGCGGAAAACAGAACAGCCGGAAGGTTGTCTTGCTTTCCATCAAATTTGACAAGAATATTCCGGCTTTCCAAGTAGTACAAATTTCCTGGCTGAGCAATTTTGAACGTTGTTGTTGTGTTAGAGACTCGGTCGTCGTCAATGGTCATGTATCGCGTATCACCGTTATTGATGCGGAGTAACTTTTGCAAAATGAAGTCATGAACAACATCATTTTCGCGTGAGTTAAACGGGTGAGGTTTGGACGCAATCTAAAAGTGGGGTCAGGGATCTTGGTCCTGAAACCCCTTGCGACTCACTGTCTGGAGATCACTCCAAGCAGAATTGAGATCGAGTCCGTCGTCAGGCTTCTGTGCTGCATGTTTTGGAGGCGACGGCAGAAGTTCATACGAGACCAACGATGCAACAATAACGGCCAAGTAACAACCCAGTGTAAGTACTGTCACTGGCCATTTCTCAAACCCAAAGACTTTGCGGAAAGGCATCACCCTTGGAGGTGGTCGAGGTGGTGTTTAAGTCGCAATGATCGAATGATCCGGGGTCCTCGCAAACATAGCACAACAGGTATATTAGTCAGTAATCTGTTTACTCGATATGCAAGAAACCAGAAACATGAAATGCTCAAGATATGAACCACTTCCTTGCGAGCACCTTGTAGGACTACTTGTCCCATAAATGCTCTTGTCCTCGAGCGAGCCCACCGAAATAACAGGTCAAGGCTTTAAGTTTGGTCCCCATCCATTCCTCTTCAATCTCTATGATTTCGTGCGGGTAACTGTCCACCACTTGACCACCGCCAGTAGTTTTTGGCTGGACAAGAGCGGAGACCTCCTCCAGATTCTGGTTACGAGGAAGGTAGTAAGCTATGTTAGGAGTAATCGCCCTTGCGATTTGGAAGAGTTCGCCCCCGTGAAGGGGTGAAACATTAGCGAGGGAATATTCTTGTCCGGCACCTGAGTGGTTCATACCAGGGTCTTTCTCCCCCTGCATTGGAGCGATCGTAGAAATTTGGTTGTCCTTGCTCGGCGACATGGAAAGATAATCTACGCCTCCCCAAGGAGGGCTAAGAAACACGACGTCAACTGGCCGCCTGCGAGTGGTCAAAGAACGATTGGATTGGTGCTGTAGTGACTCTGCGAATGAAATAAAATCGCCCAAAATAAAATCGATTCGATCTGCGACGCCATATACCGCAGCATTATGTCGGGCAAGCGTTAGACGTGTAGCCGAGTTGTCTATAGCAATGACTACCATAGTAACGAAAATCAGGGTCTAGTCGCTTTCTCCAGACAGTGACAGTGTACTCACCTCGCTCACAGACTTTGGCAAACGCTATAGCATTCCCCCCAACGCCACAGAAAGCGTCGATGATTGTACCACAACGACACCGTTCCGCAATTTGATTCGCTATTGCCTCGGGCGTTACGCTGAACCAACCTTCTTCGTCGAGGAGACAGCCTTCGGAGTACCGTGAGAATAACCGATACCTCTGAAAGAAGTCTTTGGATACAGGTGTTAGACAGTCGGACATTCTATTTCACAATCAAGCTCACTCACATTTTTGTAGGTGCCCCGGAACCTGCTTTGCGTTTATGTAATGAGGCACAAGGCCGGTCGCGTCGTATCTTTCGAGCTCCTTCGAAAGAAGCGCGTTCAATTTGCGCTTCTTCGGTGGCCGTGCTGTCTCCTCGTCCGAATTTTGAATTTGTTCGTGGTCTTTTTCCTTGCCTTTGGAGGCAGATTTCGAGCCCAATATGGACAACTTGATATCTTGAGGAAGCGAAGAAAACAAGGACGCGTGTTTACCCGCTTTGCGACGAGCCATCGACGTGGAGGAGGTCAAGTCACCATCAGCTCTGGCCGCCAATTTGAGCTTGTTGGGCTGCCACCCACACCAGATTTTGGGGCCCCTCTAGCTCTATGACTGGTTGTAATGTAGCCATTTTGCTATATAGGTAATCTTCGGAGGAGCTCTAACAACCATACCCAATGGCAACTTAGGTTCGTATCGATGAGGATGCAAATATTCAAGGCAGTATATTTCCATTCGTTACTTTGTGGGCAGTCGAAGTAGGTTGCCGCGTTTGTTGAATTCTTTGATGGGATCAAGGGCACGTGGTGCCAAATACGGCCGGCACTTGACCACCACCTCGCCCGCATTTTCCCTTTCGCGAGTCCTGCAATGCATCCTTCATTCGTACGGCTATCATCAACAACCGCGAGGGCGTCCACCATTGGGTTCATTGGCCTCGGTCGAATGGGTTACGAAATGGCCTTGAACATATTCTCAAAAACAATGATTAACCACGACTTGCAACGCCAAACCAATGAATCCACTTTGGGTTCGAATTCCAACCTACTTCCCAGGTTTACTGTTTGCGACGTCAATGAAGACGCTGTGAACAACATCGTGAGTATTATGCAGGAGCGATTTCCCGGAGTGAACATCGCTATGCGAAGAACACCAGCAGAGTATGTTCATTTACGTTGTTGTTCCTTCCTGACTGAATTTTCGATCAGAATAGCTGCTTCAGCATCGACGGTTATCACAATGCTCCCTTCGTCTCCACATGTTCAGGTATGCTTGACGGTAAACAATAAACCTCATCTCAAGGGTTCCTCCATGGCAGGACGTCTACCTGAAGACGCCGGACTCCGTCATACCAGCACTCGCCAAGTTGCCCAAAGGCGAACCGACGCTGTGCATCGATTCAACAACTCTGGATGTCGATATTGCACGTGAAGTAGCAAAGAAAGTTGAGGATGCTGGCGCCATGATGATAGACGCCCCAGTCTCAGGAGGTATCCCTCGTTTACTCACAGGACGTCGCTCGCATATTGAAGAGGCTGGACGGGTTCAGGTGTTACCGGAGCAAAAGCCGCCACGCTCTCATTTATGGTCGGAGGTCCACAACCCGCTTTCACTTTGGCAAAACCCTATCTGTCGCTCATGGGTTCGCGAAGCCTCCACTGCGGTCCTTCTGGAGCGGGTTTGGCGGCGAAGATCTGTAACAATTTAGTCCTCGGGGTCCAACAGGTTGTTGTGGCCGAAGCAATGTTGCTTGGTCAACGCATGGGACTATCCCCTTCTGTCCTAGCGGGAGTAATCAATAGCTCGACAGGTAAGAAAGATGTGTTATTGATGCTTTATCCACCCTTTGCTCGCTTAAACCTTGTCCACAGGTCGATGCTGGGCTTCCGAAGTCAATAATCCTGCTCCAGGGGCTCTTCCCCAGGGCTCACCACCATGTGAACGAGATTACGAGGGTGGATTTTCGACCGCACTGATGCTCAAGGTCGGTCTAGAGCTCGCCTCCCTATTCACCTTTCCAATTGCTCCTCCAGGACATGAACCTTGCTTTACACGCCGCATCTTCGTATACGGCGCCTTTGATACTTGGGGCTACAGCTAAAGAAGTATATGAGAACGTTGCGCAGCGCACCGACCTTGCACATCGAGACTTTTCCGTCGTCTACCAGGCCCTGAAGGTGGCAGCGGACGCAGAAAGCGCCAAAAAGAATGCAGAGGCGTCTGCGTCATCATGAGGAAACCTGCGACGGAGTGACTATCAATCATGGAGCCACCCAAACTGCGCTGAATCACGGTTCGCATGCGAGCAAGCGAGCAGGAGGGAGCACACTGGCATCGTCCGCGGCTCATGTCATGTATCTCTAGCAATGTGAATGGAAACCAGAAGTTCATGAAATAAATCTATGCTTTGGCTTTGGCTTTCGATCTCGGAACAAAGAACGTGTTTAGCACGTGCACACGTGTTCAACTCCCATCTCCGCTTTTTTTTTGGTTTCTCGCCTCATTTTTCGCATTTTGATTTGATGGTTATCTTGTTCTTGTTTGGATCACAATGCCGTATGTGATATTTCTCTGTGCCCGTAGACCCACCAGCTACCGCTGCCAAGTTGTGGAATCCTGCTTCCTTTGGTCAAATGGCTAACAGTGTCTCTTCCTCAGGGCCCCTATGATTGTCGGAGGCACTTTTCGCGTTGAGAAGAAGCTAGGAGAGGGGTCTTTTGGTTCGTCGTTCTTGTCGTGATGAAACGTCATAATGAGACTCAACCATCTCGTATTTTAGGTGCGGTATACCTCGGAATTAATGTAGTCACCTCAGCGGAAGTTGCGATCAAGCTTGAAGCGAAGAAGACCCTGGCAGAGTGTTCAACACTAGAACAAGAACGTCTCATTTATCACGCTCTTGCCGATACGACAGCTACTCCACACATACATTGGTACGGTCCGACTAGGAAGTACAATGCTCTTGTCATGGATCGCCTTGGTCGGAGTTTGGAGGATTTATTCAATCAATGTGGACGGAAGTTCAGCCTGAAGACTGTTTTGATGCTGGCAGACCAAATTGTATGATGCCTTAACCTCTTGTGTATCCTGTATCCGTGAAATCCTTGTCTGACTACACTGTAGATCAACCGACTTGAAGTAATCCACACAAGGCATATCATTCATCGCGACATCAAGCCCGATAACTTTATTATGGGACACGAGGAGTCCCGCAATCGGGTGTTCGTGGTTGACTTTGGCATGAGCAAGTACTACTGTAACCCGAAGACGAGAAAGCACAACAAGATGATCACTGGTAAAGCTTTCTGTGGCACAGCACGATATGCCAGCATCAACGCTCATTTGGGATTGGGTGAGTAGCCCCGCGGGTCAGGTCAAGTGCCTGCTGACCATCAACTCATAGAGCAAGGTCGCCGTGACGACCTCGAGGCTGTAGGATATGTACTTCTGTACTTCCTTCGTGGAGGACTTCCTTGGCAGGGTATCAAGATTAAGGATGCCACTGAACGATATGCAGAGACAGGCCGACGGAAGCTGGCAACAAGCTCGTCAAGCCTATGCTCTGGCCTCCCAAAGGTGCGCCTGGTCGTAGGGAATTTATCGTATTTATTTCTTATATCCCATTTAGGAGTTCTCCACTTACCTTGACTTAACCCGCAAGCTTCGCTTTGAGGACAGGCCAAACTACAAGGCATATCGAAAAATGTTCATGGATTTATATGCCCGTGAAGGCTACATGGAAGACGACACTTTTGACTGGACAACTGTTCATGCACCCAAGTCTGGCAAGTCGACTCCCAATGCCGTCGCTGCGCTTGGAAATGTCTCCAGTGCCAAACATGAGCGGCCTGCTGCTAAGCCAAAGGACAAAGTCAAAGAAAAAATGAAACTGGAGGATGGACTAGTCGAATTAGTGCGGAGAGTTGACTTGGTCAGGCCGCACGAGGAACTGGGCCCAGTCAAGTCCGGGCTTGCAGCAGGGAAGAAGGTGGTCTCAAAGGCAAAGCCTGTGCCGGAAAAGCCAACGGCAAACGTGCCCGAACCCGAAACCCGACCTAAAGTCCTGAACAAGATCGCGATTGCCACCAAACCCACACCAGCTCTTGCGAAGTCTAAAGCTATGGCTCCAGCAGTCAACCTCGGACCAGTGAAATCACCACCTCACCTTGTCGCTAAAGCCGAACCGAAGACGAAGCTTGCCTCCAAACCGAATCATTGCAAGGTTGAAAGGATTCCTGTCAGTCAATCACCAACTCCTTCACCTCCTTCACCCCGACTAGATATGGACGAGGTTTTGGAGAAAATTGAAGCCCTCAAGATCTCTGATAAGCGACCACCAACGCAGAGAGGCGCCAAGGGGTCTAATCCTGGCCGCTTGTACAGCGGTAATCGGAAGGCCCAAGCTCAGAAATATACTCCTCCTCCTCCCCTGGCCCGACATAGCGCCGTCACACAACCAGGACCGAAGCAAGCAGCACTGAATCTTCAACCTGCTAATCCTGTGCCAGCCGTAAAAGAGTCATGGTCCCAGGAAGTCACTGAGATCTCGTCAGACTCGGATGTCGCCAAACCAGCCAAGCCCGGTGCGGTTCCCACCAGACGAGTACCTCTCCGAATGCGCAACGTCAACGCTAAACCTCCTGCCGCACGCATCCATTCATCGCCGCAACGCCGCAAGAACCCACCACGTTTGACTAATGTCAATACGAATGCCAAGTCACCACCCCGGCGTCGTATGGTGGTTACCAGAGCGGCAGCTGGGCGGATGGAGGGGGGACTAACCATGATGGCGAATGAACACACAACCGTGGTCAGAGGCCTGTGTAACTAGCATCGACTTGAGTGCTCGGGTGAATAAGTGTGGCTCGATCTCTCAAGATCTGGTTTTCTTTTGGATACCGATTCCTATCCTGATCATTTCTTATTCCAATTCAACTCCCCTTCATATCGGTTTGGAACTGGACTCGTCTCGGCAAATGGACCTCTGCCTCCTGAGTTTTGGATACGGCTATTATTGTATTGTCTGCAGCTGGCCCCTACACTATCGGATCGCGACTTCGGATTCTCAAGCATAGCATGACACTCACCGCTCATACATCATATTGGGTTGCATTGAAACTATGGATTATACCTTTCAATCTCAACGCCCCTACCAAACATCTCTGATACTCCTCTGCACGTCAAAATCATCTCCTATTGCAGCTCCCGACAGTATCAGTTTCAACGGACCGCTGGCTGTGTCTTACTGGATGTTTCAGCCTTAGAACCGGATGACCAAATCTTATAACTCCGATGGCGGTGCCAGAAGTCCCAAAGCAAGGGAGTCAGTAAGACAGCGAAATGGGGTGTCCAGTAGGTTTTGCCGAGCGGTCACCGCCCGGATGTTCACGCCCGTAAGATGCCAATCTCTACAATTTATTGAAACCTCGAGGTTGTCGATATCAAATAGGGTCTCATAGTCAATCTGGAAAAGCTCAATAACGCCTGTTCCACGAAGAAGTTTTGTTTTGCGCGCAACTGCAGCTTTTGTAGGCGAAGACAAACC
>WNFL01331900.1_pt11 | contig 24430 bp, 19 predicted proteins | sample 5400361 | NCBI WGS metagenome assembly WNFL01 (sample SAMN13153351, study PRJNA577476) | soil metagenome | isolation source: 40 cm soil on Douglas fir-dominated hillslope | place: USA:California | collected 2013-09-17
CACCACCGTGGAAGACATCACCAATGCCGCCGACGTGGGTAAGGGAACGTTTTTTAACTACTTTCCCAGCAAAGAACACATTCTCGGTGTCCTCGGCGAGGTGCAAGGGGCAAAGTACGACAAGGCTGCCATCTTGGCCCGCGCGCAAGACACACGGGATGCGCTGCACTGGCTCTACCACGCGCTTCCGGCCGAGTCGGGAAGCAGTCCGAAGATGGTGCGAAGCCTGTTTACTGTCTTCATGACGAGTGAACCGGTGCGCGAATTCCTGACAGGCGGCTTGGCTGGTGGGCGGCTGAAATTGCAGGACATGTTTCGGGAGGGACAGAACCGCGGCGAGATTCCGAGCCACTTCAAGCCTGAAGAACTCGCATTCCGTTTTCAGCAGTCGCTGTTCGGATCCATGTTTCTGTGGACTCTGCAAAAACCAGCGCCCCCGTTAGACGAGTGGCTGGACGGTGGATTCGATTTTTTCTGGTTGGGCGTGAGTGCTCCGCCGGTGAGAAGGAGTAAACGATGAGCCGTAAACGACTGATAGGGATTGCCATTATTTTGGGTCTAGGAGTCGCCGCGTATGTTTGGGCGTCGTCCCGTCCGCAGCCGCTGGTTGCCTCCGGGACAGTGGAGGCGCGGGATATTCGGGTGGGTTCCAAGGTGGGAGGACGCGTCGAACAGGTGCTGGTGCGCGAAGGTGACCGGGTGGAGGCAGGGCAGGTGTTGGCGACGTTTGATGATCGCGAGCTCAAGGCCAATATGGACGCATCGCTCGCCAACTTGCAAAAGCTGCAACATGGATTCCGGCCGGAGGAGGTGCAGCAGGCTCGCGCCCAGGCGGCGCAGGCGAAGGCCGACTACGAGCTGAAGAGGAACGGATCTCGTAAGGAAGACATTGAGGCCGCCCAAGCCGACGCCGACCGCGCCCGCGCCGACACAGTGCGCACGGAGAGCACCTGGAAGCGTGTGAGCGATCTCTCCAACCAAGACGTCTTTTCCAAGCAGCAGCGCGACGACGCAGAGGGAGCATGGAAGAATGCTTTGGCCGCACAGCGCTCTGCGGAGCAAAAATTGGCGGCGTTGCAGCACGGCTTCCGGCCAGAGGAAGTTGCCTCCGCTGAGCATCACTACCACGACGCCGCGGCTAAAGCGAAGGAATACGAGCGGGGCAGTCGTCGCGAGGACATTGCGCAGGCGCGTGCGCAGTATGAGTACGACGCTGCTCACTATCGGGAGCGGCAAGTCGTTTCTCCTGCAGCGTCCACGGTCGAAGTGATGGATATTCGTCCCGGCGATTTGATCGCGCCCAACGTGCCCATTGTCACGTTGCTGGAGCGCGACCAGCTTTATATCCGGATTTATGTTCCAGAAACTGAGATTGGCCGCGCGAAGCTGGGTCAGAGAGCGTTGGTGACGCTCGACGCTTTCCCAAAGCAGCCGTTTGACGGCGAGGTGGAGCAGATCAACCAGCAGTCGGAATTTCTTCCTCGCAACGTGCAGACGCGCGAGGAGCGGGTACACCAGATGGTGGGCGTGAAAATTCGGGTGCATGATTCCGAAGGCCGGATTCGTCCGGGGATGGCGGCCGACGTGAAACTCGACGTGAAACTCAAGGACAACCAATGAGCGACATCGCGATTCGCACCGAAAATCTTACCCGCAGGTTTGGCGACTTTACCGCGGTCTCGAATGTGAACATCACCGTGCAGCACGGGGAAGTCTTCGGCTTCCTTGGACCAAACGGGAGCGGGAAAACGACGGTCATCAAACTACTGACCGGGCTTCTCCCATTGAGCGGCGGCAACGCCTGGGTGGATGGCATCGACGTACGCAAGGATCCCGACGGTGTCCGCGAACACATCGGCTACATGTCGCAGAAGTTTTCGCTCTATGACGATCTTACTGTCATGGAGAACCTGACATTCTACGGTCGAATCTACGGTCTGCGTCCGGAAAAGCTGCGCTCCCGCATCGACGATATTATTTCGCAAAATGCGCTCAGTCCGTATGTTGACCGCCAAGCAGGCAAGCTCTCCGGAGGCTGGAAGCAGCGCCTCGCGCTCGGCTGCTCCATGCTACATGAGCCGAAGATCATGTTTCTCGATGAGCCGACCGCCGGCATCGATCCCGTGGCGCGGCGTCAGCTTTGGGATCTGCTCTTCGACCTCTCCGGCAAGGGGATTACGTTTTTTGTCACGACGCACTACATGGACGAAGCCGAGCGTTGCAGTCACGTAGCCTACATCTATTACTCCAAGCTCATTGCGGATGGCACGCCGATGGAGCTGGAGGCGATGCCGGATGTGAATCCTGTGGGCACGAAGCGCCTGGAGATTCGCACCACCGAAGTGACGCGCGGCCTGCGTCTGGCGCGCAAGTTTCCGGGCGTGCTCAACGCCACGGTATTTGGACAGTCAGTACACGCGCTGGTGGACAACTCGTTTGATCAAGCGGCACTGGCGAAGATGCTGCTTGCACAGGGCATCGAGATCACGGAAGTCCGCCCGCTCACGGCCAGCCTCGAGGATGTATTCGTTGAACTGACCTACCGGCGCCAAGCGGAACTGGAGGCCTCCAATGCATAATCCATTTCAGGGAATCGGCGCGGTCGTATACAAGGAAACCATCCATATCCGGCGAGATTCCACTGCAATTGTGTTTGCCCTCATGATCCCGATTCTGCAGATGACGATCCTCGGGTTTGGGATCGATACGAATATCCGCCAGATCAAGACCGTGATCATGGATAACGACAACAAGAAGCTGAGCCGCGAACTCGTCGACCGCCTGCGCAATACCGACACCTACAACGTGGTGAAGTACGTCTATTCCGACCGCGAAATGAACGAAGCCATCATCGGCGCCAAAGCCCGCGTGGGCATCAAGATTCCGTGGGACTATTCCGACCGCCTGCTGAAGGGCGAGACGGCGCAGGTCATGGTGCTGATCGACGGCTCGGATTCGTCCGTGGCGGGACAAGCCATCAACGTCACCACAGCCATTGGGCTGGACGAATCGCTGAAGCGCGTACTCACGACGGGACAAACCCTCCCCGTGGAGGTCCGTCCCAAGGTTTTGTTCAATCCAGACTCGCGGTCCCCTAACTTCTTTCTTCCCGGTCTCACCGCCGTGCTGCTGCTCAGTGTGACCACGTTTCTAACGGCTTTTGCCATTGTGCGCGAGAAAGAAAAGGGAACGCTGGAACAATTGTTTGTCACTCCGGTGCAACCGATGGGGCTCCTGTTGGGGAAGATTCTTCCTTACTTTGCTATCGGATTCACAGAACTGTGTATTATCTTGATCGCGCTCGTCACCGTCTTTCGTGTTCCAATTCACGGTAGCGTGATTCTGCTGTTACTGCTCTCCATGCCGTACTTGTTTGTTTCGCTCTCGTTTGGCACCTTGATCTCCACCAAAGCGCGGTCGCAGGCGGAGGCCATGCAAATGGCGTTCCTCACATTCCTGCCCAGCATCTTTTTCTCCGGATATATTTTTCCGAGGGAAACTATGCCGCTGCCGTTCTACATCATCAGCATGTTTGTGCCGGCTACCTACTTCATCAACATCACGCGCGGCATCATCCTGCGCGGCGCGGGACTTCGGCACCTCTGGGTTGACGGCCTTATACTGACAATCATGGGTGCCCTGTTATTCTTTGCCGCGGCGCGACGCTTCCAGAAGAAGGTCATTGCAGCGTAGGAACCCTCGCGCCTGATCCTCGTCGCAATCCCGGAGGCGCCGCTGCGAAGCCCATAACAGGATCAACTATGACGCCAGCACCCATTAAGCCCACTGTGAGCCTGGATGACCTCGAGAAGCTCGACATCCGCGTCGGCACCATTGAGTGTGTCGGTAATGTACCAGGAGCGGAACAGCTTTGCCAGTTGCGCGTGAACTTCGGCGACCACACCCGTACGATCGTCGCAGGGATCAAGAAAGAGCGAGCGAATCCGCGTGAGATTGAAGGAAAGCAGGCGCTTTTCGTGGTCAATCTCGAGCCGAAAAAGATGCGCGGCGTCATGTCTGAAGGCATGTTGTTCGACATTGGGTATGCGGACAAACTCACGCCCGTGCTGTCGATGCCGGAAGCTCCCGTGCCGGACGGGACAAGGGCGGGGTAGTCATTCTTTAGATCCTTCCGTGTGCCGCAGCTCCCATACCTTGGCGTATTTCCAGAAAACATAGACAGCGTGATTCAAGTGAAGCAGCAACCCTTCGCGCCCATCGAGAAAGCCGAGGCGAATGACGTAGTTGTAGAGAAACGTCGCCACGGGGCGAACCACAATGTCCCAAGGCCCGGTATGCCGTCCCTTCTCAGCCGCCATCTGCGCTCCCAATGAGGAGTAGCGGTTCATGTGCTCGATATAGCCAGCGACGGCAGGGTAGGCGTGATGGATCAGATCGATCCCGTCGGGCTCTTCGATTCGTTGGCCGGGGTTGAGCACGATGTCTTCGTGAACCAGGCGATCCTCGAAGCGTCCGATACCATTACGGAACAAACGTAATTTCCTGTCGGGATAAAAACCGCCGTGCCGAATCCAGCGGCCCAAAAAATAATTGCGCCGCCCGAAGAAGACGCCTCCCGGTTGTTCCGCTGCGGGTCGAGAGAGGAACTTTGATACAAAGCCTTGAGCTTCCAGGCTGAGCTCTTCGTCCGCATCCAAGCTCAGAATCCAGTCGCCGGAGGCCTTGTCGATTGCGGAATTCTTTTGCGCGGCGAAGCCTTTCCAGTCTTCCTCGAAGACCTTGGCTCCGAAAGATTTCGCGGTTTCGATCGTGCGATCGGTCGAACCCGAGTCCACGATAACAATCTCCCCAGTTCCATCGCGCACCAACGGTGCAACGCTGGCTAAACTCTGCCAGATGTTGATTTCTTCGTTGTAGGTAATGATGACGACTGACAGGAGCACGTCAGACAGGATAAACCAACTACGGAGCCTTACCCCGCTGGACGGCCGAGGGGGGCAGTCGTCCCTACGCAACTTTAACGAGAACGGGCAGGTGGAGTTGCAGAGGCAGTAGCTGGAGGCGGCTGAATCTCTTCGTCCAGCCCCAAATCCGGGTCCGGCCCGCACGGCTCGTGGTTATGTTCCGCCACGCGATGCCGCAATTCGCGCACCTCTTCGGCCAGCCGGATGATGACCTCGGACAGAGGATCGCTGATTTCCTTCGGGTCGGTGATGACCACGCGCTTGCCGTCGCGCAGCACGATGTGGCCGGGAACGCCGACCACCGTCGAGTTATCAGGAATATCCCGCAACACAACGGAGCCGGCACCGACACGGCAATTCTCGCCGATGGTGATGTTCCCCAGAACCCGTGCGCCAGCGCCAATGGTGACGTTGTTCTGGATAGTCGGATGGCGCTTGCCCTTCTCCTTGCCCGTGCCGCCAAGCGTGCAGCCCTGGTAAATGGTGCAGTCGTCGCCCACAATGCTGGTTTCGCCAATCACCACGCCCATGCCGTGATCAATGAACAGGCGGCGGCCAATCACCGCGCCGGGATGAATCTCCACGCCCGTCCAGAACCGCACCCACTGCGAAAGCAACCGCGCCACGAAGTGCAACCTGTGGGTCCACAACCAGTGGATCAGGTGGTGGGCCCACACGGCCTGCAATCCGGGATAACAGAGCAGCACTTCCACCCACGAAGTCGCGGCGGGGTCCCGTTCAAAAGTGGCGCGCACATCTTCGCGGACGGACTGGAAAAATCCAGGCTGGGTTTCGGACATACGTCAGACCGCGACGGCGGTCATCTCCTGAGCTTCCTTGCGTAGCGCGTCGAACATGTAGGCGGTGAGGTAGCGTTCGCCCAAGTCCGGCAGCACAACGACGATCAGCTTGCCCGCATTCTCCGGCCGTCGCGCTACTTGCAGTGCCGCATGCACGGCCGCACCGGACGAAATGCCGACAAGGAGTCCCTCTTCACGAGCCAGACGATGCGCCATGGTGACTGACTCATCCGCACTGACCTGCACGACTTCGCTGATGTAATCGACGCGCAAGATGTCGGGAACGAAGCCTGCTCCGATGCCCTGAATCTTGTGCGGGCCGGGCTGTCCGCCGGAAAGGATGGGGCTTTCTTTCGGTTCGACCGCGATGGCCTTGAACGATGCCTTGCGCGGGCGAATGTATTCGGTCACGCCGGTGAGCGTACCGCCCGTTCCGATTCCGGAGATTAGAATGTCGACTTGGCCGTCCGTGTCATTCCAAATCTCAGGGCCGGTGGTTTCCAGGTGAATTTGTGGGTTGGCCGGATTGGCAAACTGTTGCAGGATATAGCCGTTGGGTGTCTTGGCAAGCAGTTCCTCGGCCTTGGCGATCGCACCCTTCATGCCTTTGGGGCCGGGTGTGAGCACGATCTCGGCGCCGAAAGCGCGCAGCAGAATGCGGCGTTCGAGACTCATGGTCTCGGGCATGGTGAGAATCAAACGGTAGCCGCGCACAGCAGCCACAAAAGCGAGCGCGATTCCGGTGTTGCCGCTGGTCGGCTCAATTAGAACAGTCTTGCCGGGCTGGATTTTGCCTTCGCGCTCGGCCACGTCGATCATGTTGAAGCCGATGCGGTCTTTCACGCTGTTGCAAGGGTTGAAAAATTCCAGCTTGGCGGCGACCTGCGCCTCACACCCTTCGGTGACACGGTTCAAGAAAACTAGGGGCGTCTTGCCAATGAGTTCCGTAACGTCGCGAGCGATTTTCATAGCCAATCTCCTGAGAGCAAAGTCTAGTTGCTATGTAGACATTGTCCTACGAAATAGCGGCTTTGGGGAAGCCCCACAAACAGTAGCATCTCCGCGCAGGTTGCACGAGGTTTTAGACGCAAAAAATAGGCACAGGTCGCAAAACCTGTGCCTGGCGGCACTGGGACTCCACAGGCTGGCTACTGCGGTGGAGCAGGTGTGGCCTCCGGAGGCGGTGCCATACCTTCGTAGTGCTCGATCACCTTGTCAAGATGAATCGTACCCGGTACAGACGGCATTTTCGTGACCTGTCCGCGCTCCGCGTCCGCGATATCGATGCCAAGGTGAACCAGGGTATTTCCGGTTACGCGGTCGAGCTCCACACGCGCCTTTTCGTAGGCGGCCATAGCCGAGACCAAATTCGAAGCCGATTGCGTCAGGTCGCGTTGAGTGCCCAAGACCAGCGTGTTGGTGGATGCGCCGAGGGCGTACTTCTTCTGCTCAGCGTCGAGAGATTGCTTGGCCAGTTCTACCCCTGCTTTGGCTGCGTCAACCCGTGCGCGATTTTGCTGCACGGAGTACTGCGCGTTGCGGACTTCGATGCGGACCTGATTTTCCAGTTGATTCAGCCGCATTTCCGCCTGGCGATACTCGAGTTGCGAACGGATTTGGTTGGCTTGGGCTGCGCGATTGCGCAAGGGAATGGTAAGTTGGACTCCGGCGCCTTTGTCAGGAGCCGTGCTGTTAATCAAATTTTCGAGCGTGCCCCCGTAGCCACTAGGAAGGATTGGACAGGTTGTACAGCTTGGTCTTTGCGTCCCGCCCAACGGCGCGGCCCCGTAGAACCCGTAGAGGTCCAAGCTTGGCCGCAGTGCATTTTTGGCGGCCTTGTTCGTGATATCGCGATTCACGAGGTCGATGCGGGATTCCGATAACTCGGCCCTATCCTTAAGGGCTTCTATGACCAAGTCTTGAGTCGGAACAACCGATTCCTTGTCGGGGATCTCCATCGTGTCGGTGGGGATGACCTCCGCATCCGCCAGGTGGGCATCCGTCAAACTTCTGCTGATAGCGTTCTTCATGAGCAGTTGTTCCAGCTCAAGGTTCGTCTGCGAGACAATCAGATCTTGCTGACCGGAAGCGGCGGCGCTCTGCGCCCGCACTACCTCGATCGGGGCTAACGTGCCGATTTCCACCTGCTTCTTGTTATCGGAGAGCGTTTTATTAGCAAGCGCGACTGAGCGCTCCTTAACTTTCACATCCTCATACGCGTTCACCAGATCCCAGTAGATATTTTGAATTTGATTTACGGTCGTAATGACCTGGAGGCGAAACGCCACATCAGAAATCTGACGATTGTTCTTCGCGGTAATAATGAATCGTCGATTTGGGAGAAATCCGAATCCCTGCAACAAATGCTGGCTGAGTGTGAAGCGGAAGCTGGGGCTGAGCGTCGGGTTGAAGCTGCTACCCGGGTTTCCAGCAACCCGGGAATTGTTGAAGGTGACGCTCATATTGGTGCCGGTATGAAAGCCTTGCTGGTACGCGAAATTGGCGGTACCTGTGTTCTGCTCGTACGATCCCACGCCGCCCGTAAAAATAAGATTCGACACGAGATTCTTGGTCCGTTCCAACTGAAGGGTGCCGGTTAGAATCGGATCGTAGGAACTAATAGCCGACCCTACGCCAGAGGTAGACGTCACGATACCTGACGTTCCTGATCCCGCGCCGCCCGTGCCGGTTGACGTTCCGCCAGCGCCGGATCCGGAGGTGCTCGATCCAATCGAGCCGACGCCGCCGCCTGGCGTGTTTTGCACGATTCCGGTATTGACGCCGCGGGTCGCCCCGCCAGACTTTGCCAAAAGCAAATCCGTATCCGCGATGTCGAGGTTGTACCGCGCAATGGCGATGTCGAGATTGTTTTCCAGCGCCAGCGCAATCGCATCGTTCATGGACAGCATGAGCTTCCCGTCCTTCATCATCTGGTCAATGCGCGCGGTATTCGTCAGGTTCGGCGCCGCCACCGTCCGCTGCATGTACGGCGCAAATGGATTCGGAAAATGAGCCTGAGGCTTCGAATAATCCACCTGCTGGGCCGCGCCCGGAAGAGCCATCGCCACCACCGTTACGCCAACCACAACCAGCCGACCGACCGATGCCCTACGCAAAAATTGCTGCATTTCATTTCTCTCCATTGATTCATGACTGTTGTTTCGTGACTGCTGAAGCGTGCCTGGAATTTGGATCTCAACTGCAGGATCAAGACTGCCAAAACTCAAAAATTCGCAAAAGACTCCGCGGCACTTACTGAGGTGGTACGCAAACCACTCAGCCCAGGTTCCATGTCCGGCTGCGCTTGGCGCGACACCTTGCTGCTCGTGGGCCAAAGGAACCAGTAGTATAGCGAATTGGCTTCCTTGGACCCGGGTAAATGATTTGGATGACGGCACGTAGAGAAAGGTTCGATTTTTACAATGCTTGACGCGCTCGGCTGCGACCGGGCAAGTCAAGGGCCAGAAACGCGAATTCCACGCAGCATCAATTATGGCTGGATCCACCATGCGCAACCTTAAGCTCACTCTCGCCTATGACGGCACCGGCTTCTCCGGCTGGCAAATCCAGCCTGGACGCCCCACTATTCAGGGCCTCCTGGCGTTCGCTATTGGACGTTTGACTGGTGAAAACGTCTTGCCCCAAGGCTCGGGGCGCACCGACGCGGGCGTGCATGCGCTGGCTCAAGTTGCGACATTTGGTACGCACTCGCCCATTCCTGTGGAAAACTTCGCTAAAGCGCTCAATGACACCCTTCCGGCCGCCATTCGTGTTCTCTCCGCTGAAGAAGCCGCCCCCGAGTTTCACGCCCGAAAATCCGCACGCGCGAAGACCTACGAATACCGTATGTATCGTGGCGCGGTGTGCCCGCCGTTTGCGGCGCGCTATGTCTGGCACTATCCGTTTCCCCTGAACGAAGGCGAGATGGCAGAGGCGGCTAGCGTGGTTTCCGGCGAATACGACTTCACCTCGTTCGCTGCCGTTGATCCGGAGAAGTCGGCAGGGGAAGAGGGCACCGAAGTACCACGCTCGAACGTTCGCTCAATTCATTCTTCCATCTGGGAGCGCCGAGGTGACGAGTTTGTTTACACTGTGCGCGGATCGGGCTTCCTCCACCATATGGTCCGCAATCTCGTGGGGACGTTCGTACTGGTAGGCAAGGGCACTATTGATCGCGAAGGCCTTTTCCGGATTCTCGCTGCTCGCAACCGCTCCGCCGCCGGAGCCACCGCCCCTGCTAGCGGACTCTTCCTCGTGAATGTGGAATATTGACCGGAACCCGTCGATTCATCCGAACGCCCCTGCTAAACTTGCGCTGATGTCCACCGTTATAGCCCCCGCAACACGCCGCTTCGCCTCGTTCAACCCCGCGACCGGCGAACTCCTCCGCGAATTCGACTGCGCTTCGGCGGAAGAAGTCCAAGCTTGCGTGGCCAGCGCCTGTGCCGCGCAACCCGCATGGTGGGACCTGGGCGTCCAGCGCCGCCGCCAAATCCTGCGTCAATTCCAGCTCCTCTTGCACGAACACAAGTCCGAGGTCGCACGCCTCGTCACCGAGGAAGCAGGCAAGCCCTACGCCGAATCGCTGACCGCCGAACTCATGGTCGTGCTCGATGCCGCGCGTTTCTGCTGTGAAACGGCCTACGCATTCCTGCGGCCACAGCCCGTGCCTCACGGGAACCTCATCATGAAGGCGAAATGCGGCGTCCTGCTGCGCGAACCGCATGGCGTCATCGGAATCATCTCCCCCTGGAACTACCCGTTTTCCACGCCCGCCAGCGAAACCCTTGCCGCGCTGGTCACCGGTAACGCCGTCGTGCTCAAGCCTTCCGAGCTAACGCCGTTAGTCGCGCTGAAACTGGAAAAACTCCTGCACGCCGCGGGCGTTCCTCGCGATATCTTCCAGGTCGTCATCGGCGACGGTGCCACCGGCTCCGCGCTGGTTGATTCCGCCGTCGACAAAATCGTTTTCACTGGCAGTGTCAATACCGGCCGCCGCATCGCCCAGGCCGCTGCGCCGCGCTTTCTCCCGCTCGTTCTGGAACTCGGCGGCAAGGATCCGACGATCGTCCTCGACGACGCTGATCTCGACACCGCCTCTAGCGGTGTAGTCTGGGGAGCGTTCATGAACGCCGGCCAAACCTGCCTCTCCATCGAGCGCTGCTACGTTCATTGCCGCGTGTACGACCGCTTTGTGGAAGCCTGTGTCGCCAAGACGCGACAACTCCGCGTCGGCAACGGGCTGGACTCATCGACCGAGATCGGCCCCATGATCCACGAGCGCCAATTGCAAACCGTCGAAGCCCACATAAAAGACGCCCTCGCACGTGGCGCGAAACTTCTCTGTGGCGGCACCAGACTCCCGGAACTGGGCCCGAATTTCTACGCCCCCACCGTTCTCACCGGCGTCACGCACGACATGCGCATCATGACCGAGGAAACCTTCGGCCCCGTTCTCCCCATCATGCCGTTCGATACTGAAGACGAGGCCATCCACCTCGCCAATGACTCCGTTTACGGCCTCGCCGCCAGTGTTTGGACCAGCAATCGCGCCCGCGGCGAAGCCATCGCGCGCCGCCTCCACGTCGGCACCGTCATGGTCAACGACTCCATCTCCGCCTTCGCCATCAGCGAAGCCCCGCACGGCGGCCCGCAGCACAGCGGCATCGGCCGCACCCACGGACGCCTCGGCATGGAAGAAATGGTGCGTGTCAAATACCTCGACTCCGACCGCGTGCCCGCGATGAAAAAGCTCTGGTGGTTCGGCTACGGTCCCGCCTTCTCGGCGCAGATGGAGGGCTTCCTCGATTTCTTATTCGCCCGTGGACTCATTGCGCGCCTGCAAGGCGGTCTGCGCTCCCTCGGCGCCATCAGGCGCAAGAGCCAACTCTAGATGCGCTGGCTACCGCAGTCCTCGGACGCGGCGCAAACCGCCGCCTTCGCCGCCCAACTGGGCGATCTGCTCGAACTCCGCTCCTCCCACGACAACGGAACGGCCAGCATCCTCGCGCAGCTTCTCCTCGCGCGAGGTGTTACGGATAAAGAACAGGCCGCCCGCTTCCTCAATCCCTCGCTCGACCACATGCACTCGCCCTACGACATGCTCGGCATGACCGCCGCCGTAGCCCGCCTCGAAGCCGCCATCGAGCGCAAGGAAGACATCCTCATCTACGGCGACTACGACGTCGACGGCACCACCGCCATCGTCATCCTTAAGACCGCCATCGAACTCCTCGGCGGCACCGCCGATTTCCACGTCCCGCACCGCATTCGCGACGGCTACGGCATGAAGGACGATGTCATCGAGCAAGCCGCCGCCGCCGGCGTTAAGCTCATCATCAGCGTCGATACCGGCATCCGCGCCTTCGCCGCCGCCGAAACCGCCCGCCGTCTCGGCCTCGATCTCATCGTCACCGATCACCATCTGCCCGGTCCCGAGGGTGTACCCCCCGCTTACTCTGTTCTCAATCCGAATCAAATCGGTTGCTCTTATCCCACCAAAGACCTCTGCGGCGCGGGCGTTGCCTTCAAACTCGCCCAAGCGCTTCTAGAAAGATCGGGCCGCGAGCGCCTGCTGCCGTCGTTCCTCAAAATCGCCGCCATCGGCACCATCGCCGATATCGTCCCTCTCGCCGGAGAGAACCGCATCTTCGCCAAACTCGGCCTTGCTGGCCTGCGCCAACCCGTCAACGCCGGACTCAAAGCCCTCTTCGAAGTCGCCAAGCTCAACGGCAAACGCCCGCTCTCCGCCTCCGACATCGGCTTTCGCATCGGCCCGCGCATCAATGCCGCCGGACGCATGGACGTGGCCCGCAGCGTCATCGACCTCTTCGCCACCAAGGACCCCGCGCAGGCCCGCGACATCGCCGGACGCCTCGACCAGCTCAACGCTGACCGCCAGGACGCCGAGCGCAAAGTCCTCGCCGCCATTGTCCAGCGCCTCGACGACGACCCCGCGCTGCGCGCCACCTACTGCACCGTAGTCGAGGGCGAAGGCTGGCATCGCGGCGTCGTCGGCATCGCCGCCTCGCGCGTCGTCGAGCGCTATGGCCGCCCCGCGCTGGTAATTTCCCTGGAAAACGGCGAAGCCCACGGGTCCGGCCGCTCCATCCGTGGATTCCATTTACTGAACGCCATCGAAACCTGTGCCGAACTCTTCACCCGTCACGGCGGCCACGCCCACGCCTGCGGTTTCTCGCTGCCCGCGAATCGCGTTCCAGAGCTGCGCCAGCGACTCGACGCCTACGCCCGCGAGCGCCTCTCCGAGGTTGATTTTGAACCCAGTTTGGAAATCCACGCCGAACTCCCTCTGCACCGCGTTACCGACGCCTTGTTCCAAACCCTGCAAAGCCTCGAACCCTTCGGCCTCGGCAATCCCGAACCTGTCTTCGTCGCAAACGGCGTAAGACTCGACGCTCCGCCCCGCCTCATCCAGGACAAACACATCAGCCTGAAGCTTTCCTCGCCAGCGCAAGGCACCCGCTCCTGCAAAGCCATGGCCTGGCGATCTGCGGAGCGCTTTGCCCAGTCCCAACTCCTTGCCGGAGACACTCTCGACATCGCCTTCACCCTAATCCACAACGACCACCCCGACTTCGGCGGTCTCGAACTCTCCCTCCGCGATTTCCGCAAAACAGAAAGCTGAATCGCGGTAAGATGGCGACCATGAACCCCTCCCTCGCTCTCTTTCTCGCCCTCGCCGCGTCCCAATGGCAAACCCTCCCCGTCCCCACCAAAGCCAGCTTCCGCGGCCTCAGCGCCGTCGACGACAACATCGTCTGGGCCAGTGGTACCGAAGGTACCGTCGTTCGCACCACCGACGGCGGCAAAACCTGGTCCACGCTCAAAGTTCCAAAAGCCGAAGACCTCGATTTCCGCGGCATCCGCGCCGTCGACGACAAAACCGCCGTCCTCATGAGTTCTGGCCCCGCCGAAAAAGGCCAAGCCCGCGTCTACCGCACCACCGACGCCGGCCAGCACTGGAATCTCGTCCTCGAAGAGAAAACCAAAGGCGCATTCTTCGATGCCATCGCCTTCTGGGATGCTAAACACGGCATTCTTCTGGGCGACCCGGTTGACGGGCACTTCATGATCTACACCACCGCCGACGCCGGAGAAACCTGGCAGCGCGTAGCCCCGGAAAAACTCCCCCCCGCCCTTCCCAACGAAGGCGCCTTCGCCGCCAGCAATTCCTGCCTCGCCGTGGAAGGCACGGGCAACGCATGGTTCGCCACCGGAGGCGCGTCCGTTGCCCGCGTGTTTCGCTCCACTAACCTCGGTGAATCCTGGTTCGCCTTCAATACGCCCGTGCAGCCTGCCAATGCCTCCACTGGTATCTTCTCGTTGGTGTTCCAAGGCGCTCTGCACGGCATGGCCGTTGGCGGCGATTATCAGAAACCCGACACAGTCTTTCCCAACCCACTCGTTGCCAACGACGGCGGCCGCGCCTGGCACGGCATCGGTTCCCCACAGGGCCGATTCCTATCGTCCATTGTCGTTGCTCCCAGCGCCAGCCACCTTCCTGGCACCTTCTTCGCCGCCGGACCCAGCGGCATCTATAGCCTGTCGCCAGCCGGACAATGGGTGCAACGCAGCGACCTGAACGTCAACGTCATTGCTTTTCCCAGCGCCAAATCCGGCTGGGCTGCCGGACCCAAAGGCCTGATCGCGCGGTGGAACATCGAAGCCGCCAGTGGTGTCCAAAAACCTTGACGAAGGGTTCCCTCTGATCGCGGGTGCCCCGTCCTTGTCGCGTTAGCGGCAGGGCGGGCTTTCAAAAACCTGGGCAAAAGCCATCCAAACAGATCCAAACTCTTTCCTCGCAAGATTCCCAGCCAACCCCGTTCCATTCCCAGCATCAGACCTAACGGAGGAACCCCATGCCGCGTCTGCTCACCTCGATCTTGCTAGCGATTCTGCTCACCCTATCCGCCCACGCTCAAAACCACGACTCGGGCCGTCTCCCCGTCAAGCGCGTTGTGCTCTACAAGAACGGCGTAGGCTACTTCGAACACTCCGCCCGCGTCCAGGGCACGCAGGAACTCAATATCGACTTCACCACCGCGCAGCTCAACGACGTGCTCAAGTCGCTGACCGTGGTCGATCTCGGCGAAGGCCGCATTTCCTCCGTTCGCTACAACTCCATCGCTCCATTAGGCGAACGCCTCAAAGGCCTTCGCCTGCCCTTCGGCGAAGACGTAGGCCGCGATGACTTCCTCAGTGCCATGCGTGGCGCCCGCGTCGATGTCCGCAGTGGAGCCTTGACTTCCACCGGCAAGCTCCTCAGCGTGGAGAAAGTGAAACACCAAAACGCCAAAGGCGAAGATCTGTATGAAACCACCGAATTCGCCATTGTCACCGACTCCGGCGAAATGCGCAGTTTTGTGCTCAGCCCTCTCGTCTCGGTCCACCTCGCCGACCATGAACTGACCAGCGAAGTCGGGCGCTACCTCGACCTCGTCGGCTCCTCCCGCGCCCGCGATCTCAGACAGATGACCATCACCGCTACGGGGACCGGCGAACGCAACATTTTTGTCAGCTACATCAGCGAAGTTCCTATCTGGAAGAGCACCTACCGGATCATCTTGCCCGACGAAGCTACCGCAAAGTCCAAAGCCGGTCCGCTACTGCAAGGCTGGGCGATTGTCGACAACACCATCGGGGAAGACTGGAAGGACGTGCATCTTTCGCTGGTCGCGGGAGCGCCACAGTCGTTTGTGCAGAACATCTCGCAGCCGTTCTACGCGCGCCGGCCTGAGATTCCCCTGCCGCAGTCCGTCCAACTCACGCCGCAATCGCACGAAGCCACAGTGGAGGAAGAGCCTGTGCCACCACCGCCACCACCGCCACCACCGCCACCACCATCTGCCACAGAGGGCAAGATTGGCTATGGGTTCGAAATGGGGGCTGGCAACGGTCGTGTCGGATCAGGCAACATACTACTGGGAGTCGTCACGGACCAGGCCGGTGCGGTTATCCCAGGTGCGCGCGTGAACGTGCGTAACGATGCGGGTTTTTCCCAATCCACAACCGCTGATTCCAGCGGGCACTACGTATTCAACAACGTCCCCGCTGGACAAGCAAAAATCGAAATCAATTCCCGCGGATTCAAGCCCCAGGTCGTGCGCACGTATGTGGCGAGCAATTTCGCCAATCAGGTCAATACAACCTTGCAGGTGGGCTCGGTGTCGGAGACTGTGGAGGTTACTGCGGAAGCCACGACGGTCAACACAGAATCAGCGACCCTAGGCGACGTTGCCGGCAAGCAGACCGCTGAAGCCGAGGGCAAGTCGGCGGGCGATTTCTTCGAGTACGACCTCAAGCAGAACATCACCATCGGACAGAACCAATCCGCGCTCGTGCCTATCGTCCAATCCCGCTTGGAAGCCGAAAAAGTTACGCTCTGGAACGCAGACTCAGTTCCACTGCTTGCGCTCTGGATCAAGAACACCAGCGGCCAGATGCTCGATTCCGGCAGCTTCAACATCATCGAAGGCAATACTTTTGCGGGTGAAGGTGTTTTGGATGTACTTCATCCGGATGAGCGCCGTTTGCTCTCCTACGCGGGCGACTCGGCCCTCCACGTCAAGACGCTAACCGATTCCAGCAGTAGCCCCTTCACCAGGGTCCGCGTCTTCAAAGGCAACATCACGATGACTAGCGAGGAACGCAAGAAAACGAAGTACACCTTGCGTAACGCGGATTCCAAGCCACGCGTCGTTGTTGTCGAACATCCTTCCCAGGAAAGCGACGGCTGGAATCTCAGCTCAAGCACGCCCAAGCCGGAAGAAACTACCGCGTCGTTCCACCGCTTTCGCATAAACGTGGATGCGGCTAAAGCTTCGGAATTGGCCGTGGAGGAATTCCACACGCTCAGCGGAACTACGGAGCTTTCCAATCTCGACAACGAGCAAGTCACGGTCCTGGTCGACCAAAATCGTGTCACGCCCGCGATGAAGAAGGCTTTTGACGATGTGCTGGCGCAAAAAGCTCAAGTCAGCGCTTTCGATTTGCAGATCAAGCAACACAACGAGGAAGTCACCAAGATCACGGCCGACCAAACCCGCCTTCGCGAAAACATGAAAGCCCTCCGGGGCAGCGCCGAAGAAAAAACGCTCCTGCAACGCTACATTCAGGAGCTGAATTCTCAGGAAGATCGCCTTGCCGCCCTACGCAAAGGAAACGAAGACGTTCAAGCGAAACGCAATCAGGCGCAAGAAGACTTGGACAAGCTCATCGAAGGCATCGACCTCGACGAGCATTTCTAGGGAGCGAAAATTTCGACAACAGTTATGCGGAATCCGCATATTCCTTCGTGTCGATGTGCAGATTCTGCATAAACCCGCCGGGCCGGTTTTTGCTACTTTCCGCTTCCCAATCTCGTGCCCGGTGGGATATATTTTCGCCCCATGAGCGAAGCCACTGTTTTCTGCAATCAATGCGGCCAACCCGTCAACGTCGCCGCCAGTTTCTGCACCCGCTGCGGCGGAACTCTAGCAGCCGCCCCCCCGGGCATGATGGCCCCAGTTTCAGGCTCGACCGCGCGGCAATACGGCGGGTTTTGGATTCGCTTCGTTGCTTACCTCATTGACTCCGCCGTCGTGAACATCGTGCTTGCTCCCGTCGTTATTGTGCTCATGAGCGGCTACTTTGCCACCCACCATGCCTTCAACCAGGACCAGCCGCCCGGCGCCGGGTTTTTCGTGATGATTGCTCTGGTTGTGCTCAGCTCAAGCGCGGCCGTCTGGCTTTACGAAGCACTTATGACCAGTTCTTCCAAGCAAGCCACACTCGGCAAGATGGCCTTCCGCATGAAGGTTACTGACAGCAACGGTGCGCGGCTCTCGTTTCTGCGCGCTACCGGACGATTCCTGGCCAAGATCCTCTCCGGCTTCATGTTTGGCATCGGCTACATCATGGCCGGTTTCACCGAGCGTAAGCAGGCCCTGCACGACATGATAGCTGGAACGCTGGTATTGCGCGGCTAACGGGCTCTTCCCGCGTTCCGCTACACTTTGTAGATGCCCTCCCTGGTTTCCCGCTTGCGCCGCTGGATCGCGCTCGCCGCTTTCTTGCTCTTGGCGGTCGTCGCGGGATTCTACGGATATGCGCGCTGGCGCGTCCACAGCGCGGTGCAGGGCCTGCCTGCCAAGCTGACCAAGCTGGGCGTGGAAATCAAGCAAACCGCTGAAGGTTTTTCCGTCTCGAAATCAGAACAAGGCCGCACCATCTTCACCGCGCGCGCCAGCCGGGCCGTCCAGCTAAAGGACGGAGGCCGCGTGGAGCTGCACAGCGTTGTCATCACCGTATATGGCCGTGACGCCGCCCGCTACGACCAGATCTCCGGCGCAGATTTCGAATACGATCCGCACTCCGGCAATATCTCCGCCCGCGGCCCTGTCACCATCGATCTTGTTGCCAATCCCAAAGGCCTTCTGCATCCCGATCAAGCCACCCCTGAAGATCTCAAGGAGCCGCTGCACATTCACACGAGCGGTCTTGTCTTCAATCAGAAAACCGGCAACGGCTTCACCCACGAGAAGGTCGAATTCAGCATGAACACGGCCAGCGGTTGGGCCGACGGCGCCAGCTACGACTCCCACTCCGGCGAGCTAACTCTGGAACGCGCCATCCGCATCAATACCACGTCGCCGAACGCTGCCGAGCTCACTGCCGCCCACGGATTGATTACGAAAAGCCCGCCCCAGGTCTTCCTGGCGCACGTGCATCTCACACACGGCCCGCAACAGGTCGAGGCCGAAAGAGCTACCGTTTTTCTCACCGAAGCCAACACGATCGAACGTGTCTTAGGGCAGGGGAATGTGCAAGTTACCGCCGCCGGGTCCACCCGGCTCGCCCTGCACTCCGAGCAAGCGGAAATCTTCCTTTCCGGCGAGAAAGCCCAGTTGCATCAAGCTGTAGTCTCAGGCAATGTCCATCTTGTCACCAGCGGATCGCAGAATACCGAAGCCTTCGCGGACCGCGCGGTTCTCGATTTTATGGGCGGAACGTTGCTGTCCAAGGCGCGCGCGGAAGGCAACGTCAAGCTCATCCAAAAAGGTGCAAACCAGAAGGATACAAACCAGAAAGGCGCAACCCAAACGACAGGAGCCCAAGCACGCTCCACGACAGCGCAGCAGGTGCAAATCACTGCCGCCGCCATGGATTTCCTGGCGAAAAACGGCCGTCTCTCTCAAGCCGAAACCTCAGGCGCGGCGGAAATTACTCTTTCGCCCGCCAACGGGGCTTCCGGCCAGATCACCCATGTCAGTGCCGGTCACTTCACAGCCACGCTCGACGACGCCCACCGCCTGCACGCTCTACACGGCGCACCCAACGCCATCATCACCAGCGTGACTCCGGGCCAGCCTGACCGTGTCAGCACCAGCGCTACCCTCGACGTAGCCTTCCGCCCGCAGGGAGGTATCGAGAGTATCGTCCAACAAGGCGACGTCCGCTACCACGACGGCCAGCGCCAAGCCTTTGCCAACAAAGGACTTTTCACCCAAGCCAACCACTTTATCGTTCTCACCGGTTCCCCTCGCGTAACCGGCCAGGCCTTGACGACCACCGCCGACACCATCCGCCTAAATCGCGAGTCCGGCGAAGCCACGGCCGAGGGCAACGTCAAGAGCACCTACAGCGAACTTAAGCCACAGCCCAACGGCGCTCTACTGGCCTCATCCGATCCTATCCACGTGACCGCCAAAACCATGCAGGCCCGTCGCGATTCCGGTGTCGCCAGCTACTCCGGCGGCGCACGCCTATGGCAAGGGCCGAACGTTGTCCAAGCCGCGACAATTGACTTCGATCGCGACCGCCGCTCCCTGGAGGCATCAGGGGAAAATGCAAGGGATCCAATAGGGAATTCCCATGGCGCTTCCGCCACCCCGGTCACGACGGTCCTAGTCCAAACGGGTGCCGACGGCAAAACCACCCTGGTTACAATCACTTCCCAGCGCCTGACCTACGCCGACCAAGACCGCCGCATTCACTTCGACGGAGGCGTGACGATGCGAAATACGGACGCGACCATCACTGCGCAGGAGCTTGATGTCTATCTTGCGCAAAACAAGCAAGTATCTTCGAATCAATCGCTTACGTCTCCATCAGTCACGCCCAGCCGCTTGGAGAGGGCCATCGCGCGCGGGACCGTCGTCATCGCCCAACTCTCCCGCCGCGCCACTGGTGAAACCCTCACCTACCTCGCCGCCGAAGACAAATTCACCCTAGGGGGCGGACCGCCGAGCATTTTTGATGCCGAACGCGGCCAGATTACGGGCGATTCATTGACTTTCTTTAGGCACGATGATAGGGTGCTGGTGGAAGGCAAGGCTAACTCCCCTGTAATCACTAAGACACGAGTGGCACACTAAATGCACGTCTTGGCCACCGACGAGATTGGCAAGACTTATCGCAACCGCCGCGTGGTCAATGGCGTAAGCCTGAAGGTTGAGCAGGGCGAGGTTGTGGGCTTGTTGGGGCCGAATGGGGCCGGCAAGACAACATCGTTTTACTCCATCGTCGGGCTGATACCTCCCGATACCGGCCGGGTGCTCTGGGATGACGAGGACATCACGGACGTCCCCATGTATCTGCGGGCGCGCGAATACGGCATCAGTTATCTCCCCCAAGAGCCTTCGATCTTCCGCAAACTGACCGTCGAGGAAAACATCCTTGCGGTCCTGGAAGCGCAACCCATCTCGTGGCATGAACGCCGCGAGAAGCTGGAGCAATTGATGGAGAAATTGGGTTTGGAGCATGTGCGCAAGAGCAAGGGCTGGGCTTTATCGGGAGGCGATCGGCGGCGGGTGGAGATTGGGCGGGCGCTGAGCATCAATCCCGCGTTTATTTTGCTGGACGAGCCGTTTTCCGGCATTGATCCGATTGCCGTGCTCGATTTGCAGAAGATTATTAGCGATTTGAAGGCTAGCGGTATTGGGATTTTGATCACGGACCACAATGTACGCGAGACGCTGTCGGTTACAGATCGCGCCTACATCATTATTGAGGGCCGCATTTTTCGGACGGGATCGCCGGAGGCTTTGGGCAGGGATCCGGAGGTGCGGAGGTTGTATCTGGGCGAAGGGTTTTCAGCGGCCTAGTTGAGCGAACGTGACGACAGATTGTGTATCCCCCCACAAGTAACGGGAATACGCTACTTCGGGTAGTGTCGCGATGGGTGGCCAGGAAGATATGCTGAGAGGGCGTCGAAACGGGAAAGGGATAAAGGGGACAACGAAGTCGAATGGGTAGCCTGAAACACAATCTGAGCCTGCGGGTGTCGCAGCGGCAAATCCTGACCCCGGGGCTGGTGCAGATGGTCAGCGTCCTGGCGCTCAACAAGCTTGAGCTCAAGGACATGATCAACGCAGAGATTGTGGAGAATCCCGTTCTGGAGGAACTGGAAGATTCGGTTCCGCAGAAAGACCCGTTTGATGAGATCGATTTTGGCTCCTACTTCCAGGACTACCTCGACCCCGGCTACAAGAGCCGCGCGGAGATGGAAGAGATCGAGCGGCCTTCGTTCGAGGCGTTCCTTTCCAAGGCTCCGAATCTTACCGACCACTTAATGTGGCAGATTGGTTCGCTGAGTTTGAGCGCGCCCGTGCGTGAGGCGGTGGAAACCGTCATCGGCAATCTGAACGAAGACGGATACCTGCTGGGTACTGACGAAGAACTGCTCGGGTTGGAACAGGCTTCGTTTGAGATCATTCCCGAGGAAAAAGTTCGCGGCGGGGCAAAGGCGGCTTTGGGGAATCCGGCGTTAGCGAACCCTGATCCAGCCGATTCTGATCTACCCCGCCTTGGTTTGACAAATCCTGAAGGCGGCGTCCTTCCCGACTTGGCCGCGGCGTCGGCGTTTGATTATCTCTCCAACTATTCGTCACAGAATTCAATCGACGCTGTCGCTGAATCAGCCGATGCCATTTTCCCGGGTGTGCTGGTTCCTGCCATCGCTATGCATTCTTCGGCGGGAACGGCGACGGCTCCGGCGACGTTTTCGGCGCAGGCCGCTGCTGCTCCAGCGAAAGCGCCGTTCCAGCATGAGTTCCGCGTGAACTTCAATCGCGAGGAGTTGCACGAAGCTATTGCCGCCGTGCAACAGCTCGACCCTCCGGGCGTGGGCGCGCGCGACCTGCGCGAATGCCTGATGGCGCAGATTCACCACCTGCAACAAGTGCGCGGCCAGCATAAGGACGAAGATTTTGCCGCGCACGCGCAGTTGCTCACCGACGCCGAAAACGTGGTCGATGCGCATCTGCACGCCATGCAGCTCAAGAACTACAAGGAAATTGCCCGCGCCCTGGGACGCCCAGCCGAGGCCATCACCCAAGTGCTCGAACTGATTCGCACCCTCGATCCCCGGCCCGGGCTTCGCTATAACGCCGTCAACGCCCGCCTGATTGAGCCCGATGTAGCCTTTGTGAAACAAGGCGACGAGTGGCTGGTTCTCTTCAACGACGACGATGTGCCGCAATTGCGCCTCAACCCTGGCTACAAAAAGCTGATGCACCGCGATGCCGCCGAACGCGACGTCCGCAACTACGTGAAGGAACGCTATAAATCGGCCATCCAACTCATCAAGAACATTGAGCAACGCAAGCAGACCATTCTCAAAGTTTGTTTCTCAATTCTGGAACGGCAGCACGAGTTTCTCGATCTCGGTATCGATATGCTGAAGCCGATGATGATCAAGGAAGTGGCCGAAGAGATTGGCGTACACCCTTCCACCGTGAGCCGCGCCGTAGCTAATAAATACGTTCACACGCCACAGGGTGTTTTCGAGCTGCGCTATTTCTTCTCGGAAAGCGTGCAGGGCCCGGAAGGCGGCGGGACATCGCTGCTGATCTTAAAACGCCGCGTGAAGAAACTCATCGAAGACGAAGACCCCGCCAAACCACTCACCGACGATCAGATTACGGCAATCCTTCAAGGGCAGGGAATTCAGGTCACGCGTCGCACGGTCGCGAAGTACCGCGAAGATATGAAGATTCCCAGCACTCACCAGCGACGTGTGAAGAAGAAGTAAGGGCGTGCTCCGGAGCAATCAATCCGTGGAGCCAGCTTCGGGCTGGCTCATCCAGTCCTTCTCGCGCGACTTCAAAGTGTGACAATTGGCGCACAGGCAAGCGAATAGTTCGCGATTGTGACGTCCTTCTACGTGGTCCAAGTTGAGTACGCGAACGTCCGCATGCCCGCAATGTTCGCAACGATAACGTTGCTTGCGCGCAGCCAGGAGCGCTGCCGAACCATATCTCTTGCGCTCGCTCCCGTTCGTGCGGGTGTAGAGCCAACGCACCAGGACTCGCTCCGCTGGGTCAAGGAAAGGGAGGGCTTTTAGCATGCGGTCCCGGGGCAGGTTGATGGGGCCATCCACGATCAAGTAGAGATATCGCAAAGCCGTTCGGACTGACCCCGCAAGTGAGGGTTCCAAGTCGACGAGTCTCTTTTCAATTTTATCGACATTGTCGAAGCGATCTGTAGAAATCAGAAAAGCTGAGATCATATTCTCTTGAATTAATAGTCCTGGAACAGACGGTATCACAAAATAGCTTGGAACTCCTCTAGATCGAAGGGTGAGATCCGGACTCGGACCCGAAAGGGGCAAATTACGACTCCACTTCGGTGCAGATGGAGCCGAAGCTGAAGGCCAGCAGCTAGAACCCCGCCCTGTCGCTAACGCGACAAGGACGGGGCACCCTCATGGTTAGTTCTCTCCGCAATTTGAGCGCGAAGTCTGGGGTGTAGTCGGTACAATCCTAAGGCGATGCTCTTTTCTTACCGATTGGTGCGTGGCGTCATTCTGGTTATTCTCACGCTTCCCGCAATCGCGGGGGCGGGGTCCTCCTCGTGGAGTGGGACCCTGCGCGATTCCGCGGGAAGTCCTGTGTCTGAGGTTGCCGTTGAGTTGCGCTCGTTAACGGAAGAGGCTCGCTATTCGGTTCGCACCTCGGCGAACGGAGCGTTCGTTTTTTCCGCGATTGCGGCTGGGAAGTACGAAGTCTCTGTTAATGCGAAGGGACAGGAGTTCAAAGCCAGCGCCCCGCTTGAGATCCAGGACGGTACCGTTCGAACGGATGGATTGCAGTTGTCATCTCCGGAAAAAGGTCTGGTTGTTATTAGCGGCGGCATCGGCGGTGGTGCCAGCGAGAAAGAGACTGGCTCTTCTCCGCAGGCCAGTGGCGGCGAGCATCTTTCTAAAGGAGAAGTCTCCGGCCTGCCCCTGAACTCGCGGGACTTCAGCAAGCTTCTCCTGCTCGCTGCCGGGACCATGACCGACGCCAACGGCGCTGCCAACTTCACGCAGCAGTTTGCCGTGAACGGTCAGCGGGGCACGGCCACCGTGTTTGCCATCGACGGTACCGACACGACCGATCCAGAGATGGGCGGCGCGACGTTCTCCAACTTCAATGTTGATGCCATTCAGGAAGTGCAATCCAATTCCGGAGTACTTCCTGCTGAAATTGGGCACGGCGGGGCCAGCTTCACGAACGTCGTCACCCGCTCGGGCACCAAGGACCTACACGGCAGCGTGTTTGAATTTCTGCGCAACGCATCGCTCGATGCGCGCAACTACTTCGATCACGTCGGCTTGGATCATCGCCGCATCCCGCCCTTTATCCGCAACGAATTTGGCGGCACCATCGGCGGACCGGTCATTCACAGCGACCGCACTTTCTTTTTCGGCGAATATCAAGGTTT